>JAEEGL017190284.1_pt1 | contig 10690 bp, 6 predicted proteins | sample 9134231 | NCBI WGS metagenome assembly JAEEGL01 (sample SAMN16246548, study PRJNA631951) | gut metagenome | biome: gut microbiome; feature: rumen; material: fiber-attached | host: Bos | place: Iran: Karaj | collected 2018-10 | reverse complement strand
TACCGCATGCCGGAAATGAACGGCATCGAAACCCTGCACCATATGGAAGACCTTGCAGATAACAAGTGCAAAGATGCAGTGGTCATTGCGCTGACAGCCAATGCCATTTCCGGTGCCAGGGAGCGCTTCCTGAATGAAGGATTTGCGGATTACATTACCAAACCGGTTTCCGGTCAGCATCTCGAAGAGACGCTGCTTATGCATCTGCCTCCGGAGAAAATTGAATGGCTGGATGCCGATACAGGGGCAGCGGCTTACGCCGTAAAGAAAACCGAAACGAATTCCGTGATAACCTCCAACATATCCCGGGAGAAATCTGAGAAGAACGACTCGGAAACTCCAATTGCCTCTTCAGAAGACTATGGGGAATCTTCCAATACCTTCGAGCAGACCCGCACGGCTCTGACGGAGTCCGGCGTGGACGTAAATGCCGGCATCGCAAACTGCGGCTCCGAAGAGAGCTTCCACAAAGTGCTGCAGGTATTTTTATCAGACATTCCGATCAAGTCTGAATTCCTGCAGACCGCTTTTGCAGAAAAAGACTGGGACCGCTACAGCATCGAAGCACACGCTATCAAGAGTTCCTCCCGCATCATCGGTGCCGGCCATCTGTCACAGCTGGCAGAGCGGATGGAACATGCGGCTGCGCAGGGTGATACCAAGACGCTGGAAAAATATCATGAAGAATTTCTGGCTCTTTATGAACATATTCAGGACATCGATGCACTTTCCCCATCGCAGGAAGATTCCGGCCGATCACAGGATGGGCTGACTGCAGATCAAACTGCAAAAGACAAATCTGACAATATGCCGCCTCTGGACGATAAGACCAGATTGGATGCCCTGCAGACTTTGAAAGAGTTTGTATCCGTGATGGATTCCCAGAATGCGGAATTTGTGATCGAGTCCCTGCGGTCATATAAATTAGATGAGCAGCAACTGAAAAAACTGCAGCAGTTTGAAAATCTGATCTTCCACCTTGACTGGGAAAAAGCACAGACGATGCTGGATGAACTGCTGAAGTAAAAAAAGAAAGGTAAGGATGCTCTATGAGTTCGATTTTACTGATCCGTGATGAAAAAACCTTTATGGTGAATGCCCTGATCTCCAACCTGACAGGCAGTGGCTATAATGTCCTGGAAATTCCTTTTCAATTAAAAGAACTCGAAAGGAACCAATCCGCCGCGGATATCATCGTGATCTATGCGGATGATTCCCTGATGGAAAACCAGGGGGCGCTGATCTATTTAAAGGATCTTTGCGTGGAGGAAGACAAGCAGCTGATCTTCATCGGCAGCAAACAGCAGATCGAGGATATCAGCACGATCATGCCTTCCCATCTGTTCGCAGAGATTTTTGAGCGCCCGTTGGATATGAATCATTTCATCGAAAAGATCGATACGCTGACCGACGAAAAGGTTCAGGAACAGCGGAAAAAGTGCATCCTTTTAGTAGATGATGATGTCAGCTACCTCCATGTCCTGAAGGAATGGCTGAAGGATGATTACCGGGTTGGCATGGCAAAATCCGCCATGCAGGCCATTACCTGGCTGGCCAGAAACAACGTGGATCTGATCCTGCTCGACTACGAGATGCCGGTGACCAACGGACTGAAGGTTTTCGAAATGCTCAAAAGCGAGCAGTTTTCCAAGGATATCCCCGTCATGTTCCTGACGGGCAAAAGTGATAAAGAAACCATCCTGCGTGTCATGACATTAAAGCCTGCAGGTTATATGTTAAAAGACATTACCAAAATGCAGCTTCTGGCAAATCTGGATAAATACTTTGTCAAACAGCGTTACAACAAACTGACGGATAATAAAACCGAAAATAAAGATTAAGAGGGCAGCCCGCATATGTTCACCCGCAAAAACAAACGAAAAAAAGAAGTGACGGACAGCGCACAGATTGAGATCAAAAACCGATTGTTCATCGCAGTGTCCGTGACCATTTTTCCCATTATGTTCCTGTATTATTATGTCTGGGATATCTATATGTTCTGCTATCTTCCCAAAACCTCCGTTTTGGAAAATGTCGATATCCGGATCATGACCGTCACGGGGCTTTTTGTTGCACTGTTTACTTATCTGGCCGTCCGTTTTCAGAAGATCCATGTCTTTGCGCCGGTCAATACGCTCATATTGGTTCTGGTCATCATACCGGAACTGGTGAGCACGTCAACACAGATTCTTCGCAGCGGTTCCTTTGTCTGGTTTGTGGTCTCCTCCGTCTATATTATCATTATTTTCGAAGATGCCATCCGGATCCTCTTTTTGGGGATCGAACTGCTGTGGGCCTTTGCGATCTATGCGGTAGAATATATCGCCACTTTCAATGAACCCGAGAGTTTTCCTTATCAGAATATGCGGGTTCCGGGCCTTGCCACTTTTCTTGCTTCTTTTTCCGCCTTTTTCATCGTATGCGGCATTGTCATTTTTATCGTCAGCTATCAGATGAGGCTCCAGAAAGAAGCCATGGGTAAGATCCGCAGGCAGAACGAAGAGATTGATTCGTTAAATAAGGCGCAGACCCGGTTTTTCTCCAGCATGAGCCATGAGATCCGCACCCCCATCAACACCATCATCGGTCTGAACGAAGTGACACTGCGGGAAAATGCATCTCCCCAGATCAATGAAAATGCTGCCAATATCCAGTCAGCCGGCAAAATGCTGCTGCACCTGATCAACGATATCCTTGATATGTCCAAGATCGAATCCGGGCAGATGGAACTTTCGCTTACGCCTTATCAGACCGGCAGCATGCTTTCCGATATCGTCAACATGCTCTATCTTCGGGCAAAAGAGAAAAACCTGGAATTTTCCGTACAGGTGGCACCGGACCTTCCCCAGGAACTGATCGGCGACGAAATGCGCATCCGCCAGATCCTGATCAATATCATCAATAACGCCATCAAATATACTGCCGAAGGCTCCGTTTCCCTGTCCATCGAATGTGAAAAACGGGATAAGGAAATGGCAAATATCGTCTACTCCGTTACTGACACCGGCATGGGCATCAAAAAAGAAAGCATCCCTTATCTGTTCACCGCCTTCAAGCGTGTGGATGAGGAGAAAAACAAGCACATCGAAGGCACGGGTCTTGGCCTTTCCATCGTCAAGGAGCTGGTTGACCTGATGGGCGGCAAGATCACGGTCAACAGTATTTATACCAAGGGCTCCACCTTCATCGTGGAGATTCCGCAGCGCATCTCCAATCAGGACGCCATCGGCACCCTGAATATGAAGCGGCACAAAGACCTGTCCCTGCGCCGTGAATACCATCAGACCTTTGAGGCACCCGATGCCAAAGTCCTGGTGGTGGACGATACTGCGGCAAACCTTCTGGTTGCCAAAAAACTGCTCTCCGAAACCAAGGTTCAGATCACCACCGTGGGCAGCGGCCAGGCCGCTTTGCAAAAGACCATGGAGAATTTCTACCACGTGATCTTTATGGACCATCTGATGCCGCATATGGACGGTATCGAATGCATGCACAAGATCCGAAACCAGATCGGCGGGCAGTGTAAAAACTCTGCCATCATCGCTTTGACGGCCAATGCCGGTGAAGGCAGCGATAAGCTGTATGAACGGGAGGGCTTTGATGCCTATCTGGTCAAACCCGTAACGGGGATCTCCATGGAAAACATGCTGCGCGGCCATCTGCCTGCGGAACTTGTCACCCTCACCGGCGAGAACAAAGAGATCCTGGAAGAAAGCCTGTCCTGGAGCAGCGGGCAGAAGAAAAAAGCACCTGTGCTCATCACCACCGAAAGCGTTGCCGACCTTCCGGAGGAACTGGCAGCGCAGTTGGGCATTCATGTCCTGCCCCATATGGTGGAGACAACCGAAGGCGTCTTCAAGGACGGCATCGAGATCGAGCAGCAGGGACTCTTATCTTATATGGAAAAACGGCACGCCTCCGTGAATACCAAATCGCCGGATGTGGATGCCCATGAAGAATTCTTTGCCCGGCAGTTAGCCTATGCAAACCATATCGTCCATATTTCCATATCCTCCCTGGTTTCCGGCAGCGGCTGTCCGGCTGCCATGGAAGCGGCGGAAGCGTTCGATAATGTCTCCGTCATCGATACAGGGCATCTGTCCAGCGGTCAGGGACTGCTTGCCATCAAGGCGGCTCACCTTGCCCGGGAAGGAAAGCGCCAGGATGAGATCATTGCAAAGATTGAGCAGCTCAGATCCTGCACCCATACCAGTTTTGTCGTAGACAACTTAGATTACCTGGCCCTGAATAAACAGGTAGAGCCCTTTATCGCCAGGATCACAAAATCCCTGATGATGCGCCCCGTCCTGACGCTGAAAAAAGGTAAGATGGCTGTGGGCACGATCTATTTTGGCTCCAGAGAACGGGCATGGAAAAAATACATCTCCAAGGTATTAAATCCGCTGCTGCCCATCGACCGCAGTATTCTGTTTGTTACCTATGTGGGATTGACGCAGGCTGATCTGAAGAAGATCAAAGAGCAGATCGATGCGATCATGTCATTTGACCGGATCATCTTCCAAAAAGCGTCCCCGGCCATCGCCGTAAACTGCGGACCGGGAACTTTCGGATTGTTATATATGACTGAAAAGTAAAAAGGCAGCTTTCAGCTTTCCCTTTTCCTGTATGAGACGGCGGCGAAGGATTTCATAATCCTTTTCCGCCTCTTTTTGCATCCTCTCAGACGGTTGCCTTCCGCCGTACAGCAAAAGCTCCATACCTTGGATAAATGAAAGGCCGTCATCTTTCCCCACTGCCACATCCGCTGGATCTGCATGGTCCTCCGTATCAATCGTATCTTTCTCGGCTTCCTCTTTTCTCACAACACGTTTTCCAAGCTGTTCCAGGGTTTCTCCCTGCTTTCTGTCAAAACCGAGCAGACCTAAGATCTTAAGGTTTCTCTGACATCTTGTCAGATACTGCTGTCTTTCGTTCATCCGTTCAAACCGCCGCCGCGCCAGCAGATATCTGCCAAGGAAAAAGATACCGAAAAAGCAGATGACCACCAAAAGCAGCACGGCAAAAAAACGTAGCATCAGACCCGCTGCCGAGTCGGAAACAGTGAGATCCTCATCCAGGGTCACATCTTCGGTTTCCCGTCCGGCCGCTGCTTCCTCCTCTTTTTTCTTTTTTTCCAGCTCCATCTGGTACCGTTTCATGGCTTCTTCCGACTCAAAACCGATCATGGTGCCGTCTTCCATGGGCATGATCCAGGTTCCGAAATCGTCTGCCTTCGTTTTTTCTTTTTCACGGTAACGGATCGCTTCTTCTTCCTCACTGCTCTGCCAGTTCGTGTTGACGATCTTGCCGGGCGTCGGTTCAAAGGGAATCCAGCCGGCGCCGTCAATATAGGCTTCCGGCCAGGCATGGGCCATGGAGGAGGTCACGACAGTCTCTCCATCATCTCCGCGGACTGCCCGAAAGCCCTGTACAAACCGGGCCGGTATCCCCGCATGCCTTGCCATCAGGATAAAAGCGGTAGCAAAATGATTGCAGTACCCCTCCTGTTTCTCAAATAAAAAATAATCCAGAAACTCTGCCGGTGTATCCACGCTCTTTGGCATGGCGCCGGGATTTAACGTATAGCGCATATCCATCAGGCACGTCTCGATCCTCGAGAGCTTATCATAATCCGTTTCGGCTCCCGCCAGAAGCTGATCCATGAAAACCTGCGTCCTCTCCGTCACCGGTGTATTTGGTGCAAATCCGGTGCGGATCCGCTCTCTATAGTCTAAGTATTCATCATAAGTCGCCTCACGGAATACCTCATCCTCGCGCATGGGATTTCGCGTACTTGCGGAAACGCCGAAATGCCTTTTTGCCTTTTCCCATACCGGCGGACTTGGAATCTGAGCCTGACGCAGCATCTGCTCAAAGGTTTCATTTCGGCGGTTCAGCCTGACAAAGATCACATCATAATCCGTGCCGTATCCCAACCGTCTTTTTGAAACGATAGCACCGCCTTTTTCTTCAAAGGTTTTTTCGCTGATCATGTCAGAACGCACCAGCGTCTTTTGCGGCATAAAGAAATAGCCCGTATTGAAATTCTCATAAGAGATCTTTGCCCTGGCCCGCAGATATAAATCCCGCTGATGAACAGGCTCATACCGGATCACCGCTGCCGTGGTTTCCAGAGAGTCCAGCAGGATATCCAGATCATCCGTCTTTTCGCTGCTGCGCCAGGTCCGGCCGTCAAATTCATCCCGGATCTGTCCGGTCAGATAAATGAATCTTCCGGTATTCTGACAATCCGAAAGTACCATCAGTTCCTTTTTCTTTTCACCCCGAAGCCTTGCAAGGAAGGTGGAAGAGTCCGATTCGGAAAAACCGATGGAAGCCTCATAATCCTCATGTCCGAAACTGACGATCCGCCCCAGGGTTTTCACAGCGGCCTCTGTTCCTGCTGCTACGCGGTAGATGATCTCCCAGTCATAAGGATCCTTTGGCGCAGGCGCCAGATAAACGATCAGGGCCGTCAGCGCAAAGAACGGCGTCAGGCTCACCAGATATTTTCGAAGGACGTCCGCATTGCCCAATGCTTTTTTCCGGAACAGCTCCTCAGCCACCACCACGGCAGGGAAAAACAGCGCCGCTGTCACCGTCACTTTAGAGAGCTCCTGACCGACAAACAAAGTATAGGCCAGCCCTGCGAACATGACCACCGCAAGGATCCTTCGAACCTGTTTATACACAGTCACCAGACTGCCTGCCGCAAAGATGATGGCTGCTGCGATCAGTACAAGCCCTGCTCCGCTGTACTCGGCAATAAAGGAAGGACGCTTTCCGGGCGGCTGGATAAAAACGATCCCCACGCCTGCCGCCAGATACAGTGACGGCAGTAAAAGCTTCAGCCCGCCTTTGACATGCTTATACCAAAGGGCGAGCAGCAGACCGGCGCCAAAGCAGACATACCGGATCAGGGTATCCTCCGGCGTCTCAAAAAACGGCACCACAAAAGAAGCGGCAACTATGCTGATGGGAAGGATATATAAAATGTCATAGATCGCGCTGCTCATGACTCATCCTCCTCTCCCGTCAGTTTCAGTCCGTCCTCTTCCTGACCGTGTACTTTCACATAAGAAAGCTGCAGACCGGGAATACTCTGCGAAAAGGAAGCTGCCCTGCTTTCTTCATCCGATACGAAAAAGACATGCGTATAAATATGCTGCGCATGGAAAAGGGGCACGATCTTTGCCAAATCGTCAGCCCATTTCGTCAGCACGAAAAAGACCATCCTGTAACCGGCCAGAACAGCCGCTCCGGAAGCCTCCTCTACCAGTTTATCTTCCTTACTGCTTTCACTGAACCGAACCGCGGAAAACTCTTCATAGAACTGCTCAAAACGCTCCGTGCCGGCAGCATCCTTTATCACAAGACCATTTTCCAGATAGCAGACGCGGACACCGGTATTATTCCTGGTAAAATGCATTGCCAGCGCCAGCGTCAGTTCCAGTATTTTATTTTCTAACGGCAGATAAACCTTGTTGTCATGACTCGTCCGCTCCGTTCCCATCAAAATCATCACGCCGTCCCGCTGCAGACCGGTTTCCTTGCGGATCATCAGCTGCCCCGTCCGGGCGCTTACCTTCCAGTTGACTAGGCGGGGATCATCACCGTATTCATACTCCCGCACCAGCACATCCGGTTCATAAGGCTCTGCCGCACTTTCCCTTGCCATGGTCTGGGACAGATCCATTTCGATCAGATCCGAAAGCTCCGTAAGCTTCGGTTTGACAATGACCTGCATCGTCTCTTTATTGCGGTAACGAAGTCGGATCAGCCCAAAATAGTCCCGGATCTCCACCGTTTTGATCCCCACTTCATATTCCCCGCGGTACAGGCAGAGAAGGGAAGTATTTTTCCGGACACCGCTTTTTGGCAGCAGGGAATATTCTTCATCGGGATCGAGTCCGACAATGGAAGAAAAGCTGGAAAAAAAACGAACTTTGATAAAACAGAAACCGATGAAATTCTCATTCATCAGCGTAAAATAAAAAGGCGCCAGTTTTCCGGCAACCAGATTTTTTCCTTCCACATTCTGAAAAATGCGGAATACAAAGAAAACATAGATCACATATAAAAAGGAGATCACGGGGATCAGCGTCATCAGCATAAAAAAACCATAGCTGACAGAGCCGCCGTAAAAACTGATCCCTGCCAGCGAAAGAGCCCACAATATGAAAAAAATGATCCGGTTACGGGTTAACTCTTTCACGGATTTTTCATTACTCCATAGGTACTTTTGCTTTGAGGATCAGTTCGCGCAGGCTGCGGTCCACATCACTTCCCTGGATCCTTGCCGTGGATTTCAGGCTCAGACGATGATGCAGCACATTGACCGCCACAGCGCTCACATCATCGGGTTTGACAAAATCCCTGCCGGAAAGGTAAGCCTTCGCCTGGGAAGTACGCACCATGGCCAGCATGGCACGGGGACTTGCGCCGCATACAAAACGCTCATCTTTTCTGGTCAGTTCCACGATCTGCCGGATATATCCGAGCACGCCGTCGCTGACCATGACCTTCTCCACTTCCTTTTGCATCTTCAGGATATCTTCTGCTTTGCAGACCGGTTTGATTTCTTCCGTCATCTTGCCGGAAAGAAAGTTCTTAGCCAGGCGAATCTCCTCTTCCTCCTTCGGATAGCCTAAAGACAGGCGCATGAAAAACCGGTCCATCTGGGCTTCCGGCAGCGGATAGGTTCCTAAAAATTCCACGGGGTTTTGCGTCGCAATAACCATGAAGGGCTGCGGAAGCGGATATGTCTTTCCGTCCACCGTCACCTGTCCTTCCGCCATTGCCTCAAGCAATGCTGCCTGGGTTTTTGGAGATGTCCGGTTGATCTCATCGGCCAGGAGCACCTGATGCATGACCGCGCCTTCCCGGTAAGAAAACTCCCCGGTCTTCATATTGTAGATCCCGGTTCCCACCACGTCGCCGGGAAGTGTATCCGGCGTAAACTGGATCCGTCCGAAATCACAGTCCATGGACTTTGCCAGAGTTCTTGCCAGCGTCGTTTTTCCCACGCCCGGCACATCCTCAAGGAGTACATGTCCTGCGGACAGCAGGCAGATCAGCACGTTCTCCGCCACCTCCTGCTTGCCGACAAAATATTCACAAATCTGTTTTTTTAATGCTTCGATCATGATGATCCTCTCTTCCCTTCAAATTACCATTTATTAAAGGCTTCCCTCGTTTTTTCACAGCGGCTTCTTCGCAGGCAGTGGCGCCTTACGCGGATATTTGGCGGGCGTAGGACCGGTTTTTTTGATCACATACAGATTCCGGTAACCTGCACCGCGGCTGTCAGTTCGATCTGCCCGATCCCCCTGACTGCTGATTTTTTGTTCGCTCTTTTTTCCGGTTTCTGATATTTTCTCCCTGCCGCCGTCATCCATGTTGCCTTTGCTGCTTTGAATATCAAGTCCGGTCTGTATGCTGTCCGGCAAATAAAACTCCGTCTCGGATGCAAACTTACCACCAAGCAGCTTGATCGCCTTCTGTGCTGCCGGAGCCTCCTCACGGATCTTTTCGGATTTGTAAGCAATAAAATATCCGCCCGGTTTAACGTAAGGCAGACAATACTCCGATAAGGTAGAAAGATTTGCCACCGCACGGGATACGGCAAAGTCATACCTGTCTCTGTATTCCTTCATCCGCGCAGCTTCCTCCGCACGAAAATGCACCGCACTACAGTTAGCAATTGCTAACTTTTCGATCACTTCCCCTAAGAACCCGACTCTCTTTTGCAGACTGTCAAGAAGCGTGACCTGCACTTCCGGATAAGCAATGGCAATCACCATGCCCGGAAAACCGGCGCCGCATCCTACGTCGATCAGGCTGGCTTTTCTTTTATTTTGATTTGCCCGGTTCACCTGATCTGTCGAATCTGCATCTGTCATTTCTGCTTTATTTGCCTGAAACATGGATGTTTTCCCGTCAAATGACACCTTACAGATGGCAAGCGAATCCAGGAAATGCTTGAAGACTACCTCCTCAAACTCCGTAATGGCAGTCAGGTTCATGACCTTGTTTTTTTCCACTAAAAGGTCATAGAAGGTCAGCAGCTGATCCAGCTGCTTATCCTGTAAGGTGATATGAAATTCCTGCAATGCAGTTTTCAGATACTCTTTTTGTTCCAACACATTCTCCGAATGATTTATCTATATCAGTTATTCTTCTTGTGATAGTAACTCTCGAGATAGATCAGCAACACCGAAATATCAGCCGGGGACACTCCGCTGATCCTCGACGCCTGTCCGATATTCTCAGGACGCATGGCCTTCAGTTTCTGTCTGGCCTCTAAGCGAAGGCTGCCCACATCATCATAATCCAGTTCCGGTGGAATGACCTTGTTTTCCAGCTTCCGGAAACTCTCCACCTGTTTTTTCTGCCTCCTGATATAGCCTTCATACTTGATGGTGATATCGATCTGGGTGATGATATCGGCAGGAAGGGAAGGATTTCTGTTTTCGTTTTCGGATAGACCAGCTGTTTTCTTTCCGTCTTTCTCCGATTCTCTCCACTCAACACCATCCGGATCGATCTCTTTTTGATCTGTTTTGTACTGATCAGATCTGCTGTTTTCAAACCGCAGGTCCGTAAATCTGTGCTCCAGCGCAAAACCGCTTGCTGCCTCTTTTCCCGCCTGACGGCAGGCTTTGTTTTCTACGATCTCGTAATCCGGCCT
>JAEEGL016802097.1_pt1 | contig 10690 bp, 8 predicted proteins | sample 9134231 | NCBI WGS metagenome assembly JAEEGL01 (sample SAMN16246548, study PRJNA631951) | gut metagenome | biome: gut microbiome; feature: rumen; material: fiber-attached | host: Bos | place: Iran: Karaj | collected 2018-10 | reverse complement strand
TGAAAACAACACAGGAATCATTCCGGCATAATCAGCTCCTATTATATCGGAATCATATTCATTTCCTACAAACCACACATCTTGTGGTTCAAGCTGTGCTTTTCTTAATGCTATTTCAAAAATATGCCTATCAGGCTTGCGAAAAAAATACTCGCTTGAAGATATAACCATTTCAAATTGATGTTCAGGGAAAATAGAATCCAACATCATTTTTAAAGCTTTGTATGACCAACTAACATTTGTTATAATACCTTTTCTGATATTAAGCATATCCAATGACTTTAACATTTTATCTGCATCATTTATCTGACAAAAGTCAATCATTGCATTTAAAATATATATTTCTGCCTGCTCGATAGATAGTGACAATTTGATGGAGAAATAATCAAGCACATATTTAAGAAGTGCGCAATTATTAATCTCAATATTATTTCCTGCAAGATTCCGTGCCTCTTTCATAGTGATAAAAAAGAATTGTTCAAAATCACTTTCTGTAATATTATCAGGATTCGACTCTATAATTGAAAAAAGAGCACTAACTCCTTTATGATTGTGTTGTTTAATCTCAGATATAAGTGTTCCACCACAATCAAATAATATCATTTTTGGCTTCATTATTTTCATATGTTGCTACCTTGTAATACTTCCAATAATTGATCAATGGGGTTATTCCCGCTTAATAGATTCAGTTTCTTATTTATATTATGCAGAATTTCAGTCAAATCTAATATCTCAAATTGCTTCCATCTTTGCAAATCATTGAGTGTATAATCATAATTATCTTTTATTCCGTTTGTTTGTTTCATTCGCTGCATGATCAAAGATACATCAGTGTCCATATAATAGTACTTATCATATATTTCATGGAAGTGCTGATTATACACCGGAGTAGGCGTTTTATACTTATCTTTATCCGGATATGCGTAATGACAGTCAAGAATAACTGTGGGATACTCTTGTTCGGCAAGTCGCAATTGTTCGTAAATATTATCGATAATTCTGATTTGCTCATCCTGAGGCACACACGGAAGCTTAAAAGTATATAGGACGGAAATGTCTTTTATCATTTTAGAAGGCTTCAGATGTTTACATCTTTTTCCAACACTATTTAGGTTATTTTCAACTTCATTACATAAAAATGTCTTTCCGCTCCTAGGCAAACCATATACAGCAATCAGCATATCTTCCCTCCTTGCGTAAATTATTGCTGATATCTATGTATCAGAAAATAAACTATTATAGAATGGTTATTTCTCCACTTATCAGTTTTTCTAATGCACTTGTACGGTGAATCATAGTACCTTCACCCTGGAATATTGAATTGAGCAGCATTTTGTTATCTATCACGGGGCGATTGAATTGTAATACTCCAATGTTCTCTCCAAAAGTATACTCATAGTGTTTACCGTTGAATCTGCATAATCTACATACGATCCTGCCGGCATTGTTCCTGCCATTCAAAAGATTCTTTAGGCCTTCGACACCAAGTTGTCTCAGAACGAATTTTGTATATGCTCCGGGAAACTCTGGAAATGCACTTAGTTCAAGCGCAACATCATCGATCCACACAGGAAATCCATAGTAATCATAAGCATACTTTGCTTTGGCTTTTATTACTTCAATGATATTTTCAGCCTGTATTTCGGGAATATCATGTTCAGATATCATAATGTCAATATGATTTTCCTGCAGCAGCTTGGTGTAACTCTCGTATTTTTTTCTATTCCCGGTCAGAAGTACATTCCTTTGTTTTTCCGAAATGAGCTTTTGGGCATAAGGAAGGTTCTCCAAATAGATATGAGCCGACGTTATATTTGCAGTGATAGTTCCGAGTGCATAATTATTGCATCGGGCGACTTTTTCTCCGAATTCTGCAATACACATCGCATCACAAGGAAACTTTCTGAAAACATCCTGTCCTCGTGCGAAATACGAGATATGCAGAACATTGTTTCTGAGAAGGAACTGTACTATATTGATACAAGGGATCTTGTCTTCTCCATAAGGAGTAAAGTACATCACTGCTTTGCGTGTAGTGTTATTATCTAAAAGTAGTTTTGCAATTGCTTCAATTGGATCCGATGTATTTCCTGTTGCAACCATTATCGTGTCCGCATAACTATGTCCAAAAATATTGGATTCATTTGAGAAAAAAACCTTGTGCATTTCAAGATAATCTTCGATTATCCTCGAATCGTCTTTTAATTCATAAACATTGTCATAGGAAAATGAAATCTGATAATTTCTTAGCTCAATATAGTTTTCAACAATCTGAGCTTCCGAAGAATTAATAATGCTTCTCATTGCATGGATCCAAGCTTCCTTTAATGTCTTTATCATTTACCATTCCTCTTTCGCTGAAAGCAACTCTTTTAAATATAAGTTAATGCTTAATAATAAATCTAATATATATTGCCGTTCTGTTGAAAAAAATCACTCGCATTCCTCAAGTAATTTTAACAGCATTTCAGGAGATACGTCACTTGGCATTCTCCAATAACCGCGAGGAGATAACCCTGAATCAAATACCTGCACACCGTCAGAAAAACAAGTGCGTTTGAATTGCCTTGTAAAAAAGCGCGTGATAAATAAGGAAAGCCATCTTTTGATATCTTTCCTTGTATATTCTGGGAATGTTCTGCAGGCTCTCTGAAACAGATCACTCACCCTAATCTCATCCACAATAAAATGATACAGGAAAAAGTCATGAATAATATATGGACCGATCAGATTTTCGGTACTCTGCTTTTGAGAACCGTCCGAATCAAGTGGAAGCAGTTCCGGGCTTATAGGTGTATTGAAAATATCAGTCAGCACTGTTTTGAGTTCTCCCTGAGCATTATCGGTATACCATGATAACATATGCTTGACAACCGTTTTGGGAATGCCGCTATTTACAGCGTACATAGAAATATGATCGCCAGAATATGACATCCATCCCAATGCAAATTCGGACATATCTCCTGTTCCAATTACAATAGCAGATTCCTTATTGGCAATATCCATCAGTATTTTTGTACGCTCTCTTGACTGTGTCTGCTCATATGTGATGTCATAAAGTCCCTCTTGATGTTGAATATTTTTAATGTGCATCTTAATAGCATTAACAATACTGATATCTCTTACTGTGATATCTAAAAGCTGCATCAACCTGACAGCATTCAAGTGCGTCCTTTCTGTAGTACCCGGACCCGGCATTGATACACCGATAATATTTCTCATTTCCCATTTCATAGCCTTAAATAATGCAGCGCACGACAACAGCGCAACGGTAGAATCTGCCCCGCCAGATACACCGATAACAATTTTATCCCTGCCGGTATAACGCATTTTCCGAAGTAATGCACGCTGTTGCAAAACGGATATGCGCTCTGAAACAACACTTGCTTCAAGTTCACCGAGAAAGGGTTCTCTCCGGTAATTGATGAACAAACCTTCAGTATTATGTGATCCCAATGAAAAGCACACAGTATATGGCTTATTATAAAGGCAGGGATATACTTTTCGGAATGCACAGTTTTTTCTGCGAATTGCTGTCAGATCTGAAATATCCACATCTGCCGATATCATGTAGCTTTCTTCAAGTGAAAGTGAAGTATCTACAATCTTAGTACCTACAGAATATACACCTTTATACTCACTATATACAACATCTGTAGTAGATTCAAACGCTCCTCCAGCACAGTAAACATAAACCGTTTGCTGTTTACGTGAGAGATTGCGTATCATGTCACGACAAATATCTGATTTGTGTACAGTTTCATGAACTGCAGAGATATTTACTATCATATTAGCACCAAATAATGATAGAACATCTGATACGCTTACAGAAGACCACATATCTTCACCGATTTCAACACCAAATCTCAGTCCGCTGGCTGTATCCTTGAAGATTATCGGCTGACCGAACGGAACACTATCCTTTCCAATTTTTACTGTAATTACATCATTATCCATACCGCTTGTGAACCAACGATTTTCATAGCATTCATTTGTATTTGCCAAGTTAGATTTTGGAATGATACCTAATATGCTCCCATTGCAGATAACTGCCGCACAGTCATAAAGCTTATCATTTACTGAATACGGCAAACCTACAACAGTCACGATATCATTGCCAGTTGATTCCCTTACTATGGTCAAAAGTCCCTTTAAAGCAAGATCAATCAAATCTTGATGATAAAACATATCGCCGCACGAATAACCTGTAATGCACAATTCAGGAAAAACAAGAACATCACACTCCATTTTTTTTGCTTCATTCATTTTATCAACTATCTGTCTGACATTTGCATTACAGTCTGCAATGACTATTTCAATAGATGTGCAAATAATTCGCATTATATTATCTCCTATTCATTAAAATCAAATATGGAATCTACTGTGCTTTGTATTTTTTGGAAAATAATCTTTGATGACAGTTCTTTCTGCAGGCTCTCGCCTTTTTGGCTCTCATTTGAAAACGCTTCATCATCACAAATAAGTGCGTTTATGATTTGCGCCATATCTGCATAATCAGTGGCAACGATAGGCTCTACACTGATACCGCATGATCGTCCGACATATCCAAACCTTTTTAAAATCACAGTAGGAAGTCCAGCAGCCATCCCTTCATATATTCCTCTGCCAAAAGTTTCACAGTTCGATACTGATATATTGATATCACACAAATTAATGATCTGTTCCAAAGCTTTTGCGGACTGATTTCCGCAAAATTCGATATGTTCTTCTAAACCATATTCGTGTATTTTTTTCTGGCAGGATTCAAAAATAGATTTTTCTTGTATAGCTCCGCAACAAAAAAGCTTAATATTATGGTTGAGCTTAATCAGGCTGTTCATCATACAAATAGCCCCAATATGGTTTTTTTGTGCTCTGACCGAACCTATGTAAAGCAAACGTGTACATTTTTTGTTGCATCGACTCCTATGGATATAAGGAAACTTGATCGGTCTCGGTATAACAACAATGCGTTTATCCACAACATTATATTCTTTCATTAAAACACTTTTTTCTATCATGCTTGGACTGAGAATATACTTTATAATTGAAAGCGCCTGTTTCTCTTTTTGAATATAAATTGGAGGTACATATTCTCCAGCTTTGATATAGAACTGACCTGTAAACATCGGTAAGAGAAGCGTTTTTCGGAGTATTTTTTCGTCTTCTCGAGCCAATCCTAAAATACACATGATATGTTGCATTATTATTACATCATAATCACTTTCAATTTCTCTGATTGTCTTAGCGATTATCTCTCCACTGTTGATCCATTTTTCATATTTTGAAGCTTGTTTCTTACCATAATTATCTTTGCAAAGCATATCCTTTTTAATTTTTATAATCTGTTTTACATTAGGAACAGCACCTATTGTATCAACATCAGATCGTATAAGAAGCAAATCAAGATCATTCTGATTACCAAGAGCTTCAATAAACTCAGCAACAGTAGAATCTCCACCATCATTCAAAATATTATTATCAGGTATTTTACCAGTCACATACAATATTCTTTTCATATAGAATCCCCCAACTAGTAATTTATATATAATCACGAGCGTCTATTAAATCTTGAAACAAAGCAATTGTAAGAATAGTAATTCTTTTTAAATCTGAGCTGCATTACTTTTATCTCTATATTACCATAAAGATAATATAAACTAGAGGCTCTATGAGAGCCATCTCTGATAATCGGAGAATCATTATATAGAATAATATACTGACCATTATTTCCATATTGATGATCTTTCATCGCACCTACACAATACATGAGTCTTTCCTCCGGTGTCTGATTTTGAAAATCCGATGATGTATATACCAGACTGTCACATTGTCCGATCAGGTATTTATAATAGGGGCTTTCCGTTATTTTTACGCTTCCGAATGTATCCCTGCTAAAAACCCTGAGTTGATCCAGTTTAACCAATTCATAAGAATAATCGTACAGATACGGAAGATCTATCCATAGCATATGTTCCAGATAAACAGGATCCAACAGTCGGAAATCGATTATCTTATACATTTCACTCAATAGTTCTAATGACTGTTCTTTTGCATCATACAGTTCTTCTTCAGTAAAAACAATATCCATTCCCATCCCTTGCAGCATAATCTGCTCATTTGGAGTTAAAATACACAGAAATGCTTTGGCAGATGATTTGAACTGGATTTCCTCATTCTTTCCTGATAAATTATATATACTGTATTCAGCACATATCCTGAGAATAAATGTCAGTAGATGGGTAAAAACAGGACCTGAAAAAATATACTTTTTGCTTTTATAACTCCATTTGACGGTGCCGTTTTCTACAGATAATATCTCTATGATTGTCTCATTCTTCATATCACTATCCTTCAAACATTTCATCAGGTTGAAGTTGCATGAGATATTTCAGAACAAAATCTGGAACAAGGGGCGCTATGCCATCATAATCGCCGACTTTCAGACAAGCTCTAATCGTGGTAGCAGAAACTGGAATTCCGTTATACATAAGGCGCTCAATTTCACAAAGAGTCTTGCCCTTTTGCTTCATATAGACTTTATATGCTTCGTTCAACGCACGGGTAATTCCAGAATTCGGCTCAGTTCCCATAAACCTGATATCAATATTAAGCACCGGCATAATGATTTCATCAAAGTTCCGGACATCCTTTTCCGGTGTCATTTCCATTTTATACTTTTTATTGAAATATGCAGAAATCGTGTAAGGTGAACCGATGAAACAAGAACCTGAAATAATTCGCACATGATTGTATTTTCTACAATATGTCTCTATCATTTGCAGACGGTCATAATAAGGGATCGCATTGCTGTTATCCTCAACAACAAACACATAGAGAAAATCGCAGTGTGTCGCAGCGTAATTGATTAAATATGCATGACCGTTTGTCAAGGGGCTTGCGTTGATTTGGATGAATCCTCTGACACCTTCACCTATGAAGCGATTCTGTTTTAGATATGAAATATATCTGTCAACCTGATGTTCTTTCAGATAATATCTGTCATCTGGAACGATTCGTCTCAGATAACAAAGATCCTGGATCTGCTGAACATTTCTAAGATCTGTCTGTTCAAAGATGGCTTTTGCTGCGATCTTGTTTCCTTTTGGTGTAAGATGAACGTTTTCATTAAAGAACCAGTAGTGTTCATCCTTAAAATAAGGTGTCAGCGAAAAATAGCGATACCCTCTTGAATGAATGAATTTGCGGATATATTGGCTGAATCTGTTGATGAAAATATGAAATGATTTCGCCGGGTAGTTGTTATAAATCATTCTGAAAAGATCATTCAGAAAATATCCGCCATTCGGTATGCCGTAATTCACAACATCCATATCTATCTGATTATAATTCAGTTCCTGCTGCAGAAACGCTTCTATTGTTGATTGTCTGGAAGTAAAAATGCCATAACAAATGCAGGGACCATAAAAATAGATTTTGTTTGTGGTTCCGGAAGCCTCCGGCGTGATTCTTCCATCAGAAAAGTCATTTTCAAGCTTGGAAGCGGAAATATATCTGTAAGCACCGTTATTCGAGACAACAACGGAATGATATACATCAAGCCGTATTTTACGGATATACTCCTTATCCTCGGGATAGCCTGCATAACTCTTCTCGATATACTGCGTATCCAAAAACGCTTTTTTCAGATTTTTGACACAACTCAACTGAAATTGTTCATCATCATATAATGCATAACCGGAAACATCCGGTTCATCTACGAAGCAGATATTCTGGAGAACACCGGTATTCCGCTCGATATCCAAAAGAAGAGAAGCAGACAAATTATCGTCTACTGCAACCATATGCTCTGATAGATTGCTGAATTCCGAAATGAAAAATCCATCTATGATCAGATCAAACTGAGAAGCATCCTCCCATGAACAGATTTTCAGGAAATTAGGTACATATTCTTCATATTCCGCAGGAACTAGAATACCTGCATTCTGTATTCCTAAATACTCCAGATAGGCAATCAGCTCAGCTTCATAATGTTTCAGCTTGACAACTGCATCCAGTTTATTTTGCGTCTCAAAGGTGTAAAAATGCTTGTCGATCAATTTTAATTCTCCGATCGGACGATGGCGCGCAAATACAAGAACACTGCTGATTTTTTCATGGGAAACAAAAAAATCGTGGATCTTTCTGTGATCCGTAATATAGTCGCTGAAATCATAGATTGCATCCATTTGAAAATGATCTCTGCAAATTTCCAAATGGTCTGCGACAAATATCTTGCATGACAGCCAGCCTATGAATCGTCCATCTTCAAAAAAATAAGCGGCATTCCCTCTGTTTAATGAGAAATAGATCATCAAATCCAGCGAGGTTGTTGTTCCATATTGAAACGCCTGATAGTTGGTTAAGAATTTATAATTCATAAATTACGATTCGAGTTGACACCCGATACTCCTTTCTGCGCAAATACAATGTGAAAGGCGTGCCGAAAGCCCTTCACATTATATCTGATCAACTTAGCCTGTCAAAATCATTCATTGTACCGTTCAATCTCCATTTCACTTTTGCGATTGTTGTTATTCACAGAAATGATTGTGGATCAATTTACAAAGCACATTTGTCATTCTATATTCTTCAAGACAGTTCCTTTGTTGTAAAACATAATCTGTACCGCTTTCATCTGCCAGGAATACCATTTCATCAATTTCATGGAATCTGCTATAGTTCACGGTAAGAGGAAAACCTATTCGATATAAAAAAGAGCTCTCATCAGATATGACAATTGCGCCATTTGCACAAGCATGTGATACTCGATCATGAAGACAACAGTCGTAATTAGGATTGTTATTTAGTACATACTTGTATTTTTTTTGCAATGATAGTGTAGTAACATAATCACCTGTTGGTAAGTAGGTTATGTTTTTACCATGCAAAAAAGGATACTCCTGATCAGAGAGGAGAAATAAAGGATATTCTCGGATGGAACGAAGCATATTAATTCGCTTTGTCATTCTGATATAGTCATTTGTCAATCTGAAAAAAATTCTATCATCAGCAATCGGATGAGTTGCAAGAAAAGAAACAAATTGCTTGATAAAGGATTTCTCAAAATCAAAAGCATCAATAAATTCCCAGATTTCATTGTGCATTGGACTATCATTGATCATTTGTTTAAGATTAGAAAGGTCTCGTAGTTTCCATGGCACAAGTACCCCCTTGATTCGTACATCGTTTGAATAGAACAGTTCATCTGGCATTCCAAGAGGCAAAGAGAGATAATCCGCTCTTCCAAACCCCGGCATATGAAGAAACTCTTCATCAATCATTACCAGCCTGTTATATTCTGATTCGGTATTTTCAGAATACTTGAAGGGATTATCAATAATCCATTCATAATTGGGAATTTTAAACTGATCATAAAGCGCGATTCCGGAACGATTAAACTGATATTTCCCAATCGAGATGGAGAAATCAATTCGTTCCCGGCGAAGAATCTCACACGCCTCGTCAACATTTGAGGTTATATAATAGTTTACACCCATTCTGCGCAAAGAACTGATTATATCATTATAAAAAATGTCAAAACACTGATAGCCGCCGTCCCATGGATTCCTAAGACAAAGTATAGAAATGTCACTATAATTCATTATTTTTCTCCATTGTCAAATAATTCTCAATCTCTTTATCCATATAATCCGCTATCGTTTCCGGATGATACAGACATCTCTTTTCAAAAGCGACAATTCTTTGTATCATTTCATCGAGAGTACATCGCTGATGCCATCCTAAGAGATCCTTTATTTTCTTATTGGAAACCCTTAGCATCTTGGCCTCATACGGACCATCATCTCTGTGAATTTCCCATTTCAGACCTTCCCCCCATTGCTCGCAAAACTTTTCAACTAAAGTCTGAGTTGTCACCCCATCATCTGGAGCAACATTATAGCATCCTTCAATGCTTTTATCATAATACTGTCTTTCACAGATTTCAAGATACACAAGCAATGGATCAAGGACGTACTGATATGGACGTACTGATTCAGGATTCCTAACAATAATTGACTGTCTATTTGCTGCTGATTTTACGCAGTCAGATATAATTCGATGCGGCGAACCATCGCCACCACCAAGTGCATTCGATGTTCTTGCAGTTGAAACCGAACATTGGGTCTGACTAAAGAAACATCTTCTATAAGTTTGAGTGATAAACTCGCTGCATGATTTGGAATTACTATATGGATCATAACCATTGAGAGGGAAACTTTCGTCTATGGTTATATTTGGTTTCTCATCATTCTCATATACCTTTTCAGTTGTTACATTAAGAAAAGATTTTACCGAATCACATTCCCTAATCGCTTCTAGTAGGTACAAGGCACCTAAAATGTTTGTTTCGTATGTATACTTCGGCATAGCATATGAATCTCTGACGATAGGCTGTGCGGCTAAATGAATTACAACTTCCGGCTGAAATGTCTGTACCACATTTTTTATGTGGTTCTCATCACGAACATCTCCAAAATATGATTGCATTCTTTTCTCTATACCAGATAGTCCGAACAAATGTTGATATGGTGTGGGACTAAGCGCATAGCCGCATACATCCGCGCCAAGGTGCAAGAGGAGTTTACACATCCATGTTCCTTTAAATCCGGTATGACCAGTTACAAGAACTTTTCTTCCTTTATAAAAATCTTTGTTAAGCATTATTTCTCCTTATATCTCTTTTCTA
>JAEEGL016212133.1_pt1 | contig 10690 bp, 14 predicted proteins | sample 9134231 | NCBI WGS metagenome assembly JAEEGL01 (sample SAMN16246548, study PRJNA631951) | gut metagenome | biome: gut microbiome; feature: rumen; material: fiber-attached | host: Bos | place: Iran: Karaj | collected 2018-10 | reverse complement strand
TATTGACATACGAAAGGCCGTCCTCCAAAAACAGGAGGCTGCTTTATTGTGTTTGCGGTGCTATGCTACGCCATAATCGACGCCCGTGATCAAGAAATAAAAAACATTTTGTAGTTTGCAATGTTGCTAAATTATGCTATGTTATGCGAAGTAATAGCAAACAACAGGAAAAACCAGTAAATGTACACGGTCATAGTCAAGAAGAAAGTGCTGAAAGGGATGCGGTATCTTTCCGCAGGCGTTGTGTCGAAATACCTGGCATTGCAGCACGATCTGGAGGTGAATGGTCCTGTCCAGCCGTCCTGGCCGAACTATTCGCAGCTGGGCGACGGCGCATACCACTGCCATCTTGACTATCACCATGTGGCTTGCTGGCGTTGCGAGAACGGAACAATAACAATCGAGGTGTACTATGTTGGCAGTCGTGAAGGAGCCCCATATTGAAATCACGCTGGGGGGCGTGAAGTCGGAGATAATGGCACTGCTGGATTTCATCGGCAGCCGCTATACAGTCGAGGTGCTGAGTAATGTCGAGGACGACGAGGACGACGAGGAGTTCGTGGACATCCGCACGACAGATTGGTGGAAGATCAACAATACGCCAGGGCATGTTTTGGAGGGCTACCGCTTGAAGCATGACATGACACAGGAGCAGCTTGCGGAGAAAAGCGGCATCTGCGCCAGTGTGCTGAGTGCGTATGAGAATGACAGGCGCAGCATATCAAGACGGACTGCGATTCGCCTTGCGCGGGCACTGGGCGAGGACGAGGCGACGTTCTACGATCGCCTGACGTCCTAGTTTCGGCGGCCACAATCGGCTATGCCAAATCAGCCAGTGGCTAACTTATCGCCGTCTCACAAAAAAGCGGGAGGCGGCTTTTTATTTTCCCTATTGCCTTTTATGAATAAAAGCAATGAAGGCAATCCAATGTGATTGCATTTTGACTTTTTTTAAACATCCAAAATAGACTCGATGGACTCAACGGACTGAGGGTTTTGATATTGCCCTAAGAAAACCTAGATTTGGCATCCTTAATTATACGTCTAATTACGCGCACGCGCGCAAACGCGCGCACGCATCCTTTGGCAACCTACTGCCACCATATCAGTCCTATGCTTTCTACGCGCTAGGCACGCGCGATTAATATACGTAATACTATCAATTATCCCTTTCGCGTATAAACAATAGGCGGTCCGTCGCCCGACTCTTCGAGACTCGAAAACGGCTTTTTTAGCCACTCAGAGGCAAATATGGCCGCGTCAAGGCCACCTTTGCACCCCCCCTCAAGGTACTACCGAAAGGGGGTCTCATCGTTTCGGGCATGGGCAAAAGTCGAAAACATGCACACACTTTCTTTATTTTCAAGGATTTAAAATGGCAGAGCAAGTTTATCTGTTCGATATGAGTGAGTACAGCGAGAACAGCGAGTATGAGCGGCACAAGAGCAAGGCGGCGCAAAGGCAGTCGGAGATATCAATTGCAGGCCGCGACATCGGAGAGATTCCGCCTGTAGCGGATCCAGAGCGCCGCGCATCCTGCCGCAACAGCCTTGAGCGGTTCTGCAGGACCTATTTCCCTGACATATTCTATCTGGAGTTCTCCGCCATCCAGAAGGAGACCATCGGAAGAATCCAGGAGTCGGCGATGCACGGCGGCAAGTTCGCGATCGCGATGCCGCGCGGCTCTGGCAAGACTACCATCTGCGAGCGGGCGGCAATCTGGGCCGCGCTGTATGGATACCGCCGTTATATTGTGGTTATTGGCGCCACAGACGGCGCGATCAGAGAGATGTACGCTTCCATCCGCATGGCTTTCGAGGCAAACAAGCTGATTCAGGATGACTTCCCAGAGGTGTGCTATCCTGTGACTTGCCTTGAAGGCATCACCAACCGCAGCAAGGGGCAACTCTGCTGTGGCAAACGAACATATATCGAGTGGGGAGAACAGCAGATGGTCTTCCCGACGGTCGATGGCAGCGAAATCGGCGGTACAATCATCACTTCGACATCGCTGACAGGCCGCATAAGGGGTATGAAGCACTCGACAAGCAGTGGCGAGCAGCTCCGACCCGACTTCGCGATCATCGACGACCCGCAGACCCACGAGTCCGCCAAATCAGCGTCCCAGACTGCGGACCGCCTGAAGATCATCAACTCCGACATCCTTGGACTCGCGGGTCCAGGCCGCAAGATGACCGCCGTGATGCCTTGCACCGTCATCGCTCCGCACGACCTTGCCGACCAGCTTCTGGACCGCGACCTCAATCCAGAGTGGAGGGGCAAGCGGTTCAGGCTGCTCGACGGGATGCCGAAGAATATGAACCTCTGGCAGCGATATTGGGAGATTAGGGCGCAGGAGCAGCGCAACGGTCGCGGTACGGAGGAGGCGACACGCTTCTACATCGCGCATCGCGGCGAAATGGACGACGGATGCACTCCGACATGGCCGGAACGCTACGAGGAGGACGACGTATCTGCCATCCAGTACGCCATGAACCTCTACTTCTCGAACAGGCAGACCTTTTATTCGGAGTACCAGAACGAGCCAGAGGGCATCGAACTGGGCGAGGGCGAGCAGATAACCGCCGCCGAGGCCATCACCAAGCTGAACGGACGCCCCCTCAAGGACATCCCGCAGGCAGCATCGCACCTGACCATGTTCGTCGATGTCCAAAAAAACCTGCTGTACTGGATGGTCATGGCGTTCGCCGACGACTTCACCGGGTGGATTGTCGAATACGGCGCCTACCCAGACCAGCCGCTTAGTTTCTTCACGACCAGGGACGCCCATCCGACATACAAGGACCTTTCGCCAGGCGCGGGACTCGAAGGAGCCTTGACCGCAGCCCTGCACACGTTCGTCACGCCGAAGGTTACGTCCGCCTACATCCGCGAGGACGGCATGGAGATGACGGTGGAACGCTGCCTAATCGACTCAGGATGGGGCGACTCCTCCGACATCATATACAACTACATAAAGGAATCCCGCCTCGGAGCCATCGTCATGCCCTCGAAGGGCGTCGGCATAACGGCGACAGTCCGACCATTCTCCGAATACCAGCGGAAGCTCGGCGAAATCGTCTCCGACTACGAATGGCAGATCTCGCCAGTCAAGAACAAGCGCTGGGTCCGCCTCATGCGCTATGACGCCAACTGGTGGAAGTCGTTTTTCCGCAACCGATTCCTCATGGCCAGGGGCGAGAGCTCCAGCTTCAGCATCAACGGAGAAGAGGTCACCGACCGATTCAGGATGCTCTGCGACCACCTCTCGTCGGAATACTCGCTGCCGGAATCGGCCCGTGGCCGCAAGGTGGACGTCTGGAAGATGTACCCGAACCGCGAAAACCACTGGCTCGACTGCGTTGTCGGCTGCATGGTCGCGGCGTCCGAACGAGGATGCCGCCTTCTCATCGCCCCGCCGACGGCCGCAGGCAAGGAGGCTGGACGCGCCCGCGCACCGAAATCGCCGCATCCGTCTCGCCCCGTCCGACGCTCATACGAAATAACCAAGACCTACGAAGTGAAATAGCCCAATATTATAATATACGTTCGGTCCATTTTCATCGCGTCTCCGTAAAAACAGTGAAGACAGAAATAGGAGACCGAATGACAACGACCAGCACAGAAGAGCAGAAGATCCTCGAAAACGCGGCCAATCCCGTCCAGTCTTACGAAGTGGACGGCGAGAAGACCACGCTCAAGGACCCTGTAAAGCAGCTTGAGGCCTACAAGCTTGCGAAATCGGCGTCCGCCGCCCGCAATCCGCTCGGCGCCATAATGGCCTTCAACATCCCGTCTGGATCAGGAGCGCGTTGATGAGCTGGTGGAAGTCCATATTCAGGCCAGTCAGGCGGTACATCCGCGCGGCGTTCAACTCTGCCAGCATGTCCGAGAGCAGCCAGAGGAACTTCGCTGGCAGCGACTACTATTCTGCCGACGCCGCGATGCGCCGCCATATACGCCTGCTCATCTCGTCCCGCGCCCGCAACGAGTTCGCAAACAACTCATTCGCCTACGGCATCGTCAGCACCCTTGCGGACGACACTGTCGGCACCGGCCCGCGCCTCCAGCTCGAAAACGACGCGCCCCTTTCCGACGACAAGGCCGCCACCCTCCAGTCCATCGAGCGCCGCTTCCACAACTGGGCGGACGACATCGAGCTCAACTCCCTCCTCCGCTGCGCCCGAATCGCCAAGGCAGTTGACGGCGAGACCTTCATCCGCCTTCTGGTCAATCCAGGCGCCCGCCGCGAAATCAGGCTGGAGCCACGAATCTTCGAGGCCGAATGCGTCGCCAGCGATACGCTTGCAGACGCCCCTCTCCAGTTCCAGGCAACTGGAGAGCCATTCGAAATCGACGGCATTCTCTACGACCAGTACGGCAACCCAACCCAATACCGCTTCTGGAAGGTCCACCCAGGCTCGCCCGCAGGCGCCATGCCATACAATTTCACCATGGAACCCGCAGCGCACGTCATACACTACGGCAACTTCTTCCGTGCAGGACAGCATCGCGGCCTCTCCGAAATGACCGCCGCCCTCCACATCTTCAACGACCTCCGCAGATACAGCACCGCCGTGCTGCTCGGAGCCGAAGTCGCAGCACGCCTATCGTTCATCATCTCCAACGACCTGCCGCCCGAACTCTACGAAAGCACAATCGAGGTTGACGATGAGGGACGCCTCTCCCAGACCGCGCTCGACCTCATGGGACCGAAGGCCCTCCGCTCAGGCGACTTCAACTCCCTCATCCTCCCCGCTGGCTACCACGCCTCGCAGATGAAAAGCGAACAGCCGACACAGTCATACGTCGCCTTCAAGGACAGCAAAATCGCCGAGGCCGCCCGCGTCTTCTCCATGCCGTTCAACATCGCCGCAGGCAACTCCTCATCCTACAACTACGCCTCAGGACGACTCGACCACCAGGTCTATCACAAGAAGCTCCTCATAGAGCGCAACGCCATCGGCATCCGCATACTCGACCCCATCCTCGAAGCGTGGATGGAGATGGACCGCCTCCTGCATCCCCTCGACTACACAACCCCATGCTGGCACACATGGATGTGGGACGGCTTCGAGCACGTTGACCCCGTCAAGGAGGCCAACGCCCAGGCCGCCCGCCTCGCCAACGGCGTCACCAGCCTCGCCGAGGAATGCGCGCGCGAAGGCCGTGACTACTACGGCATCCTCCGCAGACGCAAGAGAGAGCAGGACGACTGCGCCCGCCTCGGCATCAAGCCTTTCCCGTGGATGCATGCCGCGCCCGTCATGGCGCCTGACAGCACAGGAGGTCGCGAAGAATGACAGCCATCCAGGTAATATGGTCCGTAATCGGCGCACAGTGGGCGCTGATGCTCATAGTAAGCGGATACTTCTTCAAGAAGCAGTACGACATAGAGCAGTCGGTCGCCAAGATAGACAAGGACACCGCCGTCAAGCTCGCAGCCATCGAGACGCAGCTTGCGGGCATCCATACAACCCTTCTGGAGCTCAAGAACGAGCTCCGCGAATCATACCACAACAACTAGGAGCACACAATGCCGAACCAGACCATCATCGCAAATGCGGAAATCGCCCCCTCCGAAGGCCTCGCCGCCATCTCAGGCGTCGCCTACTCTGGCGGCCCACTGTCACAGTGGTGGACCGAGGACCCTGTTTACATTGACCTCCAGGGACTCTCCATCCGCGCGCAGGTCCCTCTTCTATACAACCACCGCAACGACCCCTCGTGCCGAATCGGCGCGGTCCAGGCGGCGGTCGCCGACAATCAGCTCGCCATCTCTGGCGGCATCGATCCAGACGCGCCGAACGCAGCCGCTCTCATCGAGGCTGGCAGGAAGATACCATGGCAGCTCTCGGTCGGCATGACCATCGCCGCAGCGGAGGAAGTCAAGGCAGGCGCGACCCGCACCGTCAACGGTCGCGAAGTCCACGGCCCCGCGCTTGTCGCCACGCAGGCTGAGCTTCAGGAAGTCTCCGTCGTGGCCGTCGGAGCAGACGCAGATACCCAATTGAAAATACTCGCATCCCTAACCATCAACACAGGAGCACCACACATGCCTGAGAACACCCCCACACCCACCCCGACGCCCGAAGACATCAGGGCAGCAGCAGCCACCGCCGAACGCCAGCGCATCGCGGACATAGACGCCGCCTGCGTCCGCCATCCCGAAATCCGCGCGCAGGCCGTCAGCGAAGGATGGACCGCAGACCGCACACGCGCTGCCGTCCTTGACGCCATCAACGCCTCCTACCAGACACCAACGCCCCAGCCGCCGGCAGGCTCCCGTGGCACCGGCATGACCGCCAGCGTCATCCAGGCCGCAGCCCTCCAGGCCCTCGACATTCCCGAGGCCAACATCGTCAGGGCCACCAGCCAGCAGGACCTCGAAGCAGCCGACCGCCGCTGGCACGGCAACATCGGCCTTCAGGAGATCATCATCGAGGCGGCCGCCGCCAACGGCAACCCCATCAGCGGCCATTCCCTCAACTCGGGCAACTGGCACGAGGCCGTCGGCAACGCCATACGCGCGGCGGCTGGCCACACGTCCATCGACCTCGCAGGCATCCTCGGCGGCATCATCAACCGCGAGCTGCTCGAAGGCTACGGCGCGGTCGAGAACGTCTGGGACCAGATCTCCCGCGTCGTCCCCGTCAAGGACTTCCGCGAAATCGTCAGCTACCGCCTCGTCTCCAACGGCGGCTTCCAGAAGGTCCTCCCCAACGGCGAGCTCCAGCACGGCTCCTACTCCGAGACCAGCTACACCAACAAGGCCGAGACCTACGGCAAGATCGTCGGACTCTCCCGCCAGGACATCATCAACGACGACCTCGGCGCCCTCGCCACAATCCCGCAGCAGCTTGGACTTGACGCCGCCATGACGCTCAACGAGGTCTTCTGGAAAGAGTTCCTCGACAACAGCTCCTTCTTCACCTCAGCCCGCAAGAACCTCCTCAGCGGCAACGCACTCTCCGTCGAGGGTCTCACAGCCGCCGTCAAGAAGTTCCGCGAACTCAAGGACGAGTCCGGCCGCATGATCGGCGTCGCCCCCGCGATCCTCCTCGTCGGCGGCTCCAACGAAGTCCTTGCGGACAAGCTGTTCGCCGATGCCAACATCATCGCAGTCGGAGTCGGCGCCAGCGCCGCCACCACCCCCAGCGGCAACCCGTTCAAGGGCAAGTACCAGCCCGTCTGCTCCGTCTATCTGGAGGACGCCAACATCAGCGGCTACAGCGCCACCGCCTACTACCTCCTCGCCAAGCCAGCCTTCCGCGCCGCCATGCAGGTCTGCTTCCTCGACGGCAAGAAGACGCCGACCGTCGAAAGCTCCGAGATGGACTTCAACACCCTTGGCCTCCAGTTCCGCGCATACTACGACTTCGGCTGCGCCAAGATGGATCCGTTCGCGGGCATCAAGGTCACAGGAGCATAGTCCCGATAGGCGCGGGCGCCGTCCCGCGCCGCCAAATGACAACCACCACCATCTAGCATAAGGATACAACACCATGAGCAGAATGACAACCTACATCCAGCAGGGCGCAAGAGTCACCATAACCGCTGCGGCAAACGTCGCCGCCGGAGACGCGGTGAAAATCGGAAACGACTTCTACGGCGTCGCAGAGAAGGCGATAGCCTCGGGCACTGAAGGCACCGTCAGCCTCGAAGGCGTCTATGGCTTCGAGGCGGGAGGCAGCTGCACCGCAGGCGCGGTCTGCTACCTCTCCTCCGACGGCAAGGTAACCAATACCAGCGCGGCCAATGTCAAGATCGGTCGAGGACTCAACACCGTCACCTCAGGCGGCATCGCCAAAGTCCTTCTCAACGCATAGCCATTTTTGTCTGGCGTCTCGGGCGGGCCACGTTTTCCCCTCCTTGCTTTCTCCAGCTATTTGACTCGTCAGCCTTCCGAGGCGCCAGACAACCTTCCACACCACCATGGGCATATTCGATTCAGGCAGAGCGGCACTAGCGGCCGCAGCAGAACTGGCGGCGGAGGAAATCACGCTCGTGCCAGCCTCAGGCGGCCCCGTGTCCCTCCGCGCCAGAGTCGGATCCAAACTCTTCAGGACCTATGACGACGGCGGCGTCCCCGTCGCCGTCACCGTCCGCCGATTCATCGTCCGCGCCGCCGAACTCGACTCCATGCCCACCAACGCCGACAGCATCGTCTGGCGGGACCGCCGCTTCCGCCTCGGCAACCCCGACGGCGGCGCGCCGTGGCGCTTCCACGGCAACGACAACACCGACATCGCAATCTACGCCACAGACTTCGGACCAGCAACATGACCGCGCCATCCTACATAGCCGCACAGGCGCTCGCCACACTCGTCAACGCAGCATGGCAAGGCGGACAGCAGATGCCAACCTGCGCCGCAGCGCTCTCGCCCTCCGTCTCGCCTGCCACAGGCGCCGAAACCGTGCCGGCCGCCTACGCCATACCCGTCCAGCACGACACCGAGCGAGCCAGCCGCGCAGCCTTCTCCAACACCATGACGGTCGCCCTCATCCTCGTCATGGCCGCCGAGACCGAGGCCGACGCCGTCGAATGGCTCGGCATGATGGACGTCGCCATCAGGCACGTCCTCGCCGAAGGACGGCAGGTCGACGTCGCTTTCATCCGCGCCGCATCCGCTGTCCTCTACGACTCGGAACTGCTCGCCAACGCGGGAATCTTCCGCGCACAGGTCAACTTCGAGTGCCTTTCACACTCGCCTCTGAGGGAGGACACGTAGCGATGGAAATGGGAGTCAGAGTCAGCAAGGGCACCTACAACGCAGCCGCGTTGGGAAGGCGCATCGAACGCTGGAGCCAGTCCGCGCTTGTCTCGTCCGTCAAGTACCTCCATCGCTCCGTCCGCCACGCCATACGCATCGCCAAGAAGCCGTCGAAGCCAGGCACGCCTCCGCATTCCCGCACGGGCGTCCTCAAGAACGCTGTCGCCTCCAGGATCATCAACGGCATCGGCTACGTCGGCATCACGCCTGACCTCGGCTCGCCTGAAGGTCTCGCCAAAGTCGCGGCATTGCAGGAATACGGCGGCGTAATACCGTACAGCGGCAAAGTCTTCGCCATCGGCGGCGTAGGCCCCATCGCGGCCAAGCGCAGCCGCCGGGCCAGAAAGATCGGAGCGGCCTACCGCTTCACGAAACTGCGCACTGCAGCGCAGGTTGCAAGAGCGCGTAGCAACCACATCAAGTTCTACGGCTCGTTGAAATCCACCGCATCCTACCCCGAACGCTCTTTCCTCCGCTCAACCCTCGACAAAGTCTTCCCCATCGTCATGCAGAAATTCTTCAAGCAATCATAAATGAGTCCAGTGCTGCAGCATTCTCGCCGCAGTGCCATAAGCGTCCTGTGCTGCGGCGTTCTCGCCGCAGCAATCTTAAGAAAGGAGAACCACACAATGTATAGCTACAAGCTCGGCTTCGAGAACAAGGCCTATCTCGGCTCGGCGGGCTCCGCGCCCTCCACCGAGATGACGAACATCAGCAACCTGCAGGTCAACTTCGGCGGCCAGAAGGTCGATACCACCGCGCGCAACAGCGGCGCGTTCAAGACCTACATCCCCGGCATGATAGACCCGTCGATCAGCTTCATCGTCCACGCGGATGCTGGCGACTCAAACCTAACCCTCCTCCGCTCCGCCTACATCGGCCGCAGCGCGGTCGCCATCAAGATTGAACTTGGCGACGGATGGGCGTTCCAGTCGGACGTGATCGTCGAAAACCTGGAGAACGGGCAGGAGACCGAAAGCCTCACCGACTACAACGTCAGCCTCGCGCCGACCGTCACCACCTCCTCCTTCTTCCCGCAGTTCGTTCAGATCACCAGCGGCGGCTCGAACTAAGGAGGCCCCATGAAGACCTTCAACGACGCAAAGGACCAGCCGTGGCTGCTTGACATCACCGTCTCCGCGCTCAGGCGCATCAAGGCCGTCGCCGACGTGGATCTAGGCGATTTCACCCAGATCGCGTCTGGCGAAATCCTCAAGCGCCTCGCCGCCGACCCCGTCCTCCTTGCCGACGTCCTCTACGCCGCCCTCCTTCCCGAAGTCGAGCGGCGCGGAATGGCGAAGGACGACTTCTGCGACCTCATCTGCGGAGACGCCATCGAGGACGCCACGCGCGCCCTTCTCGAATCCCTCGCCGACTTCTTCCCAAAAGCCCAGGGCGCGGTGCTCAGGACCATCCTCGACATCGCGTCCCGCGAAACCAGGAAGGCGATGGAGGAGACGGCGGCGGATCTCGCGGCGTTGTCTGGCGGGCAATCGACAGATGCGCGGGAATCCTAGGCATCGACCCGTCGCCCTTCACCCTCGCCCAGCTCGACCGAATGGCGGAAGCCCGTCGGAAGGACGAATGGGAGAGGGCGTCGGCAATCGTGGCCATGGTCTATAACATGCACAGGGGGCCGAAGTCGCGGTACATCAAGCCGTCCGAGTTCAATCCCTATACGCAGCCGAAGCCGCTGGTCATCAGCCGCGAAGAGGCACACACAGTATTCAGGCAGATGGCCGACGCCGCAAGAGGACGCTAGTAGTCTCCGGCATGGTCCAGATCCCATTGGCGCTGCACCTCTGCCGAAGATTGATGATAAAGCACACATGGATTCCAACTTCTTCTCCCAAAGATGTCGGTCATCCAGCCTATCGAAAAATGGCCTTCCGGCTTAGGACAAAGGAGGACGAACC
>JAEEGL015054915.1_pt1 | contig 10690 bp, 7 predicted proteins | sample 9134231 | NCBI WGS metagenome assembly JAEEGL01 (sample SAMN16246548, study PRJNA631951) | gut metagenome | biome: gut microbiome; feature: rumen; material: fiber-attached | host: Bos | place: Iran: Karaj | collected 2018-10 | reverse complement strand
TACTGATGTCCAGTACTCGTTGAGGTTAGGGTCATTAGGAACGAATGGTTCTTCCTTTATCCTTATGCCTCGTGAAGCAAGCGTACTCTTGAATATGCTCTTGATATATTTCTCACCCTTGAGCATGAGAGGGAGCTTGTGATATTGTATGTCCCAAGGCTTGTCCGTAGGATGTGGCTTGAGGATGTCCCTTCGTGCAAGGTTCATGATGATGCTTCCTTCCACACGTCGGATACCTCGTTGCTGAACAGCCTTTGCCCATTGGCGGAAATCCCAGAAGAGCGGATCGTCATCCATCTTGAGAATCATGTCGCCATGCAGAGTGCCGTTGGCATCTACCTCGCCTTTAATGAAAAGGGAGTCACAAAAAGCATAGTTCTGTCCAAGTCGGTCGATGGCTGTCACGGCCGTGAGCAACTTCATACATGAAGCTGGTGCCATGAGTTCCTCGTCATTATGACGTGTGATGTACGAATTGGTTGAAATGTCAAATATGCAGATAGACAGTTTCTTAGCGTTTATATTGAGTTTGCTATTAAGAATACGGTCTATCTTCTGTCCGAGCCTTAGATTGTCGTGAAGCACATAGTTGACTGTGTCAACATCTGAATTTGTCGAATCAGATGGTGTGGCTTTTATGGACGGCACAGTCGGGTGCACATCCTCATTGGGTGGTACGACTGGCGTCTCATCACCCATACAGAAACCGAATGGTAAGATTGATAGTAAAAGCAGATAAGTCAATTTCTTCATAAGCATTAACAAACCAAGCCTCCCCCACCCTATACGAGCGGTATGTGGCTAAGGTATGTTCATTTTCCCGTTAATATGTTGTTATCCCAAACTTGCATTATTCATTCTTCATAATGCAAGAGTTAAAAGTTAAAAATTAAAAGTTATAAGTTGAATGTCACTCATATTTTAACTAAAAACCAATGATTCCAAACTCCTTAACTCAACTTTTAACAGCTAACCGTTAATCTTTTTCTCTGTATAATTACAAAAATAAGAAATGTACCCTACAGTAACTCCTTCTCCTCCCCCACGGGGAGGTCGGGAGGGGGCCTCACTTTATCACCACCTCCACTGGACAATGGTCGCTACCCATTATCTCAGGATGGATACTTGCGCTTTCAAGTCGCTCCACAAGCCTGTTGGAAACAAGGAAGTAATCGATGCGCCACCCTGCGTTCTTTTCCCTTGCATGGAAACGGTAGCTCCACCATGAGTAAGCACCTTCGAGCGTTGGGAAGAAATGGCGGAATGTGTCTGTAAATCCACTTTCGAGCAATTGAGTCATCTTGGCACGTTCCTCATCCGTAAATCCCGCATTCATGCGGTTCGATTTCGGATTTTTGAGGTCTATCTCCTCATGTGCCACGTTCATATCGCCACACACAACGACAGGCTTCTTGGCATCAAGACGAAGAAGGTAGTCGCGGAAAGCATCTTCCCACGTCATACGATAATCAAGACGTTTGAGACCATCCTGAGAATTAGGTGTGTAAACAGTAATCAGATAGTGGTCATCAAATTCGAGTGTGATGACACGTCCTTCATTATCGTGCTCCTCTATACCCAATCCATAAGCAACGCTCAGCGGCTCTTTCTTTGTGAATATTGCAGTTCCTGAGTATCCTTTTTTCTGTGCGTAGTTCCAATATGACTTGTAGCCAGGGAACTCTATATCGAGCTGCCCCTCCTGCATCTTTGTTTCCTGAAGGCAGAAAGCATCAGCATCCAAGCTCCTAAATGACTCTTCAAAGTCCTTACCGACACAAGCACGAAGTCCATTAACATTCCAACTTATATATTTCATAATGGTTTATCCTGTTTTGTGATTGTGCAAATATAGTAAAAAAAAAGATATTTCCACTTTTTTTACTATGTTTTGTTATTGACAAAGGAAAAAGTTTGCCAAAAAGAAAAAATTATTCTACCTTTGGCAGACAAATGAACTAAACCTAATCCGAAACGATGATTATTACTAACTTTTTTGCCGTTGACCTCGGAGCAACAAGTGGACGTACCATTCTCGGCTCTATAGAAGATGGTAAACTCAAGCAGCGGGAACTCACCCGCTTCCCCAATAACATTATTCAGACCGGAGGACATTTCTTCTGGGACATCTTTGCGCTCTATAATGAGATTATCCGTGGTCTCAAGGTGGTGGCTGATGAGGGAATAGAAATTGCCTCTATCGGTATCGACACCTGGGGAGTGGATTTCGTGTTCATAGGCAAGGACGGAGGCATACTCCGCAATCCTTACTGCTATCGCGACCCACATACGGACAACGCAATGGAGGACTACTTCCGACTTATCCCTAAGGATATGGTGTATGATAAGACGGGTATTCAGTTCATGCAGTTCAACTCGCTCTTCCAGCTCTCTACGCTTCGCAAGAACCGTGACTCTGCTCTTGAGGCAGCAGACAAGATTCTCTTCGTCCCTGATGCACTCATGTACATGCTCACGGGTGAGGCAGTATGCGAATACACCATTCTGAGTACAAGTCAGATGCTTAATCCTCGCACCAAGAAGATTGACCTCGAACTCATAGACGTACTCGGTCTTCGTGAGAACCAGTTCGGACGTTACGTCAACCCTGGTGACAACGTAGGCACACTCTCTACAGAGGTACAGAAGATGACGGGTCTTGGCGCAATACCTGTCATTGCCGTTGCCGGTCACGACACAGGTTCAGCCGTTGCTGCCGTACCTGCTGAGAACGAGCGTTTTGCTTATCTCTCATGCGGAACATGGTCGCTCCTTGGTATAGAGACGAAGGATGCAATAATTAGCAAGAAGAGTTTTGACTATAACTTCACGAACGAAGGCGGTATCGAAGGAACAACACGTTTCCTCAAGAACATCTGCGGTATGTGGCTCCTTGAGCGATGCCGCAAGGAATGGACAGATGCGCCTAAGGACGTGAACCAGATAAACAGAGACAGCATGGAGGCACCTGCCTTCCAGAGCTTCATCTATCCAGACGCTCCTGAGTTTGCCAACCCAACAAGCATGGTTGAGGCAATCAAGTCTTATTGTGAGCGTACAGGTCAGCACGTGCCACAGAACTACAAGGAGATGGCACGTTGCATCTTCGAGTCACTCGCCATGCGCTACCGTCAGGTACTTGGCTACCTCAACGACATGGCTCCTTTCCCAATAGAGAAGCTTCACGTCATTGGCGGTGGTTCGCTCAATGCCTACCTCATGCAGATGGCAGCCAACTCAACAGGTCTCACAGTAGTTACAGGCCCTGTGGAAGGAACAGCAATTGGCAACATCATGGTGCAGGCAAAAGCAACAGGTCTTGTCAGCGACATGTTCGATATGCGTCGCATCATAGCTAACTCTATCGAGACAAAGACCTACACGCCACAGGATTCTTCTGCATGGGATGATGCTTATCAGAAATATCTTCGTGTAACAAGGTAAAAGAAAGGAATAATATTCTCACGCTCACCCTTCGACAATCCTTCGTTAACCCTTCGGTAACCGTTCGATAAAATGTCGGAGAATGGCAGAAGATGTTTTTTCTATCTATAGGCTTGCTGCATTTTGCCGCAAAGCGGCCAGTTAGAAAAACATAAGAAAACAAAAGAAAACAAAAGAAAACATGGGAATTAATAATTAATAATTAACATGCTTTTGTTCCGGATGGCATCTCCTCCCCCACGGGGAGGTCGGGAGGGGGCCGCTAAGTACAGACTAAAAGAAATAATAAAATAACAATCAAAATATTCAACTAAACCAAATCATGAACTCAGAATTAATTTCTAAGGCATACGAGGTAGCTAAGGCTCGCTATGCAGAAATCGGAATTGACACAGAAACAGTACTCAAACAACTTCAGGACTTCCACCTCTCCCTCCATTGCTGGCAGGCAGATGACGTGAAGGGATTCGAGGTACAGGCAGGTGCCATGTCTGGAGGTATCCAGTCAACAGGTGACTTCCCTGGAGCTGCACGCAACATAGACGAACTTCGTCTTGACATCCTCAAGGCAAAGTCTCTCATCCCTGGTAACCACCGCCTCAACCTCCACGAGATTTATGGAGATTTCAAGGGCAAGGTTGTTGACCGTGACGAGGTGACTGTAGAATATTTCCAGTCATGGATTGACTGGGCAAAGGAGAACAACACAAAACTTGACTTCAACTCATCTTCTTTCTCTCACCCTAAGTCAGGAAGCCTCTCACTCTCTAATCCAGACGAGAGCATCCGTAAGTTCTGGGTGGAGCACACAAAGCGTTGCCGTGATATTGCAAACGCCATGGGTGAGGCACAGAATGACCCATGTATCATGAACCTCTGGGTACATGACGGTTGCAAGGACGTAAGCGTCAACCATGCTCTCTATCGCAACACACTCAAGAAGTCACTCGACGAGATTTTCGAGAAACCACAGCCAATGATGAAGGACTGTATCGAGGGTAAGGTATTCGGTATCGGTCTTGAGTCATTCACAGTAGGTTCACACGACTTCTACACAGCATACGCAGCTCAGAATGACAAGATCCTTACTATCGACACAGGTCACTATCACCCAACAGAGTCACCAGCTGACAAGGTGAGTGCCGTACTCCCATACATCAAGGAGCTTATGCTTCACGTCTCTCGTCCTGTACGTTGGGATTCTGACCACGTAACAATCATGGACGACCCAACTCAGGAGCTCTTCTTCGAGATTGTACGTGCAGGTGCTCTCGACCGTGTTCACTACGGACTTGACTTCTTCGACGGTTCAATCAACCGTATTGGTGCATACGTCATCGGTTCACGTGCTGCACAGAAGTGTATGCTCCGTGCCCTCCTTGAGCCACGCGACATGATTTCAAAGCTCGAACTTGCTGGCGAAGGCTACAAGGTTCTTGCCCTCATCGAGGAGCAGAAGGCAATGCCATGGCAGGCAGTATATGACGAGTTCTGCGTCCGCAACAACGTACCTGTAGGTCAGGAGTTCATTGGCGAGATTGAGAAGTACGTAGCCGAGGTAACATCTAAGAGATAAAAAGTTCTCCATCCCCCCTTACGGAGCATACGCCCTCTTTGGGGGATGGAACAAACATAATCCTAAGAATAAATTTAATATGTCTATTGATATTGATAACAATTCAGCCACACAGAACCCGGAGGGACGCCCCCTTCGGGGGAAGGGGGGCTCTTCTTTGAAAAGTACCCTTGCTGTATCTCTCAATAATTATCTCGATGCAGGAGCAATCGTTGCAGGAGGTAGCGGCATCACTCTGTGGAAGAACTACCTCGACCTCTCGGAGATGCACCTCGGATGGATTAACGCACTTAGCGCAAATGCCCTTGGTGCTGCCATAGGTGCCATCGTGGGTGGCTTCCTTGCCGACAAGTTCGGACGTAAATTCATCTTCACCTACAACCTCCTTGTTTATATGACAGGTGTGTTGCTCGTGATGTTCTCCGTCAACTTTCCTATGCTCCTTGCGGGATTCCTCGTTACGGGAATCTCTGTAGGCGTGGGTGTTCCTGCTTCGTGGACATACATCTCTGAAAGTTCGGAAGTCAACAATCGTGGACGCAATATCTGTATCTCACAGATGTCATGGGGCTTTGGTCCTATGATTATCCTCCTTATGGGCATGCTTCTTGCACCTGGCGGTTATCTCTATGCACCAGTTGAGTCCTTGGCTCACAGCATACTTGGCACAGGTGCTGCACAGGCAGCCGTTGAGGTATTCAGTTCACGAGTTGTGTTCTTCACCCTTCTTGTCGTAGCATTTATAGCTTGGCTTCTCCAGCGCCAGCTTGAGGAAAGTGCCGAGTTCGAGTCAACAAAGGCTGCAGAGAAGAATAATGGTGAGAATGGTGGTTTGCTCAAGTCATTCTCCGTACTCTTCACAAACAAGGTGGCTGTTCGTAGTGCCTTGTTCCTTGCTGTCATCTATCTCACTTGGAATCTTGTGGCAAGCGTCATGGGATTTTTCTCACCACACATCTGTGAGACGGCAGGTGGAGTAAGCAACGAGTATTCCAACTGGATGAACTGCATACAATGGGCAACCGTTGTTGTTGTCACATTCGGAATATCACACATCATCGACCGTACAAGTCACAAGGCTCTTTACATCACAGGACTTGTCTTTGCCCTCTGTACATGGTTGCTCATTGTGACAGTTGGAGTCAACAGTCTCACAACTCTTTGGGCATTCGTCATCCTTTGGGGACTTAACGGAGGTGTATCCGTACAGATATTCTACGCCTTATGGGGTTCAGAGCTGTTCCCAGCCAAGTTCCGTGCAGGTGCTCAGGGACTCATGTTCTTCGTAGTACGTGGACTTTCTGCCATCTGGGGACTCGTCTTCACTTACATCTATGGTGAGAATGGCGAAGGCTTCATCCTTGCAGCTTATTGCATGATTGTGCTTCTCCTCATCTCCCTCATCGTAGGTGTCATTGGTTGTCCAAACACAAGGGGCAAGTCACTTGACGTCATCGTGAAGGAGCGTTATGGAGATAATTTGTAATTCATAATTCACAATTCATAATTCACAATTAAAACATCCCCTCTTGTCCCGGATGGACGCCCGTTACTTTTCTGCGGCAAGTGAGATCGCTTCGCTAAGTTCGGGGGATGGGGGGCTTTATATTATGGCAAGTATTCTTGATGGTCGTCCTGGTTTGGAGGCCGTGGTAAATCAGATTGCGGAGGTAACAGGTTACCTCTGGGAAAAAGGATGGGCAGAGCGTAATGGCGGTAACATTACGGTTAATGTCACAGAGTTTATGGATGATGAGTGCAAGGCTATGCCAGCAATCGCACCTGTCAAGCAGATTGGTATGGTGCTTCCACAACTCAAGGGAAAATATTTCTATTGCAAGGGAACAGGCAAGCGTATGCGTGACCTCGCCAAGCAGCCAATGCAGAACGGTTCTATTATCCGTATCTGCGATGATTGCTCAAGCTACGAGATTATTGCAGACGAGCCAGTGGCTCCTACTTCAGAGCTTCCTACACACCTTGCTCTCCAGAACCATCTTCTTGAGACAGGCAGCTGCTATAAGGCGACACTCCACACTCACCCTATCGAGCTTGTGGCTATGTCACACATCCAGCGTTTCCTCAAGGGTGACGAGATGACACGTGTACTCTGGTCAATGATTCCTGAGACTCTTGCATTCGCTCCACTCGGTATCGGTATCGTTCCTTACGGTCTTCCAAGTTCAGTAGAGCTTGCCAAGGACACACTTGAGCAGATTAAGACTCACGATGTTGTTATGTGGGAAAAGCATGGTACCGTAGCCGTAGGTCAGGACATCATGGATGCCTTTGACCAGACAGACGTACTCAACAAGGCAGCAAACATCTATATGTGTGCTCGTTCTATGGGCTCTGAGCCAGACGGAATGACAGCAGAGGCTATGAAGGAAGTACAGGATGTGTTCAACCTTCCTAAGAAGCGTCCTTGCTAAGACATAGCATCTACATACGTTTACTATAAAGAAAGAGAGCGTACAAGCATTTTGCCTGTACGCTCTTCGCATTTATTATATGGTAGCTTCAACCTTATTAGTTGAAGTCGCCATTACTCCATGGCATCTCCAATGATGCAGGAGAGGCTTTTCTTCTACGTCCTTCTGCTATGTTGCCACCGTCGCCATTACCAGTTGGAACCTGTCCTGGCGTAGAACCAGCAAGGATTGAAGTCCTTATTCTTGTCTGAGCCATATTGTTCTTTGGCTCTACATAATTTTTCTTTTCCATAGTTTTACTTTACGATTATCTTGATTGTTTTACCATTTGCATACTTCACGATGTTCACACCCTTCTGCATGTCATTGAGCTTAGCACCACTTGCGCTGAATATCTCAGCGTCACCAGAGCATACAGAGTCAATGTCCACGATTGATGTAGCCTCCTCTGAGTCAAATGCTGTATCGAATGCCTGGATGTCAAGCATTCTTGCCCTTGCATTTGAAGCAGAACCGCGTACCTTGAACCAAGCACGGAATGGGTTGACGGTAAGAGGTGTACCCTCTGTCTTGAGCCAGAACTTGTTGCTTGCTATGTAGTAGAGGCCTTCGTCCGTGAGGCTCTTAGCTGTGAATGTACCGCAAAGCTCGATTTCTGAAACATGAGAAGATGTAGAGCCGACAACCTTTGCATTTGCAAGTGAAACGCTTATTGAACCCTTGTTCTGTGAGTTAAGACCAGAAAGAATCTGGTAAACAGCTGGCTTACCTGCTGGAACTGTGCTTACTGGCTCAAGAGTCAAGATGCCGCCTTCAACAGTACCTGCCAAGTAATACTGAACCTTCTCGCTACTCTTTATCTCTACAGGGAGACAGATTGTACCCCAACGGTTAGAGTTGTTTCTGTTGTAAGTAAATGTGTTAACCTTGAAGTCAACAGGAGTTGAGAAGTTCTTGTTGTCCTCAAGATCCAATCTTGATGCTGTAAACTCGTCACCATCCTGAGTGAGCACGATGTCATCAGAGCCATTGTGAGCCTCAACACCCTCTGAGTGACCGCAAATCTTACATACAAGCTTACCGCCATCCAATTCGTAGTCATGCTTGATTTCATGGTCTGTTCCCCAGAGGAGAGTACCGTCGTCTGCTACGTAGCCAAGACAGATAGGTACATTGTATGCCCAGCTGTCATATACAGAACCAGATGTGCAAGGAGTTACTTCGTACCAAAGATAATGTCCCTTACTCTTTGCAAGAATATTTTCTGCTGTAATGTTAACTGTAGAAGGACTAAAAGTCTGGACTAAGTATCCGTTTTCTTTATTACCGCTGACATCAACAGCTCCTGTAAAATTTTTTTCCATTTTGGTAGGATTACAACTAACTCCGTACCAGTCAAGATACCAACGCACAATGCTTTCACTCGCACTCGCAATACTTAACTTCACAGTACCTTCGTCTGATATTGTTGCTGGGAACTTGATGATATAATCACCCTTGGTTGAATACCAATATCCCTTACCGCCAGCAGTAGGAGTTGCGAATTCTGCATCTTCCTCCCATTGTGCATAGAGAGTAACATCTGCAAATCCATTGAATACAGTTGCAGAAGTCACCTCTGTACCGCCTTTGGCAGCTGTGAACCATCCTTTGAACTTGTATCCATTACGTGTTGGAGTAGGAAGAGTACCGTATGTAAGTGTACCTGCCTGATTACGCTTTACAACTTGATATGCGCAAGCACTACCGCCCTGAGTATTAAACGTAACAGTATATTCGTTATAGTAGTTTGTTCCGTCACTCTTTACGACCTTTGCATCACGAAGGACAGGATATGTGTCCTTACCAAGAGTCTGAAGCCAAGCAGAGTTATTGTTAGAATTGAGGTCATAGCAAAGCTTACCAGATGCCATGTAGTCAGCTGTAACTTCAAACTGACAGTTGGTTAATTCTGGTATGTATCCTACGTCTTCACCCATTTTAACAATGCTCTTTTCCATTGAGTATGAATCATAGATTTTAGAACAGAGTCCAATACCTCCTGCTGTAGCGAGTCTTGTACTTCCGCAATCCATAGACCAACTACCAAGAACAGCACAATTCTGAATTGTAGGTTTGTCTGCTACATCAGCAAAAGCAATAACAGGTGCTACACGGTAAAGTGAAGTGAGAGAACCTCCGTTAATAATCACATTCTTAACGGTACAACCTTTTCCTCTGTTAACTAAACCATGGTCGTGGTCATTATAGTTGTCCACCTTCGCCTTCAAGTTGGAAATCATGTATCCCTGTCCATCAAAAGTACCGGAATACAAATAGGTAAGACCACCTATGCCACGCCAGTTTATATTACTCATGTCAATGTTAGCTGTAAGTTTAGCATTAGCATTGGCATTACCATTGTTCACATGGCTTGCGAACCATGTCAAGTCACTTGCTGTTCCAAGCAAGTAATAGCCATTTGCATCTTTGGTTGGGTCTGCCCAACCTTGAGACACTCCACACATTAAGAGTGTCGTGAGAAGAGATGACTTTAGTAAACTTCTAAAATTCATACTGTATTAATTTAATTGTTATAAAAATATTAAAATTTCACCTTAAATAAGAATGTGCGATTATTTATCTACAAATAATTAGCTTATGCACACAAACAGAAAAGCCTGCCACAACCATTCTTACCGAACAGTCGTAGCAGACTTTACACATTATGTATATATTTGTTTATCTGATAATTACCCCCCCCTAAAACAAACACAACAAATGCAGAAACAGAATTAACTGCCTCGCATACAGATGTGATAATATTTAAGAAGAGATGTAACATTATTATGCTTATTTAATTTTCACCTGTTATTACAAAAAATATCGTTGGTCGAGTCTTTCTCTTATCATTATCCTAAACTAAGTCACCCTTGTGCCTTTGTGATTTAAGATGTAAAAGAATGGTTCTATCCCAATAGATGTGACAAAAGTATGATTTTTTTTTCATACAGAGTAACTATTCTCAAGAAAAAATCACTTCAAAGCAAAAAAATATTCATTTATGATAATATAATTCAAGTTTCGAAAGTGCTCAATTTATTAAGGTTATTAGGTTTTCGGGGTATCGGGTCGCTACGCTTTTAGGTTTGAATGTTCTCAGCGGCAAGTATCAAACCTGATAACCTAAAACCTGATAACCTGACTACCTTTCAACGGTAGCTTGCGGAAGTTGCAGCAGTAGGCGGTGCAAGGATTG
>JAEEGL013939300.1_pt1 | contig 10690 bp, 11 predicted proteins | sample 9134231 | NCBI WGS metagenome assembly JAEEGL01 (sample SAMN16246548, study PRJNA631951) | gut metagenome | biome: gut microbiome; feature: rumen; material: fiber-attached | host: Bos | place: Iran: Karaj | collected 2018-10 | reverse complement strand
AGTCGCCGTACATCGGGACGGACTGGGGACCCCAGTGGCTCCAGATGCCGAATTTCGCGTCGCGGAACCATGCGGGCGCGGCGTATTCGTACAGGGACTCGAAGGTGGGCTCGAATTTCTTCATGGCGTGATCCTTTCTATCCGACTGTGCGGTCTAGATCCCGGTTCCCCGGGGATTTTTTCTTCCGATGGTAGGATAGCACAAACCGCGGGGCTTTGTCAAGACGGTTTTTGTGAAAGATTCCGCTGTGCCGCTTTTTGCGCGGGATCGACCCTCCCCGCGTTCCCTTTTGGCCCGCCGCTGTCAGGCTGAGCAGGAAAACATGGCGGGAACCGTGCGGGAAGCGTCATGCGGTCCTTTCATTCCTTCTTCTGCCGCGATCTCCATTCCGACGGGGACATCCCGTACTCTTTTTGGAACAGCTTCCGGAAATGGGCAGCGCTCGAAAATCCCACAAGCTCCGCCGCGTCCGTCACGGAGAGATCCGGCTTTTCTCTCAGGATCTTCGCCGCCGCGTTCAGCCTCGACTTCGCCCGGAATTCCACGAAGCTCATGCCGTAGTATTCCCGCACGTTGCGGAGCGTCTGCCGTTCGCTCAGATTGAGGAGCGCGGCGAGGGAGGACAGCGTCATGTCCCGGAACCGGTAGATGAACGCCTCGTCCATTAAGAATTTCCGCCGGTCCTCCGTGGTCCTCCGCGCTTCCTCCGAAGTCTTTCCGGGGCCTTCGAAATTGCGGATCACCTGGATCAGAAGCAGACGGCAGAGACTTTCCAGCGCTTCCGCCGCCCCCGCTTCCCCCGCCGCGATCTCCTGCTCCATCGCCGAGAAGATCTCCCCGATCCGGCGGCGGTCCTCCCCGATCCAGAGCTTCACGCCCTCGAGGGGGGAGACAATGGAGGGGGCCTTCTTCCCGCTCCGGATCACGTCGAAGGAGAAGGAATACTCCATCATGTTGTCCGCGGGATCCGTGAGCTGTTCGTGGCTGACGTGGGGCCCGCAGAGATAGAGGACGCCCTCCCCGAGCGGGATCCTCCTCCCGAGGCAGTCGAGCTCCCCCCGGCCCCCGAAGACGTAGTGCAGTTCGTAAAACCCGTGGATGTGCCCCGGGAAGGATTCGAAAAAGACCTCCCGTTTCGCGTTCAGCACCCGGATCTCAGCGCCCCCGAGGGAAAAGCCGAGACCCAGCGCGGAAAAGTCGAGATTCCCCCACATGGTTTTCCTCCTGTCCGACCGCTTTTTTCCATTATACCATTCTTTCGCCGCCCTGTCAAAGGGAAGGAGACGTTTTTCCGCCATCGGAGACGGGAATTTGTCCGATCCGCCCTCTTTTCCCGGGAGCCGCCGGATGGTATAATAGCCTCGAAGAGTAAAATTCCCCCGAAGGAGAGAAACAGTATGAGCAACGAAATCCGGATCCCCGAAACCATGCAGGGCGCGATCCTGCCCGGGAATTCCACCGTCGAACTGAAGGAGTTCCCGATTCCGAAGCCGGGCCACGGACAGGTGATCGTCAAGACGAAGGCCACCACCATCTGCGGCTCCGATATCCGCTGCATCTACCGGGAGCACACCGGACGCGGCGCCGAGGGCTACATCCCCGGGATGGTGGCCGGTCATGAACCAGCGGGCCAGATCGTCGCGGCGGGCGAGGGATGCCGCCGGTTCGGGGTGGGCGACCGCGTGATCGTCTACCACATTTCCGGCTGCGGCGTGTGCTACGACTGCCGGCGCGGATACTTCATTTCCTGCCGGAGCCACTACCGCGCGGCTTACGGCTGGCAGCGCAACGGCGGCATGGCCCCCTACATCCTCTGCGACGAAAAGGACCTCATCTCCCTGCCCGACGAACTGACCTACAAGGACGGCGCGCAGGTGGCCTGCGGATTCGGCACGGTCTACGAGGCCATCGACAAGATCGGCGTGAGCGGCGCGGACACCGTTCTCGTCACCGGTCTCGGCCCCGTGGGACTTGCCGCCCTCATGCTCTGCCGCGCGATGGGAGCGAAGACCCTGATCGGCGTCGAGCTGAGCGACTACCGGCTCGAGATGTGCAAAAAGCTCGGCCTCGCGGACTACGTCTTCAAATCCGACGAGCACGCCCTCGAGAACATCTTCGCCGTCACGGGCGGACACGGATGCGAACGGGCCATCGACGCCTCCGCCGCGGATCCGGCCCGTCAGCTTGCCATCCGGGGCACCCGCGACTGGGGCAAGATCGCCTTCGTCGGAGAGGGCGGGACCTGCACCTTCACGCCCAGCCCGGATATCATCCACGGCCAGAAGACCATCTACGGCTCCTGGGTCACCAGCCTCTGGAAGATGGAGGAGCTCGTGGAACTGCTCGTCCGCTGGGGCATTCACCCGGAGGATCTCATCACCCACGAATTCCCGCTGGAAAAGGCCGGAGAGGCTTACGCGCTCATGGCTTCCGGCAAGTGCGGAAAGGTTGCGGTGACCTTCGATGACTGAGAAGCTCTGCGCGCCTTCGGTGGTCCTCTCCGACGGGAGGAAAATGCCCGGGATCGGCATCGGGACCTTCGGCTCGGATAAATACAATGCCGAACAGATCTCCGCGGCGGTGAAAGGCGCGGTCAAAGCCGGATACCGCCTGATCGACTGCGCCGAAGTCTACGGCAACGAACGCGAGATCGGCCGCGCCCTCGGGGAACTCTTCCGGGACGGGACGGTGAAGCGGGAAGACCTCTTCGTCGTCTCGAAGGTCTGGAACGACCACCACGGAGAGGGCGAGGTGAAAAAGGCCTGCTGTAACAGCCTCGACGCCCTCGGGCTCGGTTATCTCGACGCCTATTACATCCACTGGCCCTTCCCGAACTACCACGCTCCGGGATGCGACGGGGACTCCCGCAACCCCGATTCGAAGCCTTTTTCGAAGGAGGAGTTCCTCTCCGTCTACCGTCAGTGCGAAGAACTGTACCGGGAGGGGAAGATCCGCGGGATCGGCGTCTCGAACATGACCGTCTCGAAGCTCGAAGCGGTGCTCCCGGAATGTGAGATCCCCCCGGTGCTCATCGAAATGGAGCTTCACCCGGCGTTCCGGCAGAAGGAACTGCGCGCGCTGTGCAAAAAGCACGGGATCCAGCCGGTCGGATTCTGTCCCCTCGGCTCGCCCTCCCGCCCGGAGAGGGACCGCACTCCCGAAGATCTCGCCGCGATGGAACTGCCCCACATCCAGAAGATCGCCGCGGCCCACGGGATCCATCCGGCGGGCGTCTGCCTGAAATGGGCGGCCCAGTCCGGCGCGGTCCCGATCCCGTTCTCGGTCAAGCCCGCCCAGTATGAGGCCAACCTCGCCTGGCTCTGCTCCGATCCGCTGACGGAGGAGGAAATGGCCGAGATCGACGCCTCCCCCGCCGACTGCCGCCTCATCAAAGGGCAGGTCTTCCTCTGGGAAGGAGCCTCCGACTGGCGCGAGATCTGGACCTGACGCGAGTACCGTAATACTGATTTCACTCTAAACCATGTCAAAAGTTTTTGATCAACCTTTTTTCAAAAAGGTTGCGGGGTCAAGGGGCAGAGCCCTTGCCGACGTCCGCAGACGTCGGAACACCCATGACTTTCTAGGAGTTCCTCTTTTGGTTCTTTTCTCCTCGATAAAGGAGAAAAGAACAGCGATATCTCTGGATGACATCATTTAGAACGGAAATAGTATTAGAGAAGAGAGTTCAAAAAAACTCCCCCGGAGCGTTCATTTGCGTTCCGGGGGATGGCTTTTATTTATACGTTGACGCGGAGGTCGTCTCTGGCGGTTTCAAGGCCGAATTTCGCAAGGACGGCGGCGGTCTCGGCGTGGGTCGCGGGGTGGAGAGTGCGGGCGAGGTGGCTCACCATGAAGCGGGGACAGATCTTCTTGAATGAAGCCGCCATTTCCGATACCATCGCGGCGTTGTTGTGCTCGAAGATCCGGTAGTCGCCCCGGATATCGCCGATCGTGCAGTCGAAGATCATGAGGTCGATATGCCCGAGGTCCAGCAGCGCGCGGTAAGTCTCGTAAAAGAGCCATGCGCCGTCGCATCCGTAGAAGAACCGCTTTCCGTCCGTTTTCGATTCCACGGTGAAGTGCACGGGATCCTTCGCAGTCCGGTGGTTGGCGGCATAAGCGCGGACGATGCAGTCTCCGAGGTCCAGGGTTTCGCCCGCCGCGGGGAAGAAGATCCGCGCTCCGTCCCGCGTCAGCCTTTCCGCCGTTTTTTCCGAGTAATGATCGTCGTGGGGGTGGGTGACGATGATGTTTTTTACTCCTCCGAAGAGGTTTTCATACCCGAAGGTCTTTTCGAATTCGAAGAGGCAGGGGCCCGGATCGATCACCAGCTTGCCGTCGACGAGCAGGGAGGAGTACCGCCGGAAATCGGGGGACGCGTCCGCTTTTGATATATCCCAGTCCGCGGCTCCGGTGCCGAGAAAATGCAGTTCCATAAAGTCCTCCTCAGTCGATGGTCATGTTGAAGCTCACGAGGTATTCCGCGATGGACACCGAGAAGATGTACGACCCGGAGGGAAGCGGGGAGGAGGGGACAAGGGCCGCGCCGCAGTAGTCGTCCCCGTCGAACATGTCGGGGAAGGAGGTCATATCGAGGGTCGCGGGGAAGGATTCCGCGGAGTCGTCGGAGATGAGGCCGACCGAGCAGATCGTGTCCGGCTTGTACCAGACGTCCGTCTGCTTGAAATAGAGGATCAGGATGCCGTCGCGGTATTCGGCGGGCTTCGCGAGTTCCAGATCCGTGAGGGTGGTGTACTGGGAACCGTCGGGGAATTCGAGCTGTACGGGCTCTGCGGTCTCCTCGGGTTCCGGAGTTTCGGCCGCTTCGGATGTCGTTTCGGCAGGCAGAGTTTCCGGCGTCTCATCCCCGGCGGATTTGCCGCAGGAAGCAGCGGACAGAAGCAGTACGAGCGAGAGAAGGAACAGAGCGGTTTTTTTCATCCTGTATCAAACTCCTTTTTGGTAAGCGGAGGACCGGGTCCTTTCGATACCTCATTGTACCATAGTCCGGTGCGGAATCATAGCGGAATTTATGAATTTTTTCTTTCGCCGTCTTCCGGGCCCCGGCGCGCTTCAAAAACTTGTCCCAACCCATTGACAAACCGTCCGCTCTCTGCTATAATAAATCCGTTCAATCCAACGGAAAAGGAGTTTTTTATCATGAAGAGAATCCGTACCCTCACGACCCGTACCCTGAAGGCCAGCGCGAAAAACGGCGGCTGCGGCGAATGCCAGACCTCCTGCCAGTCCGCCTGCAAGACTTCCTGCGGTGTTGCGAACCAGAAGTGCGAGAACAAGAACAATAAATAAGCTGTCTTGCTTTCCGATAAAATACCGCTTGCCCCCTTCGGCAGGCGGATTTTATTTGCGCGGCGGACGGATGGGAGGAGACCCATGATCCATCGTTACGAACTGAACGGATACCGCATCGTTCTCGACGTTTACAGCGGAAGCGTGCACGTCGTCGACGAGGTGGCCTACGATATGATCGGGCTGTATGAGGAACGCGGACCCGAAGGAGCTCTCGCGGGGATCCGGGAAAAATACCCCGATCTCTCCGAGGAGGAAGCCCGGGAATGCCTCTCCGACATCGAAGCCCTGAAAGAAGAGGGGACCCTCTTTTCCGAGGACGAATACCGGGACCGGGCGTTTGACTTCAAGGCGCGGAACACGAACGTCAAGGCCCTCTGCCTTCACGTGGCCCACACCTGCAACCTCAACTGCGAATACTGCTTCGCGGCCCAGGGGAAATTCCACGGCAAAGAGGCCCTCATGTCCTTCGAGGTCGGAAAGGCCGCACTCGATTTTCTCGTGAAGAACTCCGGGCGGCACGTCAACCTGGAAGTCGACTTCTTCGGCGGGGAACCGCTCATGAACTTCGGCGTGGTGAAACAGCTCGTGGCCTACGCCCGTTCCATCGAAAAGGACGCGGGGAAGAACTTCCGCTTCACACTCACCACCAACGGCGTGGGGATCGACGACGACGTGATCGAATTCGCCAACCGGGAGTGTCACAATGTGGTCCTCTCCCTTGACGGCCGGAAGGAGATCCACGACGCCTCCCGCAGCGACTACGCCGGACGCGGATCCTACGACCGGATCGTCCCGAAGTTCAAAAAGCTCGTCGAAGCCCGGGGCGGAAAGGGCTACTACATGCGCGGGACCTTCACCCACCGCAACCCGGATTTCACGAAGGACGTCTTCCACATGGCCGACCTCGGATTCACCGAACTCTCGATGGAACCCGTGGTTTCCCCGCCCGGCACGCCCTACGCCCTCACCGAACAGGATCTGCCCGTCATTCTCGAACAGTACGAGATCTTAGCGAAAGAGATGCTCCGCCGGGAACAGGAGGGCCGCCCCTTCACCTTCTACCACTACATGCTCGATCTCAACCATGGGCCCTGCATCTACAAGCGGATCGCGGGATGCGGCTCGGGGACCGAATACTACGCCGTGACCCCGACGGGGGACCTCTACCCCTGCCACCAGTTCGTCGGCGACGAGAAATACCGCATGGGGAACGTGTGGGACGGCGTCACGAACACGGAACTGCGGGACGAATTCAAGCTCTGCAACGTCTATGCCCGCCCGGAATGCGCCGATTGCTGGGCGAAGCTCTACTGCTCGGGGGGATGCGCCGCCAACGCCTGTCACGCGACGGGATCCATCCGCGGGGTCTACGACTACGGCTGCCGCCTGTTCCGCAAACGGATCGAATGCGCGATCATGCTCAAAGCGGCGGAAGCGGAGCTCGGCCTCGGTGGAGATGAAAGCGAAGACTGCGGCGGCGACTGCGCGGACTGCCTGACGGAAGCGAACCTCTGATCCCCGGCCCCGGGAGCGGTCGGATCTTCCTCCCGGGATTTTGAATGATACCATGAACTTCAGACAGAAATACATCGGAAACCGGGCGTTCTACCGGATGCTCTTCACCCTCGTTCTGCCGCTGATGATCCAGCAGGGGATCACGAATTTCGTCTCCCTGCTCGACAACGTGATGGTCGGGGGCCTCGGCACCGTCCACATGAGCGGCGTTTCCATCACGAACCAGCTCATCTTTGTGTACAATCTGGCGATCTTCGGCGGGCTTTCGGGCGCGTCGATTTTCGGCACGCAGTTTTACGGCTCCGGCGATTGGAAGGGGATGCGGGACGCCTTCCGCTTCAAGCTGCTCTTCGCCCTGTCGACCGGGGTGATCGCCGTGGCCGTCCTCGCCCTCTTCGGCGACCCGCTCACCGCCCTCTTCCTGCGGGGGGAGGGGAATTCCGCCGAAATGATCCGGGAGACAGGACGGGCGGCGGAGGCATACCGGAATTTCGCTCTGATCGGGCTGATCCCCTTCGGGCTCGTGCAGACCTACGCCGGGACCATGCGCGAGACGGGGGAGACCGTGTCCCCGATGAAGGCCGGGCTCATCGCCATCGCGGTCAACCTGACCTTCAACTACCTCCTGATCTACGGCAAGCTCGGGTTCCCGAAGCTCGGCGTCATGGGCGCGGCGATCGCCACCGTCCTTTCCCGGGTTGTGGAACTCGTCTACGTGATGATCGCCTGCCACCGCCGCCCGAAGCTGTTCCGCTTCATCGAAGGCGCGTACCGGAGCATGAGGATCCCCGCGGGGCTGGTGAAGCGCATAGCAGTGACGGGGACGCCCCTGCTCGTCAACGAGGTGCTCTGGTCCCTCGGCATGACCTTCATCAACCGCAACTACTCCCTCCGCGGGATCACCGTCATCGCTGCCTCGAACATCGCCGCCACCGTGTGGAACCTCTTCTGCGTCGTCATGTTCGCCATGGGCTCCGCCGTCTCCATCCTCGTCGGGCAGAGGCTCGGCGCGGGGGACAGGGAAGGCGCCATCGACACCAACAACAAGCTGATCTTCTTCACCTTCGCCTCCCACGTGGTGATCGGGCTTCTTCTGATAGCGGCCGCGCCCTTCATCCCGCTCCTCTACAACGTGGAGCCGGAAGTGCGGCAGATGGCCTCCCGCTTCCTCATGATCTCCGGGGCGGCGGCTCCCATCCATTCCGTCATTCACGTCATATACTTCGCCATCCGGTCCGGGGGAAAGACGATCGTGACCTTCCTCTTCGATTCGGTGTACACCTGGGCGGTCCCCGCGCTCCTCTCGTTCGTCCTCTGCCGTTTCACCGGACTGGACATCGTCTGGATCTATTTCGCCGTGCAGTTCATCGACGCCGTCAAGCTCTCCGTCGGGATCCCGCTTCTGCGCTCCGGCTTCTGGGCCAACCGGATCGTCGGCGCGCCGGAAGGGGGGAGTGAACCGTGACGCTGACCGCCTCCGCGCGGAACGGACGACTGACCGTGCGGAAAGGGATTTTCGGCCGGGTCCTCTATACCGTCGAGGCGGAAAAGGGATACGCCCTCTGCCACCTGCGCGGGGAGGACGGCGCGTATATCGCCACCCTCGAGCGGGAAGGCTATCTCAGATCGAACACCGTCTACAACGTGTACAAAGGCACCGAACGGGCGGGCGTGATGGCGGCGGCTCCCCGGATCGGCGCGAAGGAGGGATCCCTCCCCATCATCACCTGTTCGTATACGGGACGCCGGTTCGACGGATCCCGCATCGTGAAGCCCTTCCGCTCGTCGGACGGCACGGAGGGGGAGATCCTCTTCGCCGCGGTCTCGAAAAAGCCGAGGGGATGGGCGATCCGCTTCCGGGGCGAACACGGGCTGGAGGAGGAGGAAGACGCGGTTTTGATGCTCTCCGCCGCCCTCGCCTGGAGGAAGGTCCGGGACAGATCCCCCGGCCGGAGGACTTAACATGACGCTTATCATCGGACGCCGCCCGCCGGGAAACCCGGAGATCCGCGTCACGGAGGGATGGGCCGGAAGACTCCGCTTCACCGCCCGGAACGAGGAGGAGGGACGGGTGTTCCACGTGCGGGACGGAGCGGGGATCTATCTCGCCACCCTCGAGCGAACCTCGGTGACAAATCAGCGGGTCGTCGGCTTCACCGTATACAAGGACACGCTGTTCTGCGGGGAAATGCTCGCCTTCCCGGACAAGACCTGGTCGAAGGAATGGCTCGATCCCACCCTCTACGTGCTGTACCGGCACTGGCACGTCTCCCACGGCTGGATCACCGGGGAGAACCGCATGACCGCCGCGACCCTCACCGACGCGATCATCGGCAAAAAGCTCGCCGTCCACGATCCCGCCGACGCGCTGGACGCCACCCTCGCCGCCCTTGCCCTCTTCCTGTACCGCGACTGCTACGGAAAGGACCGCTTCGAACCGTAAGGAGAAAGAAATGAGACTGATTTTCAAGCAGCGATTCATGACATGGCTCGCGTCCTACGATATCTTCGACGAGATGGGGAACACCGTCTACACCGTCGAAAGCCAGTTCGCCTTCACCCGGGTGATGCACGTCCGGGGAGCGTCGGGCGGGTATCTCGCCACCGTGAAGCAGAAGGCCCTGACGTGGCGTTCGGCGTTCGAGATCTACATCGGGCCGAACTACGAGGGCACCATCCGCCGCGTGGGTTCGATCTTCACGCCCCACTACGAGATCGACTTCCGGGGCTGGACCGCCGTCGGGGACTTCATGGGCTTCGACTACTCCATCGCGGACGCGGCGGGCAATCCCGTGGCCGTCGTATCGAAGGAGATCTTCAAGCTGACCGATACCTACGTGATCGACATCCTAGACCCGGACGACGCCCTGCCCGCCCTGCTCCTCGTCCTCGCCATCGACGCGGAAAAAGCGTCGGAAAGCTGATCTTTTTCTTGCTTTTTCTCCCGCGGCATGGTACAATGAAGTAAACGATCCGCCGCTCATGACAGTTTTCGGAAGAAAAAAGGAGGCCGCCATGAATTTCCGTCAGATCCATCTCGATTTCCATACCAGCGAAAAGATCCCGGGGATCGGCTCCGCGTTCTCGAAGGAGCAGTTCCAGAGAGCTCTGAAGCTCGGACACGTCAATTCCATCACCGTTTTTTCGAAATGCCACCACGGATGGGCCTACCATCCCTCCCTGGCGAACGAGATCCATCCGAATCTCTCCTTCGACCTGCTCGGGGCGGAGATCGAAGCGGCCCATGAGATCGGCGTCAAAACACCCGTCTATCTCTCCGCGGGATTCGACGAGAAGATGGCCCGCCGCCGCCCGGAATGGCTGAGACGGTCCCGGAAGGACGACGCGATCAACTGGGAGGCCCCGGGGTATCACGAGTTCTGCATGAATTCCCCCTACCTCGACTACCTCATCCCGCAGATCGAAGAGGTCGTGAGGAACTACGACTGCGACGGCATCTTTCTCGATATCGTCGGCGTCCGCACCTGCTACTGCCAGAACTGCGTGAACACCCTCCTCTCCGAGGGGAAGGACCCCTACGACGACGAGAACGCCAGGGAGCTCGGGGAACGGGTCTACGCCGACTACTGCCGCCGCGTGCGGGAAGCCGTCGACCGGATCCGGCCGGGGCTGCCCGTGTTCCACAACAGCGGACACATCCGGCGGGGCAGGCGGGATCTCGCGGACGTGGACACCCATCTCGAACTCGAATCCCTCCCGACGGGCGGATGGGGATACGACCATTTCCCGCTCTCCGCCGCGTACAGCCGCACCCTCGGCAAGCAGTTCCTCGGCATGACGGGGAAGTTCCACACCACCTGGGGCGAGTTCGGCGGATTCAAGCATCCGAACGCCCTCCGT
>JAEEGL013770016.1_pt1 | contig 10690 bp, 8 predicted proteins | sample 9134231 | NCBI WGS metagenome assembly JAEEGL01 (sample SAMN16246548, study PRJNA631951) | gut metagenome | biome: gut microbiome; feature: rumen; material: fiber-attached | host: Bos | place: Iran: Karaj | collected 2018-10 | reverse complement strand
GCCGGCTATGGCTACTACTGCAGCAATGGATGATACTATTGCTACAAGTCTTCTTACACGCCTTTCTCTGTCACGCTGACGAAGATCATCATAAGTACAGCCTATAATCGGAGCCGCAAGACGTAATATCTCTGTCTTAAATTTAGCATTCCTCTCTTTTCTGTCTGCTCCTCTTACATCGGCCGCAAGCGGCTCGACAGGATTACCGTTCTCATCTGTAAGAAGCAGCGGCGGAAAACTCTCATTCGGTTCGCCCTCTATAAGAACTGCAAGTACATGATTCCTGTCATGCATCTCTATAAATGTCTCTATTTCTTTGCATACCCAGTAAGATTCGGGAGTTCTTGGAGAACAGATGACTATAAGGTACTCCGATCCTTCAAGAGCCTTAGAAATATTATCATCGAGGTCACTTCCGATCGGAAGCTCCTCCTGATCTCTAAACACCCTTCCGACCTTTTTTTTGCCGGTCTTTTTCTGTACCGAACCGGGAATATGATAAGTCTCCAATCCGGTGTGGATCTTCTTGGCTATCTCCATATCCAGTTCAGAATGTCTGTAACTAATAAACGCTGCGTATCTCATTTATTTCCCTCTCTATAGCATCAATTCATCCAATGGGGATGAAACGGTATCAGTTGCGCCGGAGGCATCTATCAGTCCGGCTTTAAGCTGTATATTATCCGAGCCGATATCATCTATCATCTTAAGTATTGTTTCCTTATCAGGCTTAACTACTGACAGATAGATATCCAACCATTCCGGTGAGCGCGAGTATTCTTCTTTAAGCGTCACCCAACTCATATCGTCATGTTTGTTATAGGCCCTGTCTCTTATATATTCTTCTATCTTTTCTTCCTTATCTTCCGTCAGGTGACTGTTGTGAAGAAGTCGCAAATAACAGAGACTGCACTTATTCTTGCCAATGCCCTTCATATGATTCTTCTGCGGGCCGGGCATCTCACCGTCAACAGAGGATACTCCGTCATAAGATATATCTTCTTCTCCACCCATCGGAGCACCGTTACCGCCCATGACCTCATCCGAATGCAGAAGCGATAACAAACTGATGTCCCACTTATCATACCAGAATCTCTGACCTATATCATCTGCTCTTAACAGATGCTCTTTATTTATTCCCGATATAGATGCTGCAAGAAGCACGGATAAATCGCTGTCACTGTCCTCAAAGGATATTTCTCTTAATGCACCACACCCGTCGAATACACCCCTGTCAAAGATTTGACCTCTGGTTATACCGCATATTCTTACAACCTGCAGATTATCACATTTGGAGAATGCCCATTCACCTATGTACTTAAGCGACTTAGGAAGAAAAACTTTCTTTATTGACCTGCAACATAAGAAGGCTTTCTTCTCTATACCGATAATTCTGTCATCGGATGATAGATCAAGGATTGCTCCCTCACCCTCATAACCGGTTATCAGGAAACCTTCTCCTTGTTCCACACATATCAGATTGTATCCCTCTGTGGTTATATTCATTGCATTATTTCAAGAATCTCTTTCCTGAGATTATCCTTTCTGTCGCCAACCTTAAGAAGATTATTATACTTCTCATAAGACTGCGAACCAAATACAGCAAAGAAGTCCGCACTGTCTTTCATAAGTGTAAGTTCCGTGACAAGTACAAGCATCTCATTGGATTCTTCACCAAAGATCTGTGATATTGCAGCAAACAGATTATCAATCCTGATCTGTTCCTTACTTACCGTCTGCTTAAGGGCAGATATCTTATCATTATAGAAAGTCTTGGCATCAGAGGCTTCCGACAGTTCTTTATACAGAGAAATAACCTTCTTATTCTTTGTCTTATCCTTGGATGAGAGAGTACCTGCCCTCTGCTTCTCATTAAGCAGCTTCTCTCTTGATGACACAAGTGTCATTACATAATTTGGAACATCTGCCTCTTCACCTGAAGTTATCCTGCCTACACTGCCTCTAATCTCTTTAAGGACATCATAATCACGCATTATACCCTTAATCTCAGATCCGATCACATCAGAAAGAAGCCCTGTGAATGCAAGTCTTTCATCCACTGCCGAGTCCAAGGCTTCCTTAGCCATCTGCTCATCTATTCTTCCCTCAAATACAGCCTCTGTATCATAATTCTTCTTATACTTATTATAAAGATCATAATAGGCCGAGAATTCCTTGACTATAGATCCGTTCTTAATATACTGACCTATAAGACTCTCGGTAACCTTCTTATCATCCTCTTCATATAGACGAATCATATCAGAGAGATCTTCCCAGCCTCTTGCAGTAACGTAATTCTTACCAAACGCTGTTGTTTCTATATTGTAGAAATAATCTCTGTTGGATTCCAGGAAATTAAGGATCGCTCCATGAAGGCCCGCATCAAGCGCATACTTCTTCCATGCAGGATAGTCCGCTTCAACCTCTATAACCTTAAGTCTGTCCAACGTAACCACATCGAATTCTCTTACAGCTTTATTAAACTCCGGAGGATTACCCGCTGTTACTATTACCCATCCTTCGGGCACAGTATGCTTACCGAATACCTTATACTGTAAGAACTGAAGCATTGAAGGGTATAATGTCTCGGATACACAGTTAATCTCGTCCAAGAACAGTATTCCTTCTTTTACTCCGCTTTCTTTGATCGTATCATACACGGAAGCGATGATCTCACTCATGGTGTATTCGGATACACTGTAAGTTGTTCCGCCGTATTCCTTCTCTTTGATAAAAGGAAGTCCGAGTGCCGACTGTCTTGTATGATGGGTCATCGAATAACTTACAAGTGCAATATTCAGTTCGGATGCTATCTGACTCATGATCGCCGTCTTGCCTATACCGGGGGCACCGAGCAGGAATACCGGGCGCTGTCTTACTACAGGAATCCTGTAATCTCCGAACTCATCTTTCTTAAGATAGAGTTCAACAGTATCTTTGATATATTCCTTGGCTTCAGCTATATTCATCGCTTAATTTCCTCATTCTATTCTTCCAATACTACCTTTATTGCCCAACCGGGCACAGGCATTCTGTATTCATCTTCGCCGTCAAAAACAAATAGCGTATCGTAATCCGGTGCCGATTCGGGATATATCCCATATCCGTCGGTAAAATATATTAATCCTTTAAGATTGTGAATCTTATCTTCCTGCTTAAGCTGCTCCACATATTCAAATACAGGCCTGAAATCTGTGGCTCCGAATCCTTTGACCGCGAAATTTCCTGCTACATCCTTAAGATCCTGCGCGGATCTTATTACAGTATCGGATCTTATCTTGGCATCGCACTGAACTATATGTACATTTAGCTGCTCAGAAAAAGACACAGATTTAGATAAAATATCGTATGTCTTATTAAGGAAGTCCGTTACTTTCTGTCCTCTTACGGATGCCGATGTATCTATTGCTATAACAAATTCCTTGATCTTCTTCTCTTCGGCATATTCTAAAGGCTCGATAAGCGGCATATTGCCGTATTTATTCAATCCGTAGGTATAATAAATATAATCAAATTCATCCGGATTGACTTTGATCTCTTCACTCATAACAGCAAACCTGTTAAGGATCGAATCATAGTCATAACGCTTCTTGGTACTTTCCGAAAGATTGACCATAATGGAATCGGCTCCTGTCATATCCTTCGAAAATGACTTAAGTTCAGCCTTTACCCTCTCAGCAATCTTCTCCCAATCTTCCTTGGTAAGTATCTCCTTCGGCTCATCCCTATATGCTATTCTGGGTCTGTGCCTGTCAAATGCAAATAAATCCGCATACTTTGTCTCAGAATCTTTAGATATTCCGCCTACCATAAATTCTCTGTACAGAGCTTCTGCAGTCAGATTAGGAACCCATTTGGCCAGCCTGTTAAGGATAATCCTCTCTTCTCCGTCTCTAAGAAGCGATGCCTCGGGTATCTCCATATTAAGTATGATATTCTCAACAGCTATATCCGATGCTATATTCCAGTACTTCTCCTCTGTCTTGTCAAATCTGTACGGATGCATAAGTATTCCATGGAATAATACATGCAGCAGCAGCCTTAACGCATAAGATGCTTCTATCTTATAATCATCAAGCAACTTATACGGATCATAATACAGGTTCTCTCCATCAAATACATAGCCTCCTAACCCGATTCTACTCTCGAAGTTGAGTTTAGCCAGTGCAGCATCGAAGAATCTGAACCTGACAGTCACTGTATCCTTGGCAAGTCTCATGACCCTGTCCGCATATTCGGAAATCTTATCTTCATCTATTGTAACTATATCTGTCCTAGGATCTGCCACCTGATTTCCCTTCAATGTCATAGGTCTTATAGAAGATATCTCCGGCAATTACATATATATCCGAATAATCATCCGTTCTGACCGCAAGATAATCTCCCGGTACACCGAGATAATACTTATCAGGATCCCATGTCGTAAATACCTTGACTCTGTGGTCAAGTTCCTTTGCATATATTCCTGCTCCGCCTGTTGCCACGCATGCCTTGGCATACGGCAGTAATTTAATTCTTTCACCGGTTAAATTATTGGTTACCTTGGGAGCATACTCTCCGGGATAGACATATTCTTCGCCCTCAAGCACTCTGTATCCAACCGAGAACTTCTTTAAATTTGTCGGATAAATCTCTCCGTCCACGCCGATTATTATAACAAGATCATCACTTATCTCAACATCAACATCACCCTCGAGAGTACGTATCATAATCTTGGTTCCAACAGGTGCAATCTTATTACATTCAACATAACCGACCTTAACTTCTTTCTTTACACAATACAGATAATCGGATACATCTTCCTTACGCTCTCCGGCATAGATTATCTCTATATTCTCGAAGTACTCTTGCATTCTGTTATCTAAGAAATGCCTGATTGTACTGTTGTCATACGATATTCCGGCCTGAATGAGCAGATCCTTTTTGAGCAATCCACCTGCCTTAATAAGATGTCCGCCTCCGCCGCCGTATCCTGCCGTTAAGAATGCCGCCATCTCGCTTGCTTTAACCTCCTTGACACAGCTTCTGACAGATATCTTAACACCGAAGGGCAAAATGCTGTATACAAGACAGGTGTCTATAGAATCCACCTCTAATAGCATATCGCTTATAATACCTAAGATATTAGGGTCACATGGCTTGGCTTCGACTATGGCATATACTTTTTCTTCATCATAATTCGCATGCTTCAGTGCATCTCCCGCTATGACCAACTCTTCTTTGGATATATTTGAATTCTTAAATAGAATAATATCTGAGAATCTGGGTTTGGCGATATCACGAAGATCCTTATCTGATGGATGTGATACCTCAGAGAATCCTCCCGTATCCGTCATAAGTCCGTAGAATAATGCTGTTGCAAGATCTTCATCCTCATTAACATCGATATCTTCAATCGACAGAAGTTCGTATATGACGGTTGCACAAGAACCGTAATTGCTTCTTACTTCCGATAAACTCGGCAATTCACCTGATACCTGATGATGGTCTATAACGGCTACAGTCTCTGCTTCAAACTTAGTTACATTACTCTCGCCGTACTGGCAATCCACGGTGACAAGCAACTGTGGCTTCTTCAGTTCCTGCACATGCTCAACTTCGATATTTAGATTGTTGATCATCAATGTCAGGTTCTTCTTCTGAACTGTATTACGACCACTATATATAAATCTCGCATCTTTTCCATGTTTATTCAGATACCACTTAAGTGCAAATCCACTTGCTAATGCATCCGCATCCGGATTGTCATGACACTGAATTACAATATCATCATACTTAAGTAAATCTTCCAAGACCAATGACATACTCTTCTCTCCCCTCTAAGCTACTGCTACTTATTTATGTGTGCGCCGGTAAATGATACGACGGCAATGTCTCGTCCAAGATCATCATAGACTCTGACATCATAGAAACAGTTAGTCTTGCCGTCTTTTATAAGTGATGCCTCCGCATACAGAATACTTCCTCTGGTCATAGATAAAAATGTCGCCGTACCCACAAGGCTTACCGTAGATGCCGGCTTATCAAAGTTCGATGCGACTGCAAATGCGAGATCGGCCAGTGTATATATAGCTCCGCCCATTATCCCGCCGTAAGCATTCTTATGATCTTCGGTGAGTTTCATCGCACATTTAGCATAGTTCTCGCCGACTTCTTCAATCGTTATACCCGACAATTTGGTAGCATATAAGTCCTTGGAGAACATCTCCCTTGCTTCTTCTAATCTTGACATCCTATCCTCCGATCAATCCCATTCAAATAATTCAGTACTGAAATATCTCTCGCCCGTATCAGGCAGAACGGTTACAACTGTCTTACCTTTGCCGAGTTTCTTGGCAAGTCTTAGTGCTGCAGTTACATTGGTGCCTGATGAAATACCACAGAGAATTCCTTCGCATCTGATAAGTTTCTTGGATGTCTCAATCGCATCCTCATCCGTAACGATATCTATATGAGAATAAATATTGGTATTAAGATTATCCGGTATAATACCGTCACCGATACCCATCTGCAGATGTGTGCCAATGCTGCCACCTGAAAGAATTGCTGCATTCTCAGGCTCAACAGCCCATATCTCTATATCCGGATACTGGTTCTTAAGTGTCTCACCTATACCTGAGATTGTTCCGCCTGTTCCTATTCCCGAACAGAAGCCGTCAATCGTCTTGCCTACCTGTTCAAGTATCTCAAGGGCTGTATGGTATTTGTGAACCAACGGATTATCCTTATTGGAAAACTGCTGAGGAACCCATACATTGGGATCATCCTTCTCCATCTGAAGCGCCTTCTGAAGACACTCATCCATACACTTGCCTATATCACCGGCATCATGCACAAGAACAAGTTCCGCACCGTATCCTCGAATGAGCTTTCTGCGCTCTTCCGATACCGAATCCGGCATAATGATTCTTACACGATAACCCTTCACCGCACCAATCAAGGCAAGTCCGATTCCCTGATTGCCGCTTGTGGGCTCAACTATTATCGTGTCCGGAGTTATGATCCCCTTCTTCTCAGCTTCGGATATCATATTGTAGGCAGTTCTTGTCTTAATTGACCCGCCAATATTAACACCCTCATATTTGACCAACACTTCTGCTGAATCTTCCGGGACCATCTTGGATGATAACCTTATTATGGGGGTATGACCGATAGCCTCCAATACATTTGAATAAATCATTAAGCCTCTTTCCTCTCCTAGTTATTGATTATTTGGAAACGGTCGAGAAATTACAAATCGTTCCGTTTGACATCTCAGTTACAAGATCGTTATATATCTTCTCAGCCTCTTTCTTATCCATATTACTATAATCCCCACCGTCTTCGGAATCGTAATAGTATGTTCCTTTGCCGTCTTCATCATATATGATCATTATATGCTCCATGACCATAAGCTTATCATCTGCAATCGCATACTTACATATCCAATGATTGCTTCCCGTATACAGATATCCGTTATTAAGTGTCAGGGGATAAGCCGTTCCGGCACTTGTGACACTGCCCAGTTCGTATGGTTTGCCGTCTTTATATGTAAATACGGTAGCATCAATTGCAGCCATATTTCCGTCAAGATTATCATAGGTTGCACTGCTTACAAGCAACACATCATTACCGCTGATTACCTCATTGACATATCCCATTCCGTCTGTAAGCGCCTTATCAACTATATCTGTGAATGTATCACATCCCGAAATATCTATATTGGGCGCAGACTCCTTGGACACTTTCTTAATAAAATCTATTGAGTATTCTTCAAATTCGGACATCTCAGGCGCATTGGCTCCAACCTGTTTGGCCGGGTCATACATCATCTCAGCGATTGCCTGAATATCAAATCCGTCCAGATCCTTGGCCTCGGTAGAAAGAGAATATGCATATCCTGTCTCAATATCAAACCAAAGGATAACATCCACATAGCCTTCATCTCCGACATATCTCATGGCTCTGCACGGCATATTTCCGCCACCCCAATTGTTCATGGTACAGTCATCCGTAACGGTCCAATCATAATAAAGCCCTGATATATCCGTAATCTCTGTCCCCGCAACTGCCTGCTGACGGGCTGTAAAACTTAAGCCGTCATAATCAAAGTCAAGTTGAACCATTGTCCCGGGAAGAACTGTATTATCCTCTACTTCACATATGCTCCACCTGATATTAGTAGAGCCCTCCGGTGCACTGAATCCGTTGGGTGTATACTGATATGCCTCTTCTTCCGTACAATCTCTCCACGGATTGGGCATGCCTACAGCCGGTTCGTCTTTAGTATCATTCTCTTCTACAGTCTCTATATCAGGCTGTAGCGCCTCTGTCACATCTTTACCACAGGCTGTTAGCGACAATGCCAGTGTTACTGATACAACTAATGTAAGCATTCTTTTTTTCATAATATTCTTTCCTCTTTCTGCTGTCTGATTTCAAGTCTTCTTATTATATATTATCAACTGAGAACTGTGCAAATATTTATCATGGTTGCAAAAAAGTCATATATAGAGATCCCGCTTTCAATATCGCTTTTTTGACAGATTTACAGTATACTATTGAGTAGATTGTACCGGGGGAGCAATATTATTCTTTTATTTGGGGAGTGACATCACTTCATTCACAGGAGGATAACTACTCGTGAAGGCGCAATATAGAAATCATAATATCTATCTCATAACCTATGTTCTGATCGTCGTACTATGGCTGGTATCTATGCTCATTAAAGCTGAGCGAACGGAAGGCAGACAGATTCTCTTTGATAACGAAGAGTATTTCGATTGTAATGAAGGCTGGTATGATGATGAGGGCAAGGTCTTTAAGATTGAGGAACTCGTCTTTACCAGAGAAGACGTTCTTAAAGAGAAAACGGTCCATTACAGAATTCCCGAGGATTGGAAACTAAACAATGGTGATGCACTATGCTTCTTCTCCAGGGGCATGGATTTCAAAGTGTATGCAACAGCGCCTGAAGGCAGTCCAAACTATGGATCTGAAGATTTCGGTTCCAGGGATATCTATGAGTATAATCAGAATTCTGCCAATCTTTCCGGAAACGATGTCGGTCTCACCGTACAGGTCGTTCCTATAAATATACAGGATAAATATAACGAACTGTCCATATCGATCATTCCTACAGAATACTCCGCATTTATATTGGATATGCGTATTGAGAAGGCTTCTGACTATGTATACAATACCATAAGATCCCGAATGCCGCGATTCATATGGAGTCTGTTTATCGTTTTCTTCGGCTTTGCCATGATCATATATACATTGTTTGCCGTTGAAAGAAAGCGTGAGGAAAAGACTTTATTCTATGCTTGGGGTTCATATTCCATTATATTCGGCAGTCTGCTTACGATAGAATCCCAGGTGATACAGATACTAATCGGCAAGCCTGAATTCCTCAGTTCACTTAAGTATGCACTTGCATTACTTATATGCTTCCCGGCTGCCGTACTATGTGATTGCCTGATCTCGTTCCCTCATAAGCGATTCTCACATATTGTCGGCATTATAGTAGGAGTATTATTTGCAGTCGAATCCATAGGTGCTTTCTTCTTTAATATATCCCTATACAGATTGTTCTTCGTCTCTGCTATTCTCTTGGTTTTTAACGGTCTGACAGCTCTTTATTTCACCTTTAAAGAGATACAGAAAAAAACAGTGCTTAAGTCCCGAACATCTGCATTCATCAGCTTGATATCTGTACTTAATCTCATTGTCTGCGGATATGATCTCGGAACATATGCCAAGGCCTCAAGACATTTGACGGACTGGGGACGCATTATGCGCGTGTTCTATGTGATATTCCTGTTTATAATGTTGATCTTCCTGTTAAGATTATCAATAAAGCGCAATCACCAGGCTATGCTCGCTGAGAAATATAAGATTGAATCAAGAACCGATGCTCTCACCGGTCTGCTTAACAAGAATGCATATATTAAGAAAGAAGCCGAACTTACGGGCAAATTAATGGTCGGAAGAGAAAAGGGCGGAAAAGAATTCACATTTGCGATAATGGCTCTGGATCTTAATTACCTTAAGAAAGTCAATGACAACCTCGGTCATGAAGAAGGTGATAAATTCATCCAAAATGCTGCCCATATCCTTAAAGAAGCCGTTGGCGATCACGGTGAGACATACCGAACCGGTGGTGACGAGTTCCTTGCGATCATATACGGAAATGATCCTGAGGCAGCATATCAGTCTATTGTCGAGGATATGAATAACAGAATAGAGGAATTCAACAAGAATAATAATAGAGAAATCCCGCTGAGTTTTGCATACGGCCATGCGATCTGTACCTCAAGTCAGAACTACTCCATCCACGATTCCGAGAGAATGGCCGATAAAGAGATGTATGAGTGCAAACACAGAATGAAAGCGGAAAGATAGCATCTGACCCAAAATAGTCGATTTTGACCCAAATATCACAGAATACAGAAAACCCGGAAAGCCGCTGGATTACAGCCTTTCCGGGTTTTTTTATCAGAGGTGCCAGTCGGATTTGAACCAACGATCAGGGAGTTGCAGTCCCATGCCTTACCACTTGGCTATGGCACCAATATTTATTGGACGTTTGAGCTTTGCTCAAACGTAAGCTTCGCTTACAAAAACGTCGCGAAACAGCCCTTGCTGTGAGCGATTAGATTTTGTTCGAAGCAATGACTCCGACGGGAATTGAACCCGTGTTACCGCCGTG
>JAEEGL013275658.1_pt1 | contig 10690 bp, 7 predicted proteins | sample 9134231 | NCBI WGS metagenome assembly JAEEGL01 (sample SAMN16246548, study PRJNA631951) | gut metagenome | biome: gut microbiome; feature: rumen; material: fiber-attached | host: Bos | place: Iran: Karaj | collected 2018-10 | reverse complement strand
TTTAAAACAGGTGTAATAAATCTTTCATCGTTATCTAAATTCTGTTTTCGCTCATAACCATACTCTTCTTTTACTAATCCAAGTTTCCCTTTACTTACTTCAATATAATAACCAAATACTTTATTAAAACCTACTTTTAAAGTCTTAATACCAGTTCTTTCTTTTTCTTCTTTTTCCATTTCCAAGATAAAGTCTTTAGAACCACTACTAATCTTTTTTAATTCATCTAATTCACTATTATATCCAGGTTTAATAAGTCTTCCTTCATGTAATGTATATGGTGCATCTTCTAAAATTGCTTTATCTAATAAACTATATAATTCTGGAAAAGTCTCAATACTTTTATCATAATTTATTTCTTCAAGTATTTTACTAATCTCAGGTAAAGCTCCTAAACTAGTTTTTAACTGCAACAAGTCTTTAGCATTCAAATTACCATAAGTTACTCTTCCAACTAATCTTTCTAAATCGTATACATTATTTAAATACTTTAATAAATCATCTCTAAGTATAAATTCAGTACTCAATTTAGTAACAATATCATATCTTCTTTCAATTTCTTTCTTATTAGTTAATGGATTTTCAATACTCTTCTTTAAAAATCTACTACCCATAGCTGTTTTACATTTATCAAGTAACCATAATAAACTATATTGTCTTTCTCTATTTCTAATAGTTTCTACTAACTCTAAATTCTTTTTAGTATTTACATCAAATTCTAATATATCACTACTCTTAATAATTCTACACTTTTGTAAGTGATGTAAATCACCCTTCTTAGTATCAATAATATAGTATAGTAAATGTTTAAGTGTATCAATTAATCTAACATCATCTAAATCTTTATATATATAATCATAATCATTACTATCAAGTACATTCTTTGTAATAGTAACTAAAATATCATGATTAGTTCTAAGTCTTTCTACTAATTCTCTATTACAATTATCATTAACAATAACTTCTCTAAAATTATTTCTAACTACTTCTTTTATAACTTTATCCATATCTCCATCTATTAATAAAGCATAAACCTCTCCAGTAGAAATATCTATATAACTAACTCCATAACAATAATCAAAGTCATATATATTGGCAATATAATTATTACTTTTAGAATCAATAGCCTCATCAAGTCTAGTTCCTTTAGTAATAACTTGAACAACTTCTCTTTTAACCATTCCTTTAGTAAGTTTAGGATCTTCCATTTGTTCACATATCGCAACTTTATAACCTTTATCAACCATATCATTAACATACGAAGCATAAGCATGATGTGGAATACCACACATTGGTACTCTTTCATCAAGTCCAGCTTGCTTACCAGTTAAAGTAAGTTCTAATACACGAGAAGTAAGAATAGCGTCATCAAAAAACATTTCATAAAAATCTCCCAAACGAAAGAATAAGATACAATCATCATATTGATCTTTTATATCCATATATTGCTGCATCATAGGAGAAAGTTTATCTCTATCAACTTCACTTCTCTTCATATATATCACCAATATTTATTATATCAAATCTCTATATAAATAAAAAGAAAGATTAGTAATCTTTCTTTTTAATATCAACACTTTTTTACTTTAAAATTATATCCATAATATCCAATCTATTGTTATTGTTAGTAGTAATACTTTCATATTTTACAATACCAGAATCAATAGAAAAATTATATTTAATAGTTAGACCATAATTAGTATAATTAACTAATTCTTTAATGTATTGAATTCTATCATTATCTATTCTATTACCTAAATAAACAAATATATCACTATTAATAATATTAATAACACAACACTCTAATTCTAATAAATGATAAATAATTAAATCTAAAGGTTCATTATTCCCCATCTTCATAAATATAGGACTACCTAGTTTACTACCAAAATCTAATAAATCACTCTTATTATTTACTTTAGTAATTTTATTATATTTATCTAAAATAATAATTCTATCCATGTCTTTTCTTCTTTCTCCTTATTCTCTTTACTTCTATTCTTTTCTTTTTAGCATTTTCACTTTCATTGAAATAACTACTAAGTATAGATATAATTTCTATCGCAAATACCACAAGGAAATAATTCAATCCTATATAATATGCAACTATAAACAATTCAACATTTATAAATATACAACTATAGAAAATAATATCATTTAATACTTTACTAACCTTATCTTTAGGTTTTCTTACATATCTATCTCTATAATATCTAATTAAATTATAACCAATCATAGTACAAATAAATATAATAACTGAAATAATGAGCATACGATAATTATTTAAAAAACTATTACCATCATAAACTTCTAATATTGAAGAATCAATACCATAATAATTACATAATAATTTATAAAAAGCTGTATATCCATTTCTTACTCCATCATCCCACTCTTCATTTTTTAAATAACCAATCATATATTTATCAATATATTTATTAATGACAGAGTCAGAAATAACATTACTTAATCGTTTACCAACTTGTATTTGTATACTTCTACTATCTTTATCAACAACCATTAATATACCTTTATTAGATATATGTAATTCATCATATAATTCATTAGTATATGCTTTTAAATCATTATTTGTTTTAGCACTTACTACAACATAATCTATTTGTTCTTGATCTTTTAAATAATTAGATAATTCTAATATAAAATTCTCAGTATCTTTACTAAATATTTTAGAATTATCAATAACATATTCATTTCTACCTATCGCATTAACATTAAAAAATGAAAATATAGCGATAAGTATAATTAATACCTTCTTCATATCATCACCACTTTAATTGTATCATAATTATTATAAAAAAAAGAAACTTTACGTAAGTTTCTTTTGGAAATTCCCTCTAATACCAACTCCATCTGCCGTTACAACAAAAGCAGAAGAATCAATAACATTCAAATGTCTCTCTAATCTCATCAATTCATATTTAGATAAAACTGCATAACAGATGTATGTTTTAGTGTCATCATGTGATCCAACACCTTCCCACCAAGTAACATCTCTATCTAATTCAACTTGAATAAAATTAATAATTTTATTTGGTTTCACTTTCGTAAATATAACTGCTGTTGAACAAATATTTTGTTCATGTAATTTATCAACTACTAAAGAATAAATTGCAGTATAAATAATTGAATAGATCATTACAGATACACCATATAATAAACCACAAATACTATATACAATAACATTGATACTTAATCCAATTTTACCAACTGATAACTTACGATTTTTTAATGTTAATAAGACACCTATAATATCAGTACCTCCACCAGAAGCAGCTGCTGAAAGAATCATACCTCCACCAACACCACCTAAGATACCACCAATAAGAACAGATGTAAGCATCTCTTCTACTAATGGAACTTCTGGAATAGGAATAACAGTTAAAGCTATTGTTTGAATTATAACGCAAAACAATGTTCTAAAAAAGAAAGTCTTACTAATATGTCTATAAGCTAAAATAAATAATGGAACATTAAATAAAAAGTTAATAATACCAGCAAAGTCATACGATGTATGAATATTAAATACATTTACAATAAAACTTCTTATCAATTGAGAAATACCGATAATACCACCATTATATAATCCAAAAGGAACTATAAATAAGTTAACCGCAATAGCAAATAATATTTCACCAATCATAGCTTGACCAGCTTGACCCCATGTCCATTTAAATAAATCATTCTTCTTCATTTTATGCCTCCATATGTCTATAGCTTAAATCTATTTTACACCTTTAATCGCATTAATGATACTCTTAACTTCATTTATTGTAATATTTGGAGCTTGAATTCTTTTTGGATTAATCATATCTTTTTTAAGTAAATACATATCTCCAACACCATATAATTTAATATTATCACTTAATCCAAGAACAGCCTCATACTCTTTATCACTACTTACTTGAAAACATATCTTAGTCTCAAAAGCACCTTTAACAATATTACTAAAAGATATTGGCTTACGACTAGATAAAATAATATTTACACCAACCTTAGGTCCCATCTCTCCAAGTATCAATAAATTCTTCTCAAATTCTACTTTTTTATAATTCATTAAATCACTAAAATCATCAATAATAAATAATATATAATTTAATTTTTCTTTCTTTTCTTCATTTAAAACATGATCTTTATTCCAATCAAATACTTCTTTATTATACTCAGTAATATTTCTATCCATGTTATTATCTAATAAATCATTACGTCTATATATTTCATCTATAATTTCATTCATTAATTTAAAAGCATCATCTTTATCACTAACAGTATCACATAAACTCATATCTAAACCATTATATAAGTCTAATTCATTACCTTTAGTATCAATACAAGCAAATCTAACATCTAATGGAGTATCTTTAAGCAATAAACTACATATAATATTCTGTAAGAAAGTACTCTTACCACTTCCAGTATCTCCACCTATTACTAAATTATGACACTCACATAAATCTAATAACTCATAATTACCAATTAAATCTTTACCAATTGGTATTAATAATTCCTTCTTAGAATTTCTACTCTTTAAAAATTTAAATGAATCTTTAAACTTAATATTTTTAACCTTCTCATTTTGTATAACAATACCAATACTTTTATTCTGAAAAGGAATAATAAACTCTATATCTTCACATTCAATACTATTAATAATAGATTCTTTTAAATCTACTATTTCATCAATTAATTGACCTTCATCAACTCTTATCTCATAAGTAGTAACAATACCATTCTCATAGTAATTAATACATTCACATTTCATCTTTTTATCATTAAATAATTTATTAAAAGAAATCATATTATCAATTAATATCTTTTTAGAAGACTCATCCTCATTACTATCTTCTAATATATCATCAATATTTGGAACCAAATAATTATCTTTATTAAGTGAAAAACTATCTATAATTTTTTTATCATTATCTTCTTTTATATAATCAATTTCTACTTTTCTATTAGTACTCTTTCTTTCAAGTAATAATACAAAGAAAAAATCAACTAATAAAAACAAAACAATTATAGTTGCGACAACAAGTATAATTATATTCATAGCCAACACCTCATTATAAATAATTTTAACATATTAAAATAATAAAAAAAAGAGTTATTTATTAATAAACTCTTTATATAATTCAATCCTCTTAATTATTCTTTCTTTACCTAATATTTTCATAATACTAAATAAATCTGGAGATTTAGTTCTTCCTGTAATCATAACACGAATCGCCTCACAAATATCTCCTACATGTCCCTTATATTCATCTGGATTATTTTTATATTCTTTAGGACTAGTAGCAAAACCATTCTTACTAGCAAATTCTCTTACTCCATTAAACCATTCTTCATTAGATACATCTATATCTAAATAATTATTAATATAATCAGTAATTAAATCAACATCATATACTTTTTCACTATCGTTTTTACTATATTTTTCATTTTCAAAATACTCATCAATCGCATAACTAAATTCTTCTTTAACTTCACTATATTTAGAAATATCTTTTCTAGGTCTATCACTATCTTTTTCTATATTTAAGAATTTAATCATGTCATCTTTATTATTTTCTAATACTTTAGCATAATCATTATCATGTTTTTTAGCCCAATTTAATGTCTCATTAAATACATCTAGAGCACTTTTTCTAGAAAAATAAGTCTTACATAAATTAACTAATTTAGCTTCATCAAATGAAGTACCACCTATAGCTTGCTTATCAAAAGAAAATTCAAAATCACTAATACTCTTATCAGTATTATGTAAATACCACTCTTCAAAATTAGTATTAGTAATAGTTGCTAGATAAAGATGTAAAGCATCTATTGGAATACCATTTTCATCATAGTATTTAACTCCAAACCAAGGATCTTTTCTCTTACTAATCTTACGAATATTACCAGTCTCTTGATCTTTAATAGTAATAGGCGCAATATGAGCATACTTAACTTGTTTAAAACCTAAAATTTCAAATAATTGAACATGTAAAGGTAAACTACTAACCCACTCATCCCCACGTATTACATGAGTAGTATGCATTAAGTGATCATCAATAGCATGAGCAAAATGATATGTAGGAGTACCATCTTTTTTAAGTAAAATAGTATCTACATCATGCTCAGGAAATTTCATTTTTCCTTTAATACAATCAACAACTTCTATTTCCTTTTTAGCATCCCCAGGACTCTTTAATCGAATTACGTATTCTTCTCCTTTAGAAATTTTATTCTTAACCTCATCTAAACTTAAATCTCTATCTTGAGCATAAACCCCATATATGCCAATTTTTGTCTTATTAATTTCTTGTTCTTCCTTTATCTCAGCTATTTCTTCTTCAGTCATAAAGCAAGGATATGCATAACCTTGAATAATTAAATCTTTGATATATGTTTGATATATTTCAGTTCTTTCACTTTGTTGATAAGGTCCATATTCACCACCAAAAGAATACCCTTCAGTTGGTAAGATATCAAAGTCTCTAAGAACAGAAGTAATATTATCAATACCACCATCAATCATTCTCTTTTGATCAGTATCCTCTATTCTTAAAAAGAAAACTCCTTTTGATTGATTAGCATAAACCATATCAGCAAAAGCACTAAGTAGATTACCTAAATGAACACTACCAGTTGGACTAGGACCATAACGAGTAACCATTGCCCCATCAACTAAATCTCTTTCTGGATATTTTTCTTCATAGTAATCTCTAGTATGCTTTATATTAGGAAATAATAAATCAGCTAGTTCAATTCTATCTTTATCTGTCATAATACACCTCTTTTTTAAACTAATAATATGATACACTATTTTACAAAAAAAAGGAAGAATATTCTTCCTTTAATCGCTTAATTAGTAAATAAATCCATAATATACAACTGCAATTATAATTGATATTATAAGTGCAATAATTATACCAATAGTTCTACCACTTAACTTTTTAGCTGGTTTAACTTCTCCTTGTGCCTCACTTAAGCTGTTAACTTGAGGAGCTGACATATCACCATAACCCATAGCTTGTGGATCAGCCATACCCATACTTTGTGGATCAACCATTTGAGGTTGTGCAGGCATTGGTTGTTCAACAGCTGGTTGTGCTGGAGCTGCAGGTTGAGCTGGAACCTCAGGAGCAGCTGGTACTGCCGCAGGCATTGGTTGTGCCGCAACAGGTTGTGCTGATACTTCAGGAGCACCAGGAACTACTGCAGGAGCAGGTTGAGCAACTTGAGGTTGTTGAACAGCTGCAGGATTATTATTGGCAACTGGAGCACCACAAGTAGGACAGTTTGTTTCAAACCCAGATAATTGAGCACCACATTGATTACAATTCATAATTCATACCTCACTTTTCTATCTTCTAATGTTATTCTAACATATCTAACGTTATTATAACATATATTTTTATATTTATGAAACATTTTATTTCTTTTTATAATTAACTTCAAATAAATCTTCCAATTTTACATCAGATTTACCATTACCAACAATTTCTAAATATCTAGAGAAATCTTTATTCTTAATCTTCATAAATCCTTGAAATAACAAATCAATAAATTCACTATTCTTAAATTGAGAATAAGTTAAATCTATTAAATAATAATTATCAATACCATCTAAAACAACATTAAATTGATGCTCATAAGGTAAATCTAAATCACTAGTATTAACTACTCTACTTATAACATGCTTTTTAGTTAAACTCTTTTTAATATAATCACTATATATCTTACAAGTCATATCTGTAGTTAAATCTTTTAATTCAACTCTAACATCATCAATAGCATCAACAATTTTATCTTCTACATTACTACCATCCAAATTTAATAAATCACTAATATTCATATCCATCACATCTTAATTATAACACAAAAAAGAAAAAAGCTAACAATGTTAGCTTTTATTCATATCTTTTACGAATAGATAATACAGTCATTCCTAATGTACCTAATACAATAATCATTGACATTAATCCATCTTTATTATCATTAACTTCTACCAATGTATTTGGTGGAACAATCTCATTATGATTCAATGTATTAGTAATATCAAATCCATTTATTGTAGTAACATACTCAGGTACACTAACTTCATCAATTGTATAAACAGCTTCCTTTTTATTAATGTATTTATCTACTGTAAGAGTAACTCTCCAGTCATTATCATTACTTAAAGTAACTTGTTTATATAATTCTCCATTAGCATAAACATTAACTACAATGCTTGCTGGTCTAAGATTTAGTTTATTATTATCATCTATCCATGTCTTAGTAATTGTTATATCAAATTCTTCATTAGTGTGTTTATTAGTAATTACAGCACTAGTTCCATCTTCAGAAGGTGTAATATTAGATTCATAACCACTAACACTAACTTCTTCAATTGTATAATCAATTGGTTCTCTATGATTTTTATATTTAGGTAAATCTACAAAATCATAACTCCATTCATTACCTTCATTTAATACGTGTTCTCTTACTTTAGAACCATCAGCCTTAAGAATTACTGTAATAGATTCAGGTCTTTGACCATCATGATCATCGTCATCATCCCAAACCTTAGATACATGGTAACTAATAGTTTCAGGAGTATATGGATTCTTAATTACAAGTACTGTTGTAAAGTCACCACTATATTCTGGATCATCATATCCTTCAACACTAGCTTCTTCTACAGTATAAGTAATTTCCTCACCATAATATGTAGCTGGTAAATCAGTAAATGTATAACTCCAATTATTCTCTTCATTAGAGCCTTCAATTTCAGTAAGTTCAGATTCATATACAGTATCTTCTCCTACTTTACCAACTAATGTAACAAAAATACTACCAGGTCTAATACCATCTTGATCTTCACCATCAGCCCAATTCTTATCAATATTAATATCTATTAATTGAACTGTATAAGTATTTTTAATTACAAATCCTTCACTTACACTACCAGTTATTTCAGTATCATAATCTTTTAATTCTTCTTCTTTTACATAATAACCGATAGGTTCTTGATTACGATATTTTGGATAATCTTTAAATGAAGCTTTCCATTCATTATTACTATTAAGTGTAACACTTTCTAATTCTTTTTCTCCATCCATTAATGTAACTTTAACAGATGTTGGTTCTTCAAATCCAAATTTATTAGCACTATTATCCCATTTCTTTTCAACTGGAATATCAATTAATTCAGGTTCATGATAGTTAGTTAATGTAATCTCCCAAGTACCATCATCTAATTGTTTAACATCGTTACCAGTTAATTCGTAACCAGCAAGAGTATTCTCAGTAACACTATATTCAATTGGATTACCATCTTCATTAACAGGTAATTCATCGAATGTAGTACTCATATTATCTTTTAATGGAATAGTTCTAGTTTCAACTAATGAAGTTTTACCATCAACTGTCTTCATTAAGTTAACAATTATATCATCTCTCTTACCATCTTGATTATCAGTATCATCCCATACTTTCTTAACAGTAACAGATGTAGTATATGGTTTATGAGTATTAGTTACTGTAATTAATCCTTCATTTACTGCTGGAGTAATATTAGTCTCATAATCAGTAAGTTGTGTATTTTCCTTAATAGAATATAAGATTAATTTTCCATTAGCATTCTTATTTAATCCTGTAAATGATGCAAACCATTGATTTCCTTCATCTAATGTTGCTTTTAATCCAGTTGAAGAAGTAACCTCTTCATCTGTTACAGCATCCTTAATTGTTGCAAATAACTCAACTTCGATAGCAGTTCTTAATGCATCTTGATCATCTGCATCATTCCAAGCCTTTTTAACATCAATATCTACAGTTGCAGTAGTATGATGATTAGTAAATGTAGTTACGTTACCTTCTACAGAAGTATCAGTTAATTGATAATCATCTGAGAATGTAGGTTCACTCCAAGTATATTCAATTTCTCGTCCATTAGCATACTTAGGTAAATCATTAACAGTTAATGACCAGCCATCAGCAGCTTTTAACTGATATTTAGTATTTGTAGTTCCATTACTTAAGATGACATCTAATACTATAGGTCTAATACCATCACGATCTTTATCATCATCCCAAGTCTTCTTAACAGTAGTACTTGTTTTCTTGTCATCTTTTCTTGTATTTATGACTTTAAATCCATTTCCTTCTGTTGAAATTGAAGTTGTATAATGTTTGTTTTCAGTATTTTCTACTAAAGTATATTCAATAGGTTCACCATCTCTATACTTTGGTATATTCTCAAAGACATCTTTCCAATTTGGTGCTGTTAATGTCCTAGTTCCTAATGATGTATCATTATCGAATAATTCTACTTCAATATCAGTTCTTAATCCTTCAGTTCCATAATCATCCTCTAGCCATACTTTTTCTACCGGAACTTTAATGTATTCAGGTGTATGACTATTTGTTAATGTTGTTACTGTTCCATTTACTGATGTATCTGTTAATTCATATTGCTCTGGTAAATCTACTTCTGTCCATGTATATTCTATTTCTTCACCATCAGCATATTTATCTAAGTTATCTATTGTTGCGCTCCATTGATTTCCTTCATTTAATGTTACAGTTTCTCCATTACTTAAGCGTACTGTTAATGTTTCTGGTCTAAATCCATCGTGATCGTCATCATCGTTCCATACTTTCTTAACTGTGGCGCTTGTTACTCCATTTTCATGTGTATTTGTTA
>JAEEGL013273411.1_pt1 | contig 10690 bp, 9 predicted proteins | sample 9134231 | NCBI WGS metagenome assembly JAEEGL01 (sample SAMN16246548, study PRJNA631951) | gut metagenome | biome: gut microbiome; feature: rumen; material: fiber-attached | host: Bos | place: Iran: Karaj | collected 2018-10 | reverse complement strand
AAGATTCGGGCAAAAGCCAAAAACGGCGGGATCATCCCCGGCCTGTACGTTCCCGGAGACTTCTCCTCCGGGCGATTCCTGAATATCCGCAACAATAAAGTGCAGATCATCAACGATCTCTCCTGGGCCTTTGCCAGCGGCTGGCTGGCGGCGGAGGATGCCGTTGATTACCTGAATTGAATTAAGGAGGGACGAACATGAAACAGAGACTGATCGCGCTGCTGCTGGTCCTGTGCTTTTCTGTGGCCATGACAGCCTGCGGAACCAGTACAGCCAATGAAGAGACAACATCCGGCGTCTCGGCCCAGACGGCAGCGAGTTCCGCTGAGGATGCGGCGGAAGAAGCGGAAGTGCCAACAGAAGTCGAAACACCTGCCGAAGAAGAGCCTGCGTCTGCGGAGCCCGAGGAGGCAGCCGCCCCCGAACCGGCGAACTCCATCGAGTATCCCATCCCCGGCGATCACGAATTCACCATGGTTTCCGTACTTCGCATGAACGCCGCCGAGGCCCTGGGGGACGGGAGCTATACCGACACCCCGCCCTATGAGGCCATGCAGGAGGCCACCGGCGTGTCCCTGGACATGCAGCTCCTGGGTGAAAGCACCTACTCTGAGAAGATGAACCTGATGATGGCCTCTGGCGATCTGCCCGACTTCTTCTCCCAGACCGCCGCCAAGTACGACATGGACATGATCTCCGGCGTGGAGGACGGCATCCTGCTGGATATGGCCGATCTGCTGGAGGAGAACGCCCCGGACTACAAGGCGCTGCTGGACTCCGATCCCGTCTTCGCCTCCGGCGTGTACAACACGGACGGCAGCCTGACCCAGTTCGCGGGACGGGCCATCGCCCGGCAGAGTCAGGGCCTGCTGATCCGGCAGGACTGGCTGGACGATCTGGGCCTGAAGGCTCCGAAGAATTTTGACGAGCTGACCAGTGTGCTGGAAGCCTTCCATAATGAGAAGGACGCCTCCATGGCGCTGCTGGTGAACTTCGAGTGTGACTGCGGCCTGGCTCCCTTTTTCAACACTTCCTTTATGGGATTCCGGTCCGTGGGCTATCAGCGGGTGGAGCCGGGCAGTGACGAGCTGATCTGCTCCTACGCCAGCGAGGGCTTTATCTCCTATCTGAACTATCTCCATGAGCTGTTCGACAAGGGCATTTTCACCGATGACTTCATGACTACCGGCAAGGAATACGGTAACTGGGAGTCCTCCTACTACGGCGGCAAGGCCGGTGTCTGGCAGGATGACTGCAAATATGTGGATCCCGCCTTCCGGGAGAACGCCGCGGATCCGAACTGGGTGGCCGCGCCCTTTGCCCTGACCGATATCGACGTACATGTATCCCAGCCCATGGTGGTTGCCATGGCGGGCAAGCTGTTTATCACCCAGGGCTGCGAGGAGCCGGAGATCGCCATGCAGTATGTGAACTACGCCTACACCCCCGAAGGCAAGAACATCGCCGCCTACGGCAAGGAAGGCGTGAGCTGGGAATATGACGATGCCGGAGAAGTTCAGTTCACGGACATCATCACCAACAATCCCGACGGTCTGAGCATGGACATCGCCCTGGTCTACTACACCCCCGCCCAGTGGCTTCCCACAGATCAGCAGGAGCGGTATCTGGAGCTGACTCTGTCGCCCGAGGCCGTGGATGCCTACAAGCTCTGGACTGAGGCCTACGGCGACGACACCATGTGCCTGCCCACGGACTGCACCCTGACCTCCGACGAGATGATGGAGTATTTCACCCTGGCCTCCGACGTGCTGACCGCCGTGACGGAGCATGCCGCCCGAGTGGTAATCGGCGAAGAGACCGAGGCCGACTACCGGGCCCTGATCGACTCCCTGGAGGCTTCCAGCCTGGGCCGCATGGACGAGATCTATGAGGCTGCCTACGCCCGGTATCTTGAAAACAGCTGATTTCCTTATCTCACTTCTTTTCCAGAAGCCCGGGAGCAACTGCTTCCGGGCTTCGCCATTACATAAATGGTATGGAAACCGGGTCGAATCGGCATTGGTCTTTTGAAAAGTACGGTGTTAGGATAGATTCAGGAGAACCCGTTTTTCTACACTTTATGAAGGAGGAATCCCCATGAAAAAACGTATGCTGGCGCTGCTTTTGGCCCTGTGCCTGTGCCTGGCCCTCACCGCCTGCGGCAGCGGCACGTCCGGCGCGTCTGCGGCGTCCGAGTCCGGCTCTGCAGCAGCGGCGGAGAGCGCCGCAGAAATTGCCGATGCGCCGGAAGCTGAAGTTCCGGAAGCGGAGGCAGAGACAGAAGGACCTGCTTCCGAGGAAGAAGCCGCGGAACCCGAGAATCCCCAGGAGGCCATGGCCGGCATCGACTCCAGCGACCTGTATCCCGTGTTTGACGAGATGACCGAGATCGATGCCTTTTTGAACATCGCTCCCTGGGCCTCTGCCTACGTCGGCCCCGACGCGGAGTTTGAGAACGCCTACGCCATTCTCTACGCGCAGGACATCACCAACGTCCACCTGAACTGCGAGTGGTCCGATCCGGATACCTATCAGCAGAAGTTGCAGCTGCTCATTGCCGCCAATGATCTGCCCCATATCACCCGGAACTTCGCGGGCATGTATTCCACCGGCATGGACGGCGCCATCGAGGATGGCCTGTGCGTGGATCTGATGGAGTACTTCCCGGACTACGCGCCGGAGTACTGGGCCCTGCTCCAGTCCAATGCCAACTTCCGTTCTCAGGTGGTAGCCACCAGCGGTGTGACTACCGGCATGTACTCCTACACAGAGATTCCGGTGTACACCCGGGGCCCCATGATCCGTAAGGACTGGCTGGATGAGTTGGGAATGGAGATCCCTTCCACAGTGGCGGAACTCTATGACGTGGCCGTGGCTTTCAAGAACAAGGGCGTACCCTCTCCCGTGGTCTCCCCGAAGATGATCGCCGACGCCTACTATGGCGGAGACTTCATCTCCTCCAACTCCGCTGCCATGGTCAGCTACTGGAACATCGACGGTGTGATGACCCCCGCTGTCACCCTGGACAGCAACTACGACTGGGTCGTGGAGGCCAAGAAGTGGAACGAGGAGAAGCTCTTCGTGGAGGACTGGTACAACCCGCTGCCCTTCTATGACTTCGACGTGTGGGCCGACAAGATCGGCGTGGCCTACGGTCCCTACTCCATGACCTCAGACGCCACCCGCCAGTTCGCCAATGATCCCGAGCACTTCACCATCTATCCCATGGCCAACGTGGTCCTGAACGAGGGCGACACCATCAAGACCCAGGACAATTCCTATGGCGGCCGGGGCGACGGCGACTGGTGCATCACCACCAAGGATGAGGACATCATCCCGAACCTGGTGAGCTATGTGAACTGGTTCTTCACCGAGGAGGGCATCATGGTCTCCAACTTTGGCAAGGAAGGGGAGACCTACACCGTGGACGAGGACGGCAGCGTTCACTACACGGATATGATCCTCAAGGATCCCAATGGCTACGGCACCATGGCCGTCTATGCTATCTTCACCAACAACAACGACAACCCCTTCTACTTCCGCATGGAGCGGACCACCGAGACCTATGACAACGAGGTGGAGGCCACCGTGTACGACACCTGGCTGAGCAACATGACAAGCGAGTATGTGGCCACCTACTCCATGACCTCTGAGGAAACTACCCGCTTCAATGCCATTGCAACGGACCTGTCTACCACCCTGACTGAGGGCCTGACCAAGTTCATGACCGGCGACCGGGAGCTTTCTCCTGAGGCGTGGCAGTCCTTCCAGGACGAGCTGAAGGATCTGGGTCTGGACGAGATGACTGAGATTGTACAGGGTGCCTTTGACCGGAGCAACGCAGAGTAAACATCTGCCCTCCATACTGTTATCCTTTCCCCCGGAGGACGCTGTGTTTTCCGGAGGAATACAAAAAAGGAGGTAAACCCATGAAGCAAACAGTCAAGCTGCTTTCTCTGCTGCTGATTCTCTCCCTGCTGCTGGCTTTGACCGCCTGTGGCGGCAAGGCTCCTGCCTCCAGCATACCCGGAGACGGCACCGAGGTCTCTATGGCAGAGCCTGCCGAGGAAACTGCCGAAGCGCCTGCCGAAGAGGCCGCAGTGCCTGATGCGGTCGAAGCATCTGATGCGGAGGAAACCAGCTTAGAGGACGAGACAGCGGAAGCGCCTGAGGACTCTGAGGAACCCGAAATCGTCATCGAATATCCCCTGTTCGACACACCACAGACTTATACCATCTGGTTCTCCAACTCTCCGGATCTCTCCGACATCATCAACAGCATGGACGAGTATCTGGTATTCCGGGAATTGGAGAAGGTCACAAACGTGATCTGGGATCCCACCATGGTGTCCTTCTTCTCTTCCGGCGAGCAGTTCTCCCTGATGGTGGCAGCTCAGGACTACACCGACGTGGTCTGCCGGGCGGTGGACAGCTACTCCGGCAGCGTGGATCAGGCCATCGAGGAGGAGTTCCTCATCGACCTGGTTCCCTATATCGATGACAATATGCCCAATCTGACCCGGTGGTTTCAGCAGTATCCGGAGCTGAAGAACGCTCTTCTGACCACCGAGGGTGCCATAGGCGGGTTTCCCAAGATTTACAAGGAGTATTCCGACGTGACCTCCGGCGGCTGCCTGCGCTTGGACTGGCTCCAAGATCTGGGGCTGGAGGAGCCCAAGACCTACGATGATCTGCACAACGTTCTGGTGAAGTTCAAGGAGGAGAAGGGCGCCTCCGAACCTCTGATCATCTCCTCGCCCATCGGCGTACAGAATGAGCTGATCAACGGCTATAATATCGGCGGCAGTTTCCAGATTGACGGAACCGTGCACTTCGGCATGCTGGAACCTGAGTATCGGGAGTATCTGGAGATGATGAACCAATGGTGGAACGAAGGCCTGATCAATGATCTGTTCCTGACCCAGCAGTCCGAGAACCTGATGGACGTGTCCGATGTGCTCAATGGTCAGTCAGGCGTCTGGTACGGTACTGCTGCCCAGACAATGACCAATATTCTCAGCATGTCCTCTGACCCGGCCATGCGCATTACCGGCATCACCAACGTCACCAGGGACGGCTCTGTTGCCCATCTGGGCGAGACCGGCCAGATCTACGATTCCAACATGTGGTCCATCACCACCGAGTGCACGGATCCGGATGTGATCTGCAAGTATATCGACTATATCTACTCTGATGACGGTGTGCTGCTGGCCAACTACGGCGTGGAGGGAGAGACCTTCGTCTATGACGAAAACGGAAATCCCGTGCTCACCGAACTGGTGACCAACAACCCTGACTACACCTACTCCCTGGCCCTGAATATCTATACCTGCGACCGGCAGACTCCCATTCCCTTCGTGATTGATGAGACAAAGGCCCGAGACAATTATTCTGAGGATCAGCGGAACTCCATCGAAGTGTGGAACAATGCCACCGACGGCCTGTACAACCTGCCCCGGTTCGGCATGAACATGACCACTGAGGAAACCACCGAGTACAACGCCATTTACACCGATATTGACACCTATGCAGAGGAAAACATCGTCAAGTTCATCGTGGGCGACAAATCATTAAATGAATACGATGAGTTCATCTCAACGCTGAGGCAGATGGGCATTGAACGGTGTGTGGAGATGACCCAAACGGCTTATGATCGCTATCTGGAGGAACAAAGATGAGCGCCACCGATCTTTTGTAAGACTAAAGCCATAGATGGACGCGCTGCAGATGTGATATGCTCCCCCTATAGAAGGCAGAGAAGCAAAAAACTCTGTCAACTATAGGGGGAGCTTGTCAATGTGGAATGTGGCGGCGCCTTCCGCTCTCCTTGAAGGGTGGAAGGCGCCGCGTTTTCTCATCTGTCTGTGCCGGGTGGAACGGAACGGGATCGACCGGCCCGGTGCGGTCCCTGCCGGGACTCAGTACCCGAGGCTCCGGTCAACGATGTGGACCGGTGGCTTTCCCTGCAGGACAAGCGTAAGATTCCGGAGCACCGTGTCGATCACGCGCTCATAGTTGACTCCGGCTCGGAAACCGCCGGAGATATGCGGCGTCAGATAAACCCGCGGCGCCGTCCACAGGGGATGCCCCTCCGGCAGCGGCTCTGGATCCATCACATCGAGGCACGCCGCCCGCAGATGTCCATCTTTCATGACGCGTATCAGATCCTCTGTCACGACCGAGTTCCCTCGACCCACATTGACCAGGATCGCAGATCTCTTCATCAGGCGGAGGCGTCGCTCGTCAAACATACCTTTCACAGCGTCTGTGCCGGGAAGGCTGAGGGCGACTACATCCATCTCCGGAAGCAGTGCGTCCATCCCGTCCGGCGTCACCAGATCCTGAACAAACACCGGCCTGTCATGGGCTGTCCTCCTGACTCCGTAGCAGACTGCCCCAAGGGCTGATGCCCTTTTAAGATATGCCGTGCCGATCGCACCCATTCCCACAGAGAGCACCTTTGCGCCTTCAAACCGGGAAATATCCGAAAGCAGGGCCCATTCCTGCCGCTCCTGCATCCGCACATACTCCGGCATCCGCTTCATTGCCATAAGTGTCGTTGTCAGCATATGTTCGGCAATTGAGTCCCCGTAGGCTCCGTAGGCATTGGCCAGTATGATCTTCTCCGGAAGCCAGGAAAAACGGTTGGCGCCGGCACTGTACAGCTGTACAAAACGGAGCTTCGGCATCTTCGGGAGCAGCTCCGGACGAAGATCTCCGACAAAAATCTCCGCCCCGGCGTATTCGTCATCCCGGATATCCTCCGGCCGTTCCGCAAAAACGACGGTGCAGCCGGGAAGGGCACGGAAGCGCCGGACGCTCTCCTCTCTGAGACGGCCGGTAACAATAATCTTAGTCATCATACAGTCCTTTCTTGACGTGCGGACCGGTTCCGCCGCTGTGTCCGTATCCGTTGTCAGGTCCCGACCTTTTCGCCGTTGATCAGGACAACATTGAGCCGTTCGACTTCAACCCGCTCCCAGACCTTCTCAAGGATATAGGGCTCTGCGGCAAGATAGGCATCCAGCGCCTCACGGTTTGGAAACTCCATCACCAGCACAGATCCTTTCATCTTTCCGTCCCCGTCCAGAAGTCCTCCGGCGCATATGACCTGGCTGCCAAGCCTCTTCATGCCTTCCAGATGCCTGGGACGGACCTCCATTCTTTTCCCCAGCATTCCCCTGCCGTCATATGCTCTGATTATGAATTGCACGCAGGATCACTCCCTTCTGTTTTGTCTGCGCATCTGTTCAGTTCGCGCTCGACCTTGTTCAGCGTATCAAAAAAACGGTATGTGGCAATGGCCGGTCCCATCAGGAACAGCCCGAACACATTCCAGCAGAACATGTGCCGGAAGGATGTGAGCTTCCCGCCAATGCCGAGCTCTTTCGCTCTGTTTTTCAACTCTTCAGAGATCCTCGCCATCCAGATAAGCGTATAAAGAAACAGCGTCGGGATCCCAAGCAGATAGGCGATATAATACCTCTGCGTCCTTCTGTCCAGGATCGTGTCCAGCTCCTCCTGCAGCCCGCCCAGGGGCATATAAAACAGCAGGAATACTCCAGCGGTGAAAAAGTCAACAAATCCGATCCAGAACCCGTGCCTGTTCGTATGCCGGAACCTCGTTTCCTGTTCCGCGTTCATGGCAGTCTTCCCCCGCGGACGCAGTCCGGACGGATATCCTGCCCGGCTGAAAGGATCCTCTCCAGCTCCGCCTTTGTGTGCCCGTAATCCGAGAACAGGATCGCGGAAAGGCCGAAATCCCGCGCCGCCCGCACATTGGCGGCGTTGTCATCCAGGAATACGCATTCCTCCGGCCTCAGCGCATACTTGTCACAGAGTGCCTGATAAATGGCCGGGTCCGGTTTTACGAGGTGAACATCGCAGGAGAATACGCCGCCGTCCATGTAGGGAAGATAATCCAGGACCTCCGGGTTGGCATCCATGGTGTTCCGGGAGTAGTTGGACAGGAACAGCACCTGGTATCCCCGTTCCTTCAGTTCCAGGATCCACGGGATGGCATATTCCATCCGGAACATACACTGCCCGATATTATCAAAGACCAGTCGGATCTCCTCCTGGTAATCAGGCTCGGCCGCCACCATCATCCGGAAGATCTCCTCCTTGTTGCCACCCCGGTCCAGTTCATTCCAGTAGCCGCTCCGCCAGATGGCGCCGTTCACTCTGTATATGACCTCTTCGTCTCCCAGAAGACGCCTGATATACGGCATGTAATCAAACTTCATCAGCACATTGCCGATATCAAAAATGACTGTTCTGATCATGCTGCATCCACCTTTGCTTGATACGAATCAGGATTTCCATTCAGTTTCATTTTAGTATGGCACTTCCATAATGTCAAATGAGGCAGCAACCAGTATCTGTTCTTTCCGGACGGGAATCGTTCCCGGCTCACCATCTCAGCTTCTTGACGCATCCTGCTGCGGTTGTTATAATTTTACCATATTACGGCAGCATGCTTAAAAGAAGCCCTTGTAAACACGGAAAGGCGGTGCGTATCAGTTGAACATACCGAAGTGGGCGGGAGAACCGCCGGTCATCCCTGCAGAGAGCATTTCCTCCCGGCTGACCTGTGACATTCTGATCCTTGGGAGCGGAAACGCAGGCGTCTGCGCCGCCCGGAAGGCGGCAGAACTGGGGGCGGATGTAGTGGTGATGGAGAAACTGTCCGAGCGCAACTACAAGCCTCTTGGCTGCGACACCGCTTATATCAACCCCAAATGCTATCTGGAGCAGGGCTGCGAGCCCATCGATCCCATGGAGGTGCTGGACGAGTGGCAGCGCCGCAGTTACAACAGAACGGACCCGGCCCTGATCCGGCAGTATGTCACCCGGTCCGGAGAATGCTGCGACTGGATCCGTTCCGTGGTGCCCCCGGATGAGCTTGATGAGTTCTCCGTGTATTACGGTTTCCCCGACGGCCGGGACAGCGCGGTGATGGAGGTCGCCGGATACAAGTCCTTCCCCGGAACCATTTCCTACAGGGACTTCCACAATGTGCTGGGCAACGGTGCCAACAATCCCGCCTGGCCGCACATCCTCGGCTACTCGATCCGGACGGCACAGGAAGCGGGTGCCAGGTGGCTGTGGGAGACAGAGGCGGTCGTGCTGCGGCAGGATGATACCGGTCGTGTCACGGGGGCCGTCGGCTGCACATCCGATGGCAGCTATCTGGAGATCACGGCCCGCAAGGCGGTGGTTCTGGCCACAGGCGACTATTCCTCCAACGAGCCCATGGTCTACGCGCTGAATCACGAGATGCGGGAGCTGGCGGAAATCGCCGGCGATGATTACGAGTCGAAGATGACAAGGATCGGTCCCCTGCACAACGGAATCGGCCATCGCATGGGCATCTGGGCCGGAGGCGTCATGGAGCCCGGTCCCCGGGCTGCTGTGAACCCTGGAAACGGCCTGGGCGCTCCAATGCTGCCCATCGGCGGCAATTATCCCGTCTTCGGAAGCGACGGGAAGCGGATCTGCAACGAGTCCCTGGTGGTCTTCGGTGGGCCGGGACACATGATGCGCCGGGTGCCCGGAGAGCGGCTCTGCGCCATTTCCGACGCGAACTGGGAGGAGAACCTCCGGCATCAGGGCTATGAGCACAATATGAGCAGCAATACATGCCCCCGCGAGAACGATATGACCCGGGCGGATATGCAGAACTATACCACCGGACCGGAGGGCTTTGAGGTGCACGGCTTCATGGGATACGGTCTCCGGACTTCCCGCATGATCGCGGCGGACACGCTGGAGGAGCTGGCGGATTACCTTGGCTATGAAGGCGAGGCAAAGGAAGGCCTGCTGAGGGAAATCGCTCACTATAATGAGATGTGCCATCAGGGAAAGGATACGGACTGGGGCCGGGATCCGAAACTGATGAACCCCATTGAAACGCCGCCCTTCTTCGGGGTTTCCAGGGTCACATCCTATTTCCGGATCGCCACGGGACTGGTGCAGCTGTCCGGGCTGATGGTAAACGAGCATCAGCAGGTACGCCGCCGGGACGGAAGCCTGATCGGCGGGCTGTTTGCTATTGGAAACTGCTGTGGCGGCCGGTATGCCGTCCAGTATCCCACACCCATGGCGGGAAACAGCATCGGCATCGCAACGACCCTCGGAATGGTCGCGGGAGAATACATCGCCTCGACTCAGTAACAGGTCCCAGACTTCCTGACAATAAACCTCACAGTAAAGAACAGGGGTTGCAGCAAACCTGAACCTGCGGCAGCCCCATAATACATTTCCCGTTATCTGTATACTTGCGCGGAGCAGCAGTTCGGATTATCAAACATGAATGGGAAAACCCCGGATTTCAATCCGGGGATGAAAGTGAATTCCTTGTTCCCCCGTATGTTTTTGCAGAATAATATATTGCAGTTTTGTGCATATAGTGATATCGGAGTTTACGGATCCCCGCTATGACAACTCCATGTGGGCGCCGTCATGTTTTGTCGCATCTGCCGGAGATGTCTCCAGCGAGATCATTAAAGCCTATATCGAAGGCCAATACGATTAACAGAAAGGGGGTCTCGGCCGTGGAAGTAAGATGTACATACCAGTACAAACTCTATCAGTGCGACAAGTTGTCCAAATTGAACAGGCAGATCGACATCGCGGCCGAGATCTGGAACCACTGCATTGCCCTGCACCGCAGATACTACAAGTGGTT
>JAEEGL012894509.1_pt1 | contig 10690 bp, 11 predicted proteins | sample 9134231 | NCBI WGS metagenome assembly JAEEGL01 (sample SAMN16246548, study PRJNA631951) | gut metagenome | biome: gut microbiome; feature: rumen; material: fiber-attached | host: Bos | place: Iran: Karaj | collected 2018-10 | reverse complement strand
TCAACGGCTTCTTTGCGGTATTCGCACTTCTTCCCGCATTTGCGAGATTGTTCAACGGACTGACCTGGATATTCTTCCCGGTTCACGGAAAGTTCAAGCAGAATATGCTCGCCGAGCTTGAGGAAAGACGTGCCGAGCGTGTTGAAGAGGAAGAAAGCGGAGCGGAAGACAAATAAACAATTATAAATATTGAAGGAGAATAGATATGTTTTGTTCAAATTGCGGTTCACTTTATGATGACAGCGCATCGTTCTGCCCCAACTGCGGAACGGCAAATCCCTCGGCACAGCCCGCTCAGGCACAACCTGCACAGGCTGCCGAAAACACAGGCTATACGCCTCCGACCTACACCCCTCCCGTAACCGATCCGGCATATAATGCCAATCAGTACACGGCGGCGGGCCCCGCAAGACCGGTTTCCTTCGGTCAGCGCAATATCGCTATCTGCATCGTGCTCTCGATAGTAACCTGCGGTATTTACGGCATTTACTGGATGATCAAGGTTGTTGACGAGCTCAACGAAGCAAGCGACAATCAGAACGGCACCTCAGGCGGAATGGTATTCCTGCTGAGCCTTGTTACCTGCAGCATCTATCTGTGGTACTGGATGTACAAGGCGGGCGAGCTTGTCAATAAGGCAAAGGCTGCACGCGCTCTTCCCGTTGAGAGTGACTCAAGCATACTGTATATGCTTCTGACGATTTTCGGCTTCGGCATCGTATCGTGGGCTCTCATCCAGAACGAGCTTAACAAGGTAGCTGCCTTCCACGGCGCTCCCAAGGCATAATGAAACAAAGAGCCTTTAAGGTTATACGCAACGCCCTGATAATTCTCGTTATCGGGGCGTTGTATGCTGTTTTTATGAAGCTGACCGGGCTGTCAATCCCCTGCGTTTTCAGAAAGCTGACGGGCTTCATGTGTCCCGGCTGCGGAACGACTGGTATGTGCCTATCCCTTCTCAGGTTTGACTTCAAGGCAGCTTTTGAGTATAACGAAGCCGTCTTCTGCATGCTTCCGTTTCTCGCGTTTGTTATCGGCCGTCTTGTTTATCTTTATATACGCTACGACCGACGGCAGGACAAGGCAACGAACATTATGTGCTACGTTATGATAGGCGTCCTCGTGTTCTGGGGAGTTTTAAGAAATATCGTTAAGATTTAAGGCTGATTTATCAGCCTTTTTCTTTTGATAAATCTGAGTTTGTCGGGGTAACCAAATCGTAGGGGCGACCATCGGTCGCCCGTAGTTTACATATTATTTGACGGGCGGGCAAAGCCCGCCCCTACAGATAATCTCCCCTATAAGCTCCGATTAATCGCTATGTTAATTAAGCCGCAAAGATTTATATCTTTTTTGTTTTTTCTATTGACAAGTCGGTTATCATTTGATATACTGTAGCACATAAACGCTTTAACGCATAAAAGCGGTAAAGAGAAAACAAACGGTTTAAGGAGAGATTTCAAATGGATATGGCATTGAAAATCATAATGCTTGTCGTGTTTTTCGGCGTAATGATAGGCGTCGGCTTCTACTCGAGAAAGCATGCAACTGACGTCAAGGGCTTCGTATTGGGCGGCAGAAGCGTCGGCCCGTGGCTTACGGCTTTCGCATACGGTACGTCTTACTTCTCGGCGGTTATCTTCGTCGGCTACGCAGGTCAGTTCGGCTGGAAATTCGGTATCGCATCGACCTGGATAGGCATAGGCAACGCCGTTATCGGCTCGCTTCTGGCGTGGGTAATACTCGGCAGAAGAACGAGAATCATGACTCAGCACCTGAACTCGGCGACGATGCCGCAGTTCTTCGGCGAACGCTTCAATTCCAAGGGACTTAAGGTCGCGTCGTCAATTATAGTTTTCATTTTCCTTATCCCCTACACCGCTTCGCTTTACAACGGCCTTTCCCGTCTTTTCGGTATGGCGTTCAATATCGACTACTCGGTCTGCATTATCATTATGAGCGTACTTACGGCCATTTACGTTATTGCAGGCGGCTACATGGCAACGGCCATCAACGACTTCATTCAGGGTATTATAATGCTCTTCGGTATCGTGGTTGTTATCGCGGCAGTGCTCAAGGTCAACGGCGGCTTCACGGGCTCGCTTGACGGCCTTGCAAAGATAGTTGACACCGAGGTTTCGACAACTCCCGGCGTATTCAATTCCTTCTTCGGCCCCGACGCGCTGAGCCTCGGCTTCGTAGTCGTACTCACCTCACTGGGTACGTGGGGACTTCCGCAGATGGTACAGAAATTCTACGCCATCAAGTCTGAAAGCGATATCAAGAAGGGCACTATCATTTCGACCTTCTTCGCTATAGTTGTTGCGGGCGGCTGCTACTTCTTAGGCGGCTTCGGCAGACTCTTCTCGGCTCAGATCGACGTTGCGGCAAATGGCTTCGACTCGATTATACCGACTATGCTTTCGAGCCTGTCGCCCATACTTATCGGACTTGTCGTTATACTCGTTCTCTCCGCTTCGATGAGCACGCTCTCCTCGCTCGTTCTCGCTTCGTCGTCAACCCTGACGCTCGACCTTATCAAGGACAATATAATCAAGAATATGTCAGAGAAAAAGCAGGTTCTCTCAATGAGAATACTCGTTGTGTTCTTCATAGTTATTTCGGCGGTAATCGCACTGTTCCAGTACAACACGAAGTCCAACTTCATCGCTCAGCTTATGGGCGTTTCGTGGGGCGCGCTTGCGGGCTCGTTCCTCGCACCGTTCTTATACTCGCTGTACTGGAAAAAGACGACGAAGCTTTCCTGCTGGGTATGCTTCATTTTCGGCAGCGTGCTTATGACTGCAAATATGCTCGTAAGACCGCATTTCCCGACAATACTCCAGTCGCCCATCAACTGCGGCGCATTTGCGATGGTTGCGGGCCTTGTAATAGTACCGCTTATCAGCCTCGTTTCAAAGAAGCCCTCGGGTGATTTCGTTGACGGCGTATTCTCATGCTATATGAGAAAGAAAGAAGTACTCGTTACCGACAATATCGGCGACGAAGAATAAAAATAGTTATGATTTTCGCTGCGCGAAAAACTATGAGTTATCAGTTGTGATTTTTGCTTCGCAAAAAGTTAAGAAGTAATTATAACTCAACTCATAACTGCGCGAAGCGCATCATAACTCAAAACTTGCCCGCAGGGCAATCATAACTCAAAAAAAGCTCCCTTCATCAGGGAGCTTTTTTTGTTTATTACTTTTTCTTTTCCTTGAAAACTATCTTGTCGCCGTTGAGCCTGCAGGTGTAGCTGTTACCCTTTACGATTTCGCCTGAGAGCATCTTCTCGGAAATAAGGTCCTCAAGCTCGGACTGAATTGCCCTCTTTAAGGGACGCGCGCCGTAGACCTCGTCGAAGCCCGCTTCGGCAACCTTCTTTATAACGCCGTCGGTGAAATCGATATCAACGCCAAGCTCGTCTATACGCTTTTTAAGGTTTCCTACAAGGTTTGCGGCAATTTTTTCGATGTCGTCCTTTGTAAGCCTGTCAAAGACTATTATATCGTCGATACGGTTCAGGAATTCGGGACGGAAGGTGTTTTTAAGCTCTCCCATAACCGCTTCCTTTATCTTTTCGGCACTGACGTCCTTTTCCTTTTCGCCGTCGGCAAAGCCGAATGCGCCCTTCTTATCGGTGATAAGCCTTGCGCCGACGTTGGAGGTCATAATTATAACCGCGTTCTTGAAGTCAACCTTTCTGCCCTGAGAGTCCGTCAGTATGCCATCGTCAAGTATCTGCAGAAGCATATTGAACACGTCGGGGTGCGCCTTTTCAATCTCGTCAAAGAGCACTACCGAATACGGCTTCGAGCGGATTTTCTCGGTCAGCTGACCGCCCTCGTCATAGCCGACGTAACCGGGAGGCGAGCCGACGAGACGCGATACGGAATACTTCTCCATATATTCGGACATATCAAGTCGTATCATGGCGTTTTCGTCGCCGAACAGCGCGTCTGCAAGCGCCTTGCACAGCTCGGTCTTACCTACGCCCGTGGGGCCGAGGAATATGAACGAGCCTATCGGCTTTTTGGGGTCCTTAAGTCCCGTACGGCTTCTGCGTATAGCCCTTGAAACCGCCTTGACGGCTTCGTCCTGACCTATTATTCTCGAGTGCAGTATCTCCTCCATTTTAAGCAGTCTCTCGCTCTCCTGAACGGTCAGCTGCTTTACGGGAATACCCGTCCACGAGGACACGATTTCGGCGATTTCCTCGCCCGTAACCTCGCCCTTGGAGGCATCGGCCTTCTGCTGCCACTTTTCCTTCTCGGTGTCGAGCTTTTCGGTGATTTCCTTTTCCTCGTCACGAAGCTTAGCGGCGCTCTCAAAGTCCTGAGAATTGACCGCCGACATCTTTTCGGCCTCGATTTCCTTCTTGCGCTTTTCAAGCTGGGTTATCTCGTCGGGAGCGGTAAAGGTGCGAAGTCTTACCTTGGACGCCGCTTCGTCGATAAGGTCGATAGCCTTGTCGGGAAGATAACGGTCGCCTATATAACGCGAGGAAAGCTCAACCGCCTGCTTAATAGCTTCGTCGGTAATCTTCAGTTTGTGATGCGCTTCGTATCTGTCGCGAAGTCCCATCAGTATCTCGACGGCCTCTTCCTTAGACGGTTCGCCGACCTTGACGGGCTGGAAACGTCTTTCGAGCGCCGCGTCCTTTTCAATATGCTTGCGGTACTCGTCAATGGTTGTCGCGCCGATAACCTGTAATTCGCCTCTTGCAAGCGAAGGCTTGAGTATATTCGCAGCATCAACCGCGCCCTCCGCCGAGCCCGCGCCGATAAGGCTGTGAACCTCGTCGATAAAGAGAATGATATCGTCGGATTTCTTCACCTCGTCGATAACCTTTTTTATTCTCTCCTCAAAGTCGCCTCTGTACTTGGTGCCGGCAACCATTCCGGTCAGGTCAAGCGAGATAAGTCTCTTGTTTTTGAGAAGCTCGGGTACCTCGCCCGAAACGATTTTAAGCGCAAGTCCCTCGGCTATGGCGGTTTTGCCGACGCCCGGCTCGCCTATAAGGCAGGGATTGTTCTTGGTGCGTCTTGAAAGAATCTGTATAACTCTTGAGATTTCCTCCTGCCTGCCGATAACGGGGTCGATTTTGCCAAGACGCGCCTGCTCGGTCAGGTCAATGCCGAACTCGTCAAGCATCGCCTTTTCGCCGTCCGCTTCGCCGCCCTTAGAAGAACTCTGTGACGGGGTGTTCATAAGCTTTTCGGAAATGTTCTTGGCAAGCTCGTCTGCCGTAAGTCCCGCCTGCTTCAATATTTTGGAAGCGTAGCAGGACGGATCGTTGAGTATAGCGAGCAGTATATGCTCGGTGCCCGCCAGCGAGTAATTGGTCTGTACCGCGAAGGAAAGCGCGGTCTCGATAATCCTCTTTGCTCTGGGTGTGAATTCGCGTACGCCCAGCTTGGTGGGATAACCCGTGCCTATGGTCTGAGCGATATACTCGCGAACGTTTTTGTAGTCTATTTTCTTGTCTGTAAGGACTGTACCGGCAACCGTCGAGGTATCGTCAATAAGACCTAAAAGCAGGTGCTCGCTTCCGATATAGGTGTGTCCCAGTTCCTCGGCAGCCTTGACCGCGGCATTGAGCGCGGCGTTTGCCTTTTCGGTGAAGCCTGTGAATTTGAACATAAAAATCAGTCCTTTCTTATTAAATTGTAATATTCAATTTTACAGTCTGTCTCTTACAATATTTGCCCTCTCGACGTCTCTCTCGTCCTTGGTGAGAGTTCTGCCGACAAAGGCGTTGATGGTAGCCGGCTGAAGCGAAACCATAAGCTCGTTGATGGTCTTTAAGTCAACCTTCAGCATTCCGCAAACCGCGCCGTAGCGTACCCTTGAAATGAGCGTCATAAATTCCTTTGTCGAGAGTATTCTCGCGCTCTTTAATATGCCGTAGGCTCTGTAAACGGCGTCCTCGGTAAGCTTGGAGTCCTTCATTTCCTCGCGCGCCGACCTCTCCTGAGCGGCAAGCTGAAGCGCTATTGTCTTAAGATTGTCGATAGCCGCCTTCTCGCTTATACCGAGAGAAACCTGATTGCTCAGCTGATAAAGGTCGCCGAACGGGGCAGTGCCGTCGCCGTATGCGCCGCGAAGCGTCAGACCGAGCTTAGATACGGTCGAAGCTAAGGAATTAAGCTGTCCCTTTTCCGCGAGCGCGGGCAGGTGCAGCACAACCGACGCCCTCATGCCCGTACCGAGATTGGTCGGGAACTGAGTCAGATAACCCAGACGCTCGTCAAACGCATATTCAAGCTTTTCGTTGATTTCGTTATCAATTCTGTCGGCAAGCTCATACGCTCCCTGAAGGTCAAGGCCGGACTTCATAACCTGAAGTCTTATATGGTCCTCCTCGCAGAGCATAATGCTTATCTGCTCGTCCTCGCTCATCAAGAGCGCCCTGCCGTCCGAGCTCGAAGCGAACTCGGTGCTTATGATATGCCTTTCGGCAAGCGATACTATCTGAGCGCGGGTAAGTGTTTTAAGCTCGGTATAGTCGAGCTTTTCCCTGCCCTCAAGCGCATCCCTGACAAGCTCGTTCACCTTGATTTTGGACTTATTGTCGAGCCTTGCGGGGAACGGATAATCCTTAAGATTTCTCGCAAGTCTTATTCTGGTCGAAATAACTATGTCGTTGTGGTCGCCCTCGCCGATATACCATTTATTCATCAGTCTTGCCCTCGCTTTCAAGCTCTTTTATCTTATCGCGAAGCTCGGCGGCTTTCTCGTAATTCTGAGCCTTTACCGCTTCGTCAAGCTCGGCTCTGAGCGTTTCAAGCTCGCTGTGTTCGCTTTTCTCTTCTTTAGCTATCTCTTCAAAGCTGTTGGGAATCTTGCCTACGTGGTTAGTCTTGCCGTGAACTCTCTCGAGCAGGGGCAGAAGCTTATCGTAAAACGTCTCGTAGCAGTCCGCGCAGCCTATTCTTCCGCTTCTGACTATATCGCCGAAGCTTGAACCGCACTTCTCGCAGCGCAGCGTATGCGCGCCCAGAGAAGCCAGCGCGGTATCGTTGAAGAAAGAGCTTAACATATCCGGGAAGTTAAAGCTGAAGTCCGTGAACATACTGTCGTAGCCTAAACTCTTGGCACAGTCCGAACACAGATGCGCCTGAGTGGTCTCACCGTTTACTATTCTTTTGATATGAGTTGTAGCCTCATTTTTCTGACAATTCTGACAAAGCATAATATTCACTCCTTAGTATCTTAATTCATTGTTGTCAACAGCAGCTGTTTGAAAAGCTGCGCTCTGAAAATATCCCTTATCTCCTCGGGTAAGCCCTTGTAATTGGCGTCCGAGGTGGCGGTGACTATAAGTCTCGCCTGCTCGCGCGAAAGAAGTCCGTTGTTATAAAGATTAAGCACATTTGCTCTGCAGGACTTTTCGCTGATCTGCTCGCCTACCGAATTGATAAGGTGCATCTTTAAGGTCGAAGGGTCATAATGTACTCGCGAAATTCTGATATACCCTCCGCCGCCTCTCTGGCTCTCGACTATGTAGCCGTGCTCGGGTGTGAAGCGCGAGGATATAACGTAGTTTATCTGACTTGGCACACAGCCGATCTGTGCCGCTAAATCGTTTCGCCTGATTTCGGCGGTGCTGTCACCGTCGTCAAGCATTTTCATTATTATATCGGCTATTTCTTTACTGAGATTCATTTTTGATTATCGCCTCGATTCGTTTGACTTTGACTATCTTTGACCTTACGGTTGATATTATAGACCTTTCGCCGATTTTATCAAAGGTCAAAAAAGGTCAAATTGTTTTGATTTGATTAATTTGCAGGGGCAAATCATTGATTTTCTTTGTTTTTCTCACTTTTTCTGCGATTTTTGAAGGTTATCTTTTCAACGTCGTAGATTGTCCGCTCCGAATAAGGGTCCCTCTCCTGCCTTAATTCGTACTCGGTTTCATTGTCGTAGCCTCTGTTTTCGTTGTCCATAACTGCCTCCCGTAAAAATATATAAATAGTTTATGCCCGGAATTCAGATTTAATTCATTAACCTTTATTTTTTTCTGACATAGTATGTTAACGAGGTTCACCAAACCTAATCAACTGGTTGAAAGGAGGCAAAACGGTGAATATATTCAATAACTACAACGGTCTTTTAGTTCTCATCATTATCATCATCCTTCTCGGTGCTGATAACAACGACTGCGGATGCACCAACAACTGCGGCTGCGGCTGCTGAGGCTCCTAGGCATAAAAAAACAGGGTACGGTTTTCCGTACCCTGTAACTCTTTTATTATCAGCAGCCTAAGCTTATGATATGGATTGCCTTTACGGGGCAGCCCTCCTCGCACTTGCCGCAGCCAACGCACTTTGAATAGTCAACGTGCGCGGTGTTGTTCTCAACCTTGATTGCGTCATGCTCGCAGACCTTCTGGCACTTCATACAGCCTATGCAGCCGACCTTGCATTCCTTGCGCGTGAAAGCGCCCTTGTTGTGGTTCTTGCAGGTAACGGCAGCCTTGGTCTCATACATGGGTACAAGCTCGATAAGGTGCTTCGGGCAAGCCTTTATGCACTGCTGACACGCTGTGCAAATAAGAGGATTGACTCTCGCCACTTTGTCTTCAATCTTTATTGCGCCGAACTGGCAGACGTCAACGCAGTCGCCGTAGCCGATACAGCCGTAAACGCACTGCTTGGGTCCGCCGAAAAGCTGGGAAGCCATTTTACAGCTCATAACGCCCTTGTATTCGAGCTTTGCCTTTGAGTTGCCGCTCGTACCGTTACAGTGGACGAACGCCGCCATGGGCTTGATTGAGCCCGCCTCAACGCCGAGCACCGCGGCAATAGCTGCAGCCGCGTCGTTTCCGCCGGGAGCGCAGAGGTTTGTCTTGTCCGTTTCGCCCTTTGAAAGAGCCGAAGCGTAACCGTCACAGCCCGAGAAGCCGCAGGCACCGCAGTTGGCGCCGGGAAGGCATTCCCTGATTTTTTCGGCCGTTTCGTCCTTGGGCACTGCCATTACAACGCTTGCAACCGAAAGACCTATGCCGGCGATAAGACCGATAGCGGCAACAAGTATAACCGCAAGTAAAATAGGATTCATACCGTTACCTCCTTAAACACCGAACATATTTTCAACCATACCCGCAAATCCGAGGAAGGAAAGCGAGGTCAGGCTGGCCGCAACGAGAGTTATCGGAAGTCCCTCGAGGAACTTCGGTATGTCGCAGCTTTCAAGCTTTGAGCGTACGCCCGCAAACATTACCATCGCAACCATAAAGCCGAGGCCCGCGCCGAAGGAGTTGGTCATAGCCTGGGCGAAGGTGTAGCCGTTGTCAATGTTAAGTATTGTGACACCGAGTACGGCGCAGTTCGTGGTGATAAGCGGGAGATATATTCCCAGCGAATTGTAAAGCGAGGGAATGTATTTTCTTAAAACGATTTCAACGAGCTGAACGAGCGCTGCAATAACGAGTATGAAAACTATCGTCTGCAGATAGCCCAGTCCGTGATTTTCAAGGAACGTGTTGAGCGGATACGTTGCCGCCGATGCAAGCAGCATAACGAAGATAACCGCCGCGCTCATTCCCACCGCGGTATTGAGCTTCTTGGAAACACCGAGGAAGGGACAGATACCGAGGAATTTCGAGAGTATGTAGTTATTAGTAAGGATAGCAGTCAAAAGAATTGCAAAAAATACTTTCATTATTCAGCCGCCTCCTTTACTTCATTTACAACATCTGTTGCAGTTTCCTCAACGGCGGGCGTCTCACAAGCTTCGCCGTTCTGAAGGCGTGTGCAGCTGTCAGCCATGGGACAGGCCTCGCAGCCGCCGAGCTTCGCCTTCTTGCCGCCGCCCATCTCCGCAAGCTTGTTGGCGCATGCCATTACAAGTCCGAATACGAAGAAGCCGCCGGGAGCGAGAATGAATATTGTCATCGGGGGTATGCTTTCGGGCAGGAGCGAATGGCCGAGCAGTGAGCCCGCGCCGAAGAACTCGCGGATTGCGCTCATAACTATAAGCGCAACCGTAAAGCCGATGCCCATGCCTACGCCGTCAACCGCTGACGCGATAATGCTGTTCTTGCCCGCAAACGCCTCGGCTCTGCCGAGAATAATGCAGTTGACAACGATAAGCGGAAGGTAAACGCCGAGCTGTTCGTCAAGCGTGGGAACAAATGCCTTGACAAGCATCTGAACTATCGTAACGAAAGCCGCGATAACGACTATGTAGCAGGGAATTCTGACCTTCTGCGGAATAACCTTTCTCAGAGCGGAAATAACGATATTCGAGCAGATGAGAACGATGGCAGCCGAAATGCCCATACCGATTGCCGACTCCATTGAGGTAGTCGTTGCGAGAGTCGGGCAGGTTCCCAGAACAAGTCTTAAAACGGGATTTTCTTTGATAATGCCCTTAGTGAATTCCTGACGAAGGGTTTTCTTTTCAGCCATTACTCTCACCTCCTACCTGTTCGTATAATGCAAGCGCGGTGTTGACCGCCTTTGCCATAGCCTTTGAAGTAATCGTCGCGCCCGTCAGAGCGGAAATTTCATTGTCGGCAGGCGTGCCGTTCTTTATAACGCTGATTTCGCCGCTCTTTGAAAGGAACTGCTTTAAGAACGATTCGTTCTTGGCGTTCATACCGAGACCTGCCGTCTCGCTGATTTCAAGTATCGAAACGCCCGTAACGCTGCCGCTCTTATCAACGCCGACCATTACCTT
>JAEEGL012182099.1_pt1 | contig 10690 bp, 8 predicted proteins | sample 9134231 | NCBI WGS metagenome assembly JAEEGL01 (sample SAMN16246548, study PRJNA631951) | gut metagenome | biome: gut microbiome; feature: rumen; material: fiber-attached | host: Bos | place: Iran: Karaj | collected 2018-10 | reverse complement strand
GGTTCTGTGTTTACCATATTATGGAAGGTGGTTGAAGCTATGGATAACCTTACTGAACTTGTCCGCTCCGAAATTGCGCGGCAGTACAAAAGCGTTCGCCAGTTCGCCTTCGCGGTGAATGTCCCCCTGTCCACCATTAACAGCGCCCTCCACAACGGAATCGGCGGTTCCTCTTATGATACAGTCATGCATATCTGCAAAACGCTCGGAATCAAGCCTACCGCAGAGGACAGTTCCCACTATCTGACAGAGGACGCTCTGCGGCTGCTGGAACAGTATGCACAGCTTGATAACTACGGCCGCCACACCATCTCTTCCGTGATGCAGGTGGAGTACGACCGCTGCGCCGCCTCTCCCCGCGCCCGCGCTAAGCGGGGCAACAGCGTCAACAGCCCTTCCCTGCAGGAGGAAAAAGTGTGACGCCCGGCGCAGCCTGTTCTCTTATCCTCATATGAAAAGCACCGCACGCCTGTGCGGTGCTTTTTTGTTTTCATCTCATGCGTCCCTGGCGCACATGGCCATTCCGCCCAGCGCCAGGATGAGTCCGACCGCCGTATACCAGCCCCAGGCGTCGTGCATGATGAGGATCCCCGACAAGACTCCCACAACGGTGGTCCAGCTGTTGCTGAGGTTGGCGGCGATCGCCGTGTTTTCGATACGGCTCAGTATGAAATTCATCAGCAGATAGCAGAGGCTCGAACACAGCAGGCCGAGGAACAGGCACGCCAGTCCGGCATCCGGATACCGGAGACACATTCTGTAAGTATCCGGTCCGTATCCCTTTGCCAGATTCAGCAAATTGAAGAAAACACACCCGATGAAGGACATCGCCGCTGTGATTTCCGCACTGCCGTACCACTCGCCCGCCCGGCTGCTCAGGTGCATGAAGGCGGCGCCGGCCGACATGGCGACAAACAGCTCCAGGTATCCCAGAAGCCGTCCTCCAACGGTGAACCCGGGCGACAGCACCGTACAGCAGGCAATGCCGAAAAACGAGATGAATATGCCGGCAACGGTAAGCCAGGTGCTTTTTTTATGCCTGATCACACTTCCTATCAGCAGGGTAAACGCCGGCATGGCTCCGATGATGACCGCGCTTTCCGAGGTGCTGGTCAGACGGATCCCTTCGGTCTCAAACAGCCCGTACAGGCACGGTTCCATCAGCCCGGTGGCCAGCAGGAACTTCCACCCTTTTCCGACGCGGGGCAGACGCACCTTTCCCGTCAGCGCCAGCAGTACGAACACCGCAGCCGCAAAGGTCCAGCGCAGGGTCACAACCTGAATGGGAGCCAGGCGTTTCACCGCGATATTCGTTGCCAGGAAGGACAGTCCCCATATGGATCCCTGGAGAAAGATCAGAAACGCCAGAAACGGCTTGCCCTCTGTTTTTCCCGTATCGATGCCCCCTCTTCCGGTCTTTTCCACCGCTGCTTTTCAGGTTCCGAAATAGCCCTTCATCACGGCGGCACCGTTCCACACGGCAATCTTCCCCTTTGCCATCACGTGGCGCACCTGGTACCCGTTGTCCAGAACCAGGAGATCTGCGTCAGCTCCGACGGCAACGGTTCCCTTCTTTCCGGCCTGTCCGATAACGCGTGCCGGATTCTCCGTGAAGAACCGGAGAGCTGTCTGCAGATCCAGGCCCTCCCTCCGGATCATCCTCCGCAGCTCCTGCAGCAGTGTGACGCTTGTGGCTGAACACAGGCCGATACATTCACCGGCTTCATTGAAAGCCGGCTGACTGCCGCCGCCATCACTGCTCATGGTGACGAAAGCCGGATCCGCTCCCATCCGGAGCGCGCTGCACAGCGCCGCAGCCGTACCCGCCTCATTGTCGGGCAGCTCCGCCGTGAAGTCTATGGTCCCTCCCATTTTTGTCAGTTCCACGCCTTCTGCGATCAGTTCCGGGGAGCGGCAGCAGTGCGTAGGCAGAAAATGCCCGGCCGGTACGTCCGAGTGTTTCAGTGCCCAGAAGATGGTGGCCATTCTCTCTTCAGACGTTCCCATATGCATCACGACAAGGCCCGGTTTCCCAGAAAGCATGCCGCCCAGGCGGGCCTCTGTGGCAAGCCAGGCCAGTTCCTGGCCGGTTACCGCCGAGCTGCGATGGTCGGCAATGGCCACTTTCACACCAATGATCTTGTCAATAAGGCAGATGTCCCGCTGCACATCTCCGGTCAGTGTCTTGGTAGGAACCCTGTAATTTCCGGTCAGCATCCAGGTGGACAGGCCTTCTTCCTCCAGAGCACGGACTTTGAACAGCAGGTTTTCCAAACTCCTGGACACTCCGTCCGTGCCCAGAAGTCCAACCACGGAAGTGACTCCGTTCAGAGTGAAGTCCGTCAGCTTCAGTTCCGGAGTCCGGGACACGGGTCCCTGTTCTCCGCCGCCGCCGGTTACATGGACATGCTGGTCGATCAGTCCCGGACAGACGATCTCCCCTTCCATGTCCCGCACGTCGATCTCCGGAGCGCTGAACCACATGTCCAGGTTATCTCCGATGGCAGCGATCCTGCCGCCTTCCAGCAGGATATCCCTCACACCCAGGTGAACCGGGGCATATACGTCGCAGTTCTTCCACAGAGTCAGCATGGTGGTTCCTCCCTTTTTTCTAACCTCCGTCAGAATGCCCAGTTGCCGTTCCGGAAGACCGGCACGACCCGGCCGTCCGCACAGACAGCGTCGATGTCCATGTCCGCCGAACCGATCATGAAGTCCTCATGGACCATGGACTCGTTGAGACCCATCGCCCGCATTTCCTCCAGCGTCAGGCTTTCAAATCCATTGATGGTATCGGCATAGCCCTTTCCCAGCGCCAGATGGCAGGCGGCGTTTTCGTCGAACAGGGTATTGTAGAACAGCAGGCCGCTGTTGCTGATGGGGGAGTCAAAGGGAACCAAGGCGCATTCCCCCAGATAGGCGCTGCCCTCATCCATGTTGATAAGTTTCGTCAGCAGTTCCCCGTTCCGTTCAGCGTGCCACTCCACAGCCTTTCCCTCATGGAACCGGATCCAGAAATCTTCAATCAGCTGGCCCTGATAGCACAGAGGCTTGGTGGCAAAAACGATGCCCTCCGCCTCTCCTCTTTTGGGCGAGATGAAACATTCCTCCGTGGGCATGTTGGGGTTGAATACGATTCCCTGCAAAGAGGTGTCGCTGCCTCCGCAAAACCGCCCCTGAGGCATCATGCCCACCGTGAAATCAGTTCCGTTGGAGGACGTATAGTGCAGTTTCTCAATGTTCAGTCCGTTCAGGTATGCGCAGTGATCACGGAGAGACTGGTTGTGCTTTTCCCATTCAGCCACCGGATCGTCCCAGACCCGGCAGGTATCCAGGATTGCCTGCCACAGTTTCTCCACCGCCACGCTGGTACGCACACCGGGAAACAGTTTCCGGGCCCAGGCTTCACCGGGAACGGCAGCGATGCACCACTGGTATTTGTTTTCCATCCTGTCGCGATAGCCCTTTATGATGGGATAACGGGCCTGCATGGCCTTGGTCATTTTGGTCTGGTTGACTCCGTTGAGTCCGTCGGGATCTTCGGATTCAATAAAGATCCGGCACGGCAGCACATCGGCATAATGTTTCCAGCGGGCTTCCTCATACTCGTCCATCTTGTTGAGGGTACGCTGGGCGCGGTAGCGATAGTGCAGCTTCTCCAGAGGCTGATAATCCCAGTCCACCACTACCTTCTTCGCTTTGCATCTGTAGCACTCCTCCACCAGCATCTTTACGAACTCCGGCTGGTCAAGGCCTGCTCGGATGAAAACCTCCTGGCCCGGCTGTACATTGGCTCCCATCCGTGCGATCAGTCTCGCATACTTGCGCAACACGGTCTTCTTCATGGCTTTTCTGCCTCCTGTAAAATGTTGGGACCGGCGTCTTGTGGATTCTTGACGGTGTCCTTTTCCAATACTATAATGGATTTCATCAGGGGGGTCAAGAGATTTCCCCCTGCCCGGAAAGGGGATAAACGCCCATGAAACAGGATCATCTGGCACGGCTTCGGGAAGGCCAGTCACTGAGCTGGCAGCAGCAGGTGGGACTGACGCTTCGTCTAAGTGTTCCCGCCATCCTTGCCCAGCTGTCCTCCATGATCATGCAGTACATCGATGCAGCTATGGTGGGACGCCTTGGCGCTGACGCTTCTGCCTCAATCGGCCTCGTCACCGCCAGCACCTGGCTTTTCAACGGTCTCACCATTGCCGCCACAATAGCTTTTTCTGTCCAGATCGCCCAGCGGATCGGCGCCAGGGATGAAGCGGACGCCCGAAATCTGATGAAGCAGGGACTCGTCATCTGTCTCCTGCTCTCCCTTCTTCTGGCGGGGATCGGCGCCGCGGTTGCCCCGTCTCTCCCCGTCTGGCTGCGGGCTGATCCCTCGATCCATGCCAGAGCCAGTTCCTACTTCTTCATTATCGTTGTGTCGCTCCCGGTCGCCCAGTTTGCCAACTTCGGTGCCAGAGTGGTACAGGCCAGCGGCAACATGCGGACTCCCAGCATTATCCTCGTGCTGATGTGCTTCCTTGACGTGGTGTTCAATGCCCTTCTGATCTTTCCTTCCCGCACCGTCTGGGGCATCACCGTCCCAGGTGCCGGTCTCGGCGTCACGGGCGCCGCTCTGGGAACCGCCCTGGCCCATGCCGTAGGCGCGATCCTTCTCCTCTACATCATGCTGGTCCGCTCCCCTTCCCTTCATCTGCGGCGGGGAGAGAAACTCCGCTTCGTGCCGTCCCAGCTCCGGCGGGGATTGGGTATAGCCTTGCCGGTAGCCATGGAACGTGCGCTCATCAACTCCGCCCAGATCACAGCCATGGGCTTTATCGCCCCTCTGGGTAACGTATCCGTGGCCGCCAACTCCTTTGCCGTTACCGCTGAAGCCCTCTGTTATATGCCCGGTTTCGGTGTTCAGGCTGCCGCCTCCACACTGGTCGGCCAGAGCATAGGCGCCCGCCGCAGAGACATGGCTTACCGCCTGGGATGGCTCTCCGTTGTCATGGGCATGGTGATACAGGGACTGGCAGCCGCCGCCCTGTACTTTGCCGCGCCGTTTATTATCGGTGTCATGACAACGGATCCCGCCGTAGTCGCGCTGGCCACCCGGGTTCTGCGGATCGTGGTCTTTATCGAGCCTCTGTTCGGTGCCGCCATAGTATCCACCGGTGTATTCCAGGGAGCCGGGCGAACGCTGCTTTCCGGTATTTTCGACTTCGCCAGCATGTGGGGCATCCGCATCCCGCTGACGGCCCTCCTGGCTCCCCGCTACGGTCTTGTCGGCGCGTGGGTCGCCATGTCAATCGAACTGTCTTTCCGGGGGATACTCTTCCTGACCCGTCTGTTCCGAAAACGCTGGCTTCCCTCCCAGTGATCTTTCGAAGAACACGCTCCGGCCGTTTGTGCCATCCCGCACGCGGCGGGAGCGTTTTTCTGCGGAAAAAGTTTTCCGCTTGTTCATATTTTTCTGTGCGGTTCATGATATAATCAGCATGGCTTAATGCAGCGCGAAGCCAAACTTATTATTTGTGTAAGGCAGGTCTTGTTCATGATGATCGAGAAGAGCGGCAGTATCCGGCTCAAGGAGATCTCCGTTCCCCCCAGCGCAACACCTGAACAGGCTGAACTGGCCCAGGGTATGGTCCGGGTGAACCATCTGTACCGCAGTGCGCTGAAAGTTGCCGTGACCCAGATGGAGATCCTGGACGAGGAATTCGCCAGCCTGTACGACCACTCCCCCATCCACCATATCGAGTACCGGATCAAAACGCTGGACAGTATCATAGAAAAGTTAAAGCGACAGGGGCATGAGGTCACCATCGATAACATCTACGCCCACATCCAGGACGTTGCCGGTATCCGTGTCATCTGCAATTATCTGGACGATATCTATTATCTCCGCAGTCTTCTGACCCGGAATGAATCCTTCAGAGTGATTCGGGAGGTCGACTACATCAAAGAACCGAAAGAATCCGGCTATCGCAGTCTTCATCTGGTGGTGGATGTCCCCATCGTAATATCGGAAGGCACCCTTCAGCTGCCGGTCGAGATCCAGCTCCGTACGATCGCCATGGATATGTGGGCCAGCCTGGAACATGAGCTGCGCTACAAATCCGACCGGGATTTCAGCGAGAGCGAAACCGCCCGTCTCCGCCTCTGCTCCGATGCCATCTACGAGGTGGATCGGGAGATGCAGAATATCTATCAGAGCAAGGAACCAGAATACCAGGGATAGATCGGTAAAAAAAAGAAGTGCTTCGGCGCCTTGACGCGCCGGAGCACTTCTTTTCTGTTGTCTCATCCGATCGTTCCGAAGATCTCAACACCCAGCAGGCTCAGGATTCCCATGATACATCCCGCCAGCAGGACGCCTCCCATGCAGGCGGCGGATGTCTTTTTCAGTCCCAGATGCAGGATACTGGCTGCCAGTGTGCCGGTCCATGCACCTGTTCCCGGAAGAGGAATCCCCACAAACAGCAGGAGCGCCAGAAACAGGCCGTGGCCTCCCCGGGCTTTGAGTTTCTCACCTCCGCGCTGGCCTTTGTCCATGCAGAAGGAACAGAACTTCCCGATCAGCGGTTTGTCCCGCCCCCATTCCAGAACTTTCCGCGCGAACAGATAGATAAAAGGGACCGGCAGCATATTGCCCACAATGGCGATGAGGAAGGTCTGCCAGAGAGGGATCCCAAACAGGACGCCATAGGGGATAGCGCCGCGCAGTTCTATCAGAGGTACCATGGATACCAGAAAGACAATGATATATTTCTTCAGCATACGGTTCTCCATACTCCGGACCCGGAGCTCCTGTCATAATGATGGATTATTATATCTTCCGGCAGGGTTTTTTGCAAGGAAAACCGCACAGCAGGCGCAGAATCGCCGGGATTGCCGGTCCCGACGGGAAACTTCCCCCAAATGTCATTTTTTTTTGGAACTTTTACTCTCGACAGAACACCTGTCATCGATTATAATGGGCGATAGTATATTGGGAGGGAATGCGCAATGTCTGTCAGCGATTATATTGCCCTGCTCGGCGGTGTAGCCCTGTTCCTGTTCGGCATGGCCTTTATGGGGGAGAACCTGAAGAGAGTTGCCGGAAACAAACTGGAACTGATCCTTTACCGTCTCAGCAGCACACCTTTAAAAGGTATCCTTCTGGGAACCGGCGTTACTGCCGCGATCCAGTCGTCTTCCGCCACTTCCGTAATGGTGGTCGGCTTCGTGAACTCCGGCATGATGAAGGTCCGTCAGGCGATCGGTATCGTTCTTGGCGCCATTCTGGGCACCAGCGTCACCGGATGGATCGTTGCCCTGAGCAGCCTGGGCGGAGGCGGCGGCTGGGTGGATCTTCTGTCCACCGCTACTCTTACCGGTATTATTGCCGTTGCCGGCATCGTGCTGCGGATGACGGGCAAGAAACAGTCCACTGTACACATCGGCGATATCATGCTGGGTTTCGCCGTGCTGATGTTCGGCATGAGCGCCATGAGCGGTGCCGTAGCTCCGCTGAAGGAAAGCCCCGTTTTCATCAACGCTCTGGTGGCTTTCTCCAACCCCGTGCTGGGTATCCTGCTGGGCATCCTGATCACCAGTGTTCTCCAGAGTGCCTCCGCCGCTGTCGGTATCCTGCAGGCCCTGGCAATCACCGGCGCCATAACCTTTGATATCGCACTGCCCATTGTCATGGGCGTGGCCATCGGCGCCGCCGTTCCCGTTCTCCTCAGTGCTCTCGGCGCCAGCGTCGCCGGCAAGCGTACCGCCTGGGTCTACCTGATCATTGATGTGCTGGGTGTGATCATCTGGTCCATCATCTTCTATAGTGCCAACGCGATCTTCCATTTCCCCATCATGTCCAAGGTCATGACTGCTGCCAGCATCGCCCTGGTGAACACCCTGTTCCGGCTGGGCACGGTAATCGTTCTGGCACCGGTGATCCCCCTTCTGGAAAAACTGGTTTCCACCCTGGTCCCCGATCGCAGTGAAAGCACCGGCGAGCAGGAGGATATGGATCGTCTGGAGGAGCGCTTCCTGCTTCACCCGGCCCTGGCTGTGGAACAGAGCCGTCTGGTCAGTAATTCCATGGCCGCCAAAGCCGAGGAAAACCTGCTGGAAGCCATCACGCTGAGGACTACATTCACCGACAAGCTCTTCCATCGTGTGGAAGAAATGGAGTCTGTTATAGACCGCTATGAGGACAAACTGGGCACATATCTTATGAAGATCACCTCCCAGCCCATCAATACGGAGCAGAGCGAGGACGTGTCCAAATATCTTCATACGATATCCGATTTTGAGCGTATTTCCGACCACGCCCTGAACGTCGCCGAAGCTGCCCGGGAGATCCACGAGAAGCAGCTGGTCTTTTCCGGTGACGCCGCTCTGGAACTGGACGTGATAGAAGCAGCCGTGAAGGAGATCCTCCATCTGGCAATCACGGCCTTCGTCAACAACGACCTGGAGATCGCCTCCCGTGTGGAGCCTCTGGAAGAGGTCATTGACGGTCTGTGCGACCAGATGAAACTCCACCATGTGGAACGTTTGAAGACGGGCGAGTGCACCCTTGGTCACGGTTTCGTTTTCAATGATCTCCTTACCAACTATGAACGGGCGGCGGATCACTGCTCCAATATTGCCGTTGCCATCATCGAGCTGGAATCCGACAGTTTTGACACCCACGAATACCTCAGCAGCATCAAGGAGATGAGAGACGCTTCCTTCACCCGTTACTATGATGAATACCGGGAGAAGTATACCGTCTGACCGAAGCCTATCCCTATAGCAACAACCGGCGCCGGAGTCCCAGGGACTCCGGCGCCTTCCTGTTTGCCTTTTTGCTTCAGTCCTTTCCGGTCGCGGGCAGTGCTGCCGCCGCGATCGCCTGCCCGGTCCTTCTCATCCCTTCTGCCGGAAGATGGAGATCCAGCGTCAGTTCCGGGTAGTCCTCAGCGAGGGTCTGCCGGCAGGCTTTCAGGACAGTCTCTCCTCCGTTTCCGCTCACGACCCTGCCCAGCAGGAGCACATGCCGGCAATCGTAGAAAATCTGATAATACGAAAGCGCGTGTCCAAGCCAGATTCCGAGCGTCTCATAAACTGCTGAAGCTCTTTCATCCCCCCGATCCATGGCTTCCTGCACGGCGCAAAGCCGCTCCGCCGGAGTGGTCCCTTCCGGTTCCAGACCGGCCCGGAGCGCCAGGCGGATCACTCCTTCCTGAGAAAAGTAACTGACTCCGCAGCCAAGATCGCCGGACCATCCGTCCCGCGGCGCTCCCTCGGACACATCCACCGGAACGAAAGCCAGTTCATTCAGCCTTCCGGTGACGCGCAGTCCCTCATCGACAAAACCGCCCGCCTGGCTGGTTCCCATGGCTATCCCCAGCAGGTTTCCCTGCCCGATAGCCATTGCTCCGGCCAATGCAGCCGCGTCACCGTCGTTTATCACCCTACAGGGAATGCTGCCAAAAGCATCCCGCACCGTACGCAGATATAGATCCCGTCCCTCAGCCCGAAACACTTCCCGGGGCACTCTCCGGAACAGACTGGCGTTCCCGGTCCTGTCCCCGATCTGGATCCCCGCCGATGAGATCCCTACCGCATCCACCCGGGGCAAGTGAGATGCCGCACTTTCCAGTGCGGTGCGCACTTCCCGGTAATGATAGGACAGATCCTCCTCTTTTTCCGGAGCCCAAACCACTTCTTCCGTGAAAACGGTCCGGCCGTCCAGGACAGCCACCGCCTTGCGGTCGCTTCCTCCGGCATCGAAGCCGATCCGGCATCCGTCCGCTTTTCCTGCGGCCACTCCGACGGCTTCCTGTTTCGGCGGCAGTTCCTTTTTCAGCAGGATCTCAAACGGCCGGTCATAGGTCTGCGCCATGAACTCAGCGTCAAAAGACCGGGCTCCGCCGTTCAGATATTCTTCCCGGAGCCAGCAGAAAACCTCCTCATCATCCGTTATGATGCGGTATCCTCCGTGGATCCACAGAAGGCTCTTCGCCAAGAGGTTTACATAATACCTGTCCGTCTGGCCGGGAATCCTGTGGATACGGGTCCGGAAGGGCATCGTGTTCCCGCCGCCCTCCAGCGCCATGCCGATCTCCCGGTCTGCCCCGTTCAGAAAAGCGCGGCGGAACTGTTCTGCGGGATAATAGTTTTTATCCAGCGGCGGAACGGACCGCCATTTTGCCCGAACACCCAGACGCTCCATGGTTTCTCAACTCCTCCTGCTTCCCTTCTGCCTGCCGTCCCGGTATACGCAGCGGTCCGTCGGCTCGACGGAAAACGCCCGGAAACCCTGGCAACGCCGCGCTTCCGGACGTCTGTCCACCTGTTCAGGGTCTGTATACAGGGACTACTACACCGGACAGTTCCGGCGTCACGGTAAACGCGTTGCCCTCGAGTTCATGGATCTCTTCTGCGGGAAACAGCTTAAGGAAGTCCTCCAGGCATCCGATATTGTCAAAGCCCAGGCTCCCTCGCCGATAATGCATCGGCACCACGATCCGGGGGTTCAGAGCGCTTACTGCCGCTTTTGCCCCTGCCGCGTCGATGGTATACGTGCCTCCTACCGGAATCAGGAGAACGTCACAGCCGCGCAGCGCCGCAGTCTGTTCCTTCGTCGGCTGATGACCCAGGTCTCCCAGGTGGACGACTGTCATCCCTTCGGCACGGAGAATATGGATCGTGTTCTTTCCTCTCAATT
>JAEEGL012005272.1_pt1 | contig 10690 bp, 9 predicted proteins | sample 9134231 | NCBI WGS metagenome assembly JAEEGL01 (sample SAMN16246548, study PRJNA631951) | gut metagenome | biome: gut microbiome; feature: rumen; material: fiber-attached | host: Bos | place: Iran: Karaj | collected 2018-10 | reverse complement strand
TTTTACGTGTCTGATGAGCGTTCTGACTGACACGTAAAGCCCGTATCCAATGATGACACCAAGGGTATTCAAAATGAGGTCGTCGATATCGCTGGCCCGGACACGAAACGGAAGCTGAAGCAGCTCGATGCAGAGTGAGATGCCAGCCCCCGCCAGAACCACTTTTCGAAAGCTGTCAAGGTTCCGGTAGAGGATGGGCAGAACAATCCCGCTTGGGATAAACATACCTACATTACCGATGATGTTCAGCAGCAGGTCTCTCTTCGAATCGTAGTCCAGGATGTTGAAAAAAGGCAGCAGATTTACCCGAAACGGGAAGACATCCGCCTTATCAAAAACCAGTGGCTGAACGGTTCCGTCCGCACGGGAGAAAGGGAAGAACGCAAAGCGAAGAATCACTGCAAGATTGATATACATGACCAGCAGTTTCAGTTCCCGCGTCCAGTCTATTCTTTTCTGCCGTATCCACACCGCTGCCCGCAGCAGCAGCCAGGTGGCGGCGAGTACGACCTCACCGCACAGGAAAGAGATTTCTGTCATTTTCACTGCACATTCCTTTGGCTCATCTGTGTACCGGATTTTACCACAAATGAACGAGACATACAATCCGAGTGTTTCCGTTTCCACTTTCTCTCACGTTCCAGCTCGTCAAAGAAGAGGGACCCCACACATGTCTGTATGGTTCCCTCTTCTATTGAGCACAGCTTAAAACAGGATCGTAATCGCAGTTCCTTCTCCCGGTTCGCTTTGCAGTTCGATCTCTGCGCCGTGGAGATGTGCACCGTGCTTGACAATGGAAAGCCCAAGTCCAGTACCGCCGATTTTCTTCGAATGGCTCTTGTCCACGCGATAGAAACGTTCAAAAACCCTCTCCTGTGCTTCCTTTGGAATACCGATTCCGGTATCCATGACCGACAGATAAGGTCTTCCTTCTTTTCTTCCGGTACGCACCCTTACAGAGCCGCCGTCGCGGTTGTACTTGATCGCGTTGTCCACCAGATTGTAAATCATCTCGTCAATGACGGGCGTGACACCGTTGATTTCAACATGTTCTCCACTGAGGGACAGTGAAATGTCTCTCTGATCTGCCTGGCTTTTCAATCTGGAAAGAATATCCTTCGCCAGCGCGAAGAGATCTGTCAACTCCGCTTCCGGAAAACCCTTTTCTTCATCGAGCTTGCTGAGTCTCATGATATCGTCTACCAGCGTGATCATCCTCTGAGACTCCCTGTAAATATCCCCGGAAAACTCTCTGACCTTGTCCTCCGGCACATTCCCGTCCCGCATGAGTTCCGCAAAACCGGAAATAGACGTCAGCGGTGTCTTTAGTTCATGCGAAACATTGGCCGAGAATTCCTTTCTCAGGTTTTCCCGCATTCCGACCTCTGTCTGAATGGCTTCTTTCTGTTCTCTGAGCCGCTCTACCAGGGGGGACAGTTCCGGATAGGTTTTCGCAGGATCTGGATCATCAATATTGAGCCCGTTCACCGGCCGGAGAATCCGATCGGCCAGTCGAAACGCCATGACCCCGGAGATCAGCAGGACCAGCAGAACAACCCAGAGAATAGGGCTCACCGCAATCAGTGCATCCCGGACAACACTCAGCGGACGGGAAAGCCTCAGCACAGTCCCGTCCTCGCATCGACAGGCATAATACATCGTGCTTGCCCCCGTGGAATCGGAACTGCGGACCCCGTACCCCTCGCCGTCGGTCAGTGCATCTCTAACTTCCGGACAATCCTTCTGGTTGTTGAGTTCCGGGGAACTGCTGTCATAGAGGACAGTTCCGTCTGCTGCAATCCAGGTAACGCAGTCCGTGCTTTTGATTTCTCCAAGATAATTCCATCCGCCAATTTCAAGGCCCGCTGCGGCATACACCGCTTCCCCTTTTAAGGCGTCATAGGTCTCGTCCATTGTCTGCTTATACTGAAGCGCAAAAAACAGGCCTGCACAGATCAGCAGTATGGAGATACCCAGAAGAAAAGCATCTGTAAAGATCTTTTTCCTCATGTTTCACTGCCCTTCAGACGATAACCCACGCCCCGAACTGTTTCGATGTATTCGCCGCTGTCATCCAGCTTGAGTCGCAGAGAGCGGATATGCACATCCAAGGTACGGTTCTCCGGTTCGTTCCCAAGATCCCAGATCTTATCCATCAGATTGGAACGGGTAAGCACTCTGCCTTTGTTCTCTGCCAGCAGACAGAGCAGAGAGAATTCTTTATACGTGAGTGCAACCGGCTTTCCCGCTTTGGTGACCTCATGCCTGTCCGGATAGATGCAGAGATCTCCGACTCTATACTCCGGCTCGTTGATTGTCTTTTCACTGCGGCGCAGTACCGCACGGATTCTCGCCGTCAGCTCCATCATTCCAAACGGTTTCACGATGTAGTCATCCGCACCAGCGTCCAGGCCTTCCACTCTTTCATATTCGGTCCCTTTGGCCGTCAGCATGATGACGGGGATGCTCTCGGTCTCCTGTCTGCTCCTGAGGTCCTTCAGAATGCTGATCCCGTCCTCCTCCGGAAGCATAATATCCAGGAGGATCAGCTCCGGAGGCTGTTCTTTCATCGCCTGCCGTAACTCGGACGGCCTTTCAAAGCCTTCCGCCTCATAGCCCTGGCTTTTCAGCGCATAGACGACCAGCTTCCGGATGCTGTCATCATCCTCCAGCAGATATATCATTTTCCTCACCTTCTTTTCGTGCATCTTATCATAAAAGCATCCTGGTGAACAGAGATTTTACTTCGATTTAACGTTGTCCGGGTGGAGAATTTAACGCAGACTCATTTACAATACGTTCCGAAATTCGAACAACAGGTGAACATATGAATCTTACTGACATTTTTTCCTTACTAACCGGTGTAGCTCTGTTTCTCTTTGGTATGAGCCTGATGGGCGACGGATTAAAGAGAGTATCCGGAAGCAAGCTGGAGCCGATTCTGTATCAATTGTCAAGCACAACCCTGCGCGGCGTCCTTCTGGGCACCGGAGTCACTGCCGTGATCCAGTCCTCCTGCGCTACAGCTGTCATGACGGTCGGCTTCGTCAACTCCGGCATGATGAAGGTCCGGCAGGGTATCGGTGTCATCCTCGGTGCGATTCTCGGCACAAGCATCACTGGCTGGGTAATCTGTCTGAGTTATATCGACGGTGCCACCGGCATTGCGGAACTGGTATCCACAGCAACTTTGACCGGTGTCGTGGCTGTCATAGGGATCTCCATGAAGACGTTTGCCAAGAAGAAAGCTCTGCATCACATCGGTGATATTCTGATGGGCTTTGCCATACTGATGTTCGGAATGAGTGCCATGTCCGGCGCAGTCAGCGGGCTCGGCAAACAGGAGTGGTTTACCTCCGCCCTCACCAGGCTGTCTCATCCTTTCTTAGGCATTTTGGTCGGCACGCTGTTTACGGCTCTGCTTCAGTCTGCCTCTGCAGCCGTCGGTATCATTCAGGCCCTCAGCGTAACCGGCGCTATGAGCTTTGAATCTGCGCTCCCTCTTCTGATGGGCGTCGCTTTTGGCGCCTCCGCTCCAGTGCTGTTTTCTGCCATCGGCGCGGGCACCGAGGGAAAACGGGCTTCTCTTGTTTATCCCATTGCTACCGGATTTGGTGTGCTTGTCTGCGCCTGTCTGTTTTATATTGTCAGCAGTATCGTGCACTTGCCGTTTCTCTCTGACATCATGAACCCCTTCTCTATCGCCACAGTAAACACGATTTTGAGATTCCTGATGGTCCTGTTCCTGCTTCCTTTCACCGATGTGATGGAGGCCGCGGTAACTGCTCTGGTCCCGGAAAAGAAAGACGAAAACAAAACGCCGGAAATCCGGTTGGAGGACCGCTTCATTCCCTACCCTGCCCTGGCAATTGAGCAGTCGAGACTGACAATCAACGAGATGGCGAAGGTTTCCGAGCGCTCGATTCTATCCGCAATTGATCTCTTTTCTGCCTTTACGGATCAAGGCTTTTCCACGGTAAAAACACTGGAGGATGACGCAGACCGCTATGAAGACAGCCTGGGTACATATCTGATTAAAATCACCGGGCAGGAAATGACAAAAACACAGAATGAGGAAGTCAGTGAATACCTGCACACTCTCTCGGATTTTGAGCGAATCTCGGATCACGCACTGAATCTCGCGGAGAGCGCACAGGAGCTCCATGAAAAAGGTGTTCACTTCTCTGATTACGCCAAGCAGGAACTCGCTGTTCTCTTCGGAGCTGTCGGTCAGATTATCGGCATGTCCATCACCGCCTTCTGTGAAAGAGACCTGAAGCTGGCATCTCGGGTGGAGCCGCTGGAAGAAGTGATTGATGAGCTCTGCGACCAGATGAAGATGAATCATGTGGACCGCCTCCAGCACGGAATCTGCACCATCACCCAAGGCTTTGTGTTCAACGACATCGTGACCAATTGTGAACGGGTGTCCGATCACTGTTCCAACATCGCCATCGCCATGATCGAGCTCTCGGGAGATGCTTTTCAGACCCACGAATATGTCCACAATCTCCAGGAAAAAGAGACTCCTGCTTTCCAAGAAGCGTATGAGGAGTTCAAAAACCGTTTCGCTCTGCAAACCTTGTAAACAGACAATCCGTCTAATCTCTATTCTGTTCTTTGAGGGCTGCCCTGAGAGCATCGGGGCGGTCCTCATTCTTTTTCGAATAACGCGCTTTGTATTCAATTCCATCCTGTGCATACAGCAGCATTCTGACGTTTTGGAAGCTATCGACGAAAGCAGCTTTTCATGTTTCTTAAAATGTAGTTGAAATCCCACCAACCTCACAGTATAATAGGTATATCAGCAGGAACAGGAGGAACTCTCTTATGTTGATTTCCACCAAGGGCAGATATGCTCTTCGGATTCTGATCGATATCGCCCAGCATCAGGCTCAGGGCTACGTTCCCTTGAAGGATAGCGCTGACCGGCAGGAGATTTCGGAAAAGTACCTGGAAAGCATCGTCAATACTATGGTGAAAACCGGTTTTGTGGAAGGTCTCCGCGGAAAGGGCGGCGGCTATCGGCTGAGCAGGATGCCGGAGCAGATTGTCGTCTACGACGTGCTGACAGCGATGGAAGGAACTCTGGTTCCTGTCGCCTGTCTCGAAGAAGGCGCCAAGATCTGCCCCCGCTCGTCAGCCTGCCAGACGCTTCCCCTGTGGAACGGTCTGAATGAAGTTGTAAGTGAATATCTGAATCGGTTCACGCTCAGGGATCTGATGAGCTGTGATACTAACACCAATGACAATGTCATCTGAGCTGCTGATCCGTCCCGTTGCCCGTATCCGGACGGACTTCCCCTCCAAATTTGGGATCCCGCGGCAGGCAGGGCTTGCTGCAGGACTACACGGCAAGGTTGTCTTCGAGCCGGATTACCGAATCGACGAAGCGCTCCGGGGACTGGAGGGTTTTTCCCATATCTGGCTGATCTGGGGCTTCTCTGAGAATGCAGGACATGACTGGACGCCCACGGTACGTCCGCCGCGCCTTGGCGGCAATGTACGCATGGGCGTCTTTGCTACACGCTCTCCCTTTCGGCCAAATGGTCTCGGACTCTCCTGTGTTCGTCTGCTGGCAGTACAGAAAGAAGCCGATCTCGGCACCACTCTGCTTGTAGAAGGCGCCGATATGGTGGACGGTACACCGATCTACGACATCAAGCCCTATATTCCCTACGCCGACAGTATTCCGGATGCCGTGGGGGGCTTCGCCCCGGACGAGGGACGCCTCCTGTCAGTGGAGATTCCGGCAGAGATGGAGGAGCGAATCCCCGAGGACAAGCGCACCGGACTGAGGGCTGTCCTTTCCCGTGATCCCAGGCCCCGTTATCAGGAGGATCCGGAGCGAATCTACGGAATGGGCTTTGCCGGTCTGGATGTACGCTTTCAGGTTCAGGGAAGCGCTGTCCGGGTTGTGGAGATTACAGAAATGTTATGATCTCAGATCATCGACTATTGAACAAGAAACAGGGGGCATCCATGGACGTTATCAAGCAGACATTCTCTCCACAGACGGCATATTACGACACGCTTCTCTGCGGTCTTGATGACAGCAGGACAGTAACGCGGCTGGTCCATGGCGTTTCCTGGACCGCTGCTGTTTTAAGTGACGGAAGCTGCGGCGTTGGCATGCACACTACGGGAGATACAATTCCCCGAATGTTTGATACGCTGATCGGTCTGCCTGTCTCGGAAGCGGGAAAGGCGATTCTCTCCTGGAATCTGGAAGAAGCAAGTGAGGCTTTCGCTGTCGTAAATGCCTTCTACAACCGTTCTGACCGTGTACGTCTCCGCCCTGAGGCCAAAACGCTGGATGGTATTGACCTGACCGGAAAAAAAGTCGGTATGATCGGGCACATGGTCGGCCACAGCAACATCACCGACGAACTTCTCTCTCCCGCATCTCAGCTCTGGATCATGGATCGCGAGGAAAAGCCTGGCGCTTATCCGGACAGCGCAGCAGAATTCTTTCTGCCGCTGTGCGACGTGGTTATCATCACCGGCAGCGCCGCCATCAACAAGACAATGCCTCGACTTCTGGAGCTCAGCCAAAAAGCCCAGGTGATTCTCACCGGCCCGAGCGTCAGTTGCTGCCCGGCTCTGCTGGAACTTGGTATCGACCGTCTGCATGGCCGGGTCATAACCGATCCCGTTCCAATGCTTCAGGCAATTGTGGAAAAACGAATGTCGGTCAACGCCTACTCCGTCAACTTTCAGCTGGATCGATCCGAGACGCTCTGACTTAGCCTCTGTTCCTGTCAGGTCTGGATCTGAAGCATCTGTTCCAGCAATCCGTCATCTTCGAATACCATGATATCTCTCACTCCGAGACTGACTTCCTGTCCGTCCCGGAGTTTTTTATACTCGCTGCCGCCGGTGATCACCCGAACCAGTGTATCTCCGATCCGGACGCGGCAATCGTCAACGTCTCCCAGATAATACTGCGCTTCGAGCGTTCCCTTCAGAATTCCGTTCTCTGTGAAGAAGAGATTCTCCGGACGGATCGCCACATCGACTTTTCCGATACGAGGTCCGTCATACGGAATCGTCTGGTTCTCCATCTTTGGAAAGAGGATCTGCCCGTCCCGAGCCTCTCCCTTAAAGAAATCCACTTTGCCCAGGAAGTCCGCAACGAACTGGTTTGCAGGACTGTTGTAGATCTCCTGCGGTGTGCCGCACTGCTGCACGATCCCACGGTTAATGAGGAATATTCTGTCGCTCATGGCCATGGCTTCGGTCTGATCATGGGTTACATAAACGACCGTAATTCCAAGCTCACGCTGGATCTCCTTGATCTCAAAACGCATGGACTCGCGCAACTTGGCGTCAAGATTGCTGAGCGGCTCGTCCAGAAGCAGAAGTTTCGGCGCTGCAACCAGTGCGCGAGCAAGGGCAATGCGCTGCTGCTGGCCACCGGAGAGCTGATTCGGAAAGCGCTCGGCATACTGGCTCAGGTGGACAATGCCCAGAACCCGTTCCACACTTGTTCTGATTTCTGACCTGGGAACCTTCTTGATTGTGAGCGGATAGGCCACATTGTCAAACACATTCATATGTGGCCACACCGCGTAGCTCTGGAAAACCATCCCGATGTTGCGCTTTTCCGGCGGGACAAAGGTCTTCCCTCCCGAAACCAGCTGATCGTCAATATAGAGTTCCCCGGTCGTCGGCTTTTCAAAGCCTGCGATGATACGCAACATTGTGGTCTTTCCGCAACCGGAAGGGCCCAGCAGCGTGATGAATTCTCCATCACGGAACGTCTCGTCAAACTCCTTCAGAACGACGTTTTCCCCGAACACTTTGGAGATATGTTTCATTGTTACGGTTGCCATCAGATTCCTTCCTTTCTCAGATCGAGAATTCGCCCTTCGTCAGCCGGTTCAGAATAACATTCAGCAGAACAACCATCAGCAGAATCCCAAAGGCCATTGCACAGCTCATGGGCTGACTGGTGAAAGTCCAGTATTCATACAGCTGGAAACCGATCGTCTTGGTCGTACTGGAATAGAGCAATGTCGTCATGGACAGTTCATAAAAACTCGGAATGAAGATCAGGAACCATCCCGCTGCGATGGACGGGAATATCAGCGGGCCCGTAATCCGGAACATGGTCCGGAGCCAGGATGCGCCAGATACCTGGCTGCACTCTTCCAAGGACACATGGATCTGGCTCATGGTGGAAACCACTTTACGTATTCCCATCATTATTTACTTGATCATATATTCGATGATCATGATGTAGGCTGTGTTATAGATGTTAATGCCGAAATTGCCCTTCATGGTCATAATGAGTCCCAGGGCAATGACGACCGAGGGGGTCCCGGAACCCAGTGTAATGAGAAAGTCGGGAATCTTCCGACCACGAATTTGGGTGCGCTGCAGGAGATAGCTCATGGTGCATGCGACCACAATCCCGATCGTTGCGGCAACAGCGGCAAAGATCAGCGAGTTCCGGAAGCTGTTGAGCGTTTCTACTCTGCCGAACACCGTCTTCCAATTGGTCAGGGTAAAGTTATCCGCGCGGAGCATGCTCTTTCCCACATCGATTTTAAAAGACGTAGCGAATATCGTTGCGAACGGAATTACAATTACAACTACCGCAAAGAGCGAAACCAGCACCGTAAGCGGCACACGCCACCTGCGCAGGTCGACATCTGCCGGACGGACAGATTTACCCGAGACGGTGATATACTGCCGTTTTGCCAGAACGACATCAGAGAAGAACAGGATGATTACCGCAAGAACCATCAGGAACACGGCCAGCCCTGTGGCGTCGTTCATTCCCTGCTGCCCCAGAGCGACGTACTCCACAATTCGTGTCGTCACGGTATGCACACGGCCGGGGCTTCCGATAATCGAAGGGATGCCGTAACAACTCATGGCAGCAACAAACACCAGCAGCGCACCAGAAATCAGCGACGGCAGCATCATGGGCAGCGTCACGGTGAAAAGCGTCTTCAGCGGAGAAGCTCCACCGATACGGCTCGCCTCTTCCAGAGACGGATCCATTTTCTCCATGGCCCTGCTGATGGTAATGAAAGCGTAGGGATAGTAGAAACTGGTCAATACCCAAATCATACCGGGCAGACTGTAGATGTTCAGTGGTCCCGGCGCATTGCTCAGATCGAACAACGCCCGGATCCACTGGTTGATCGTGCCGACATTCGGATTCAAAAGTCGCAGCCAGGCCATCGCGCCCACATAAGGCGGTACCATATAGGTCAGCACAAAGATGCCTCGGAAGAACTTCCGGCCGTACAGATTTGTCCGTCCGACCAGCCAGGCCAGCGGGAAGGCCAGGAGTGTTCCGAAGAACATCGTTGCTGTCGCAGCAATCAGAGTATTCTTCAGTGCATCCAGGTTCAGCGGATAGGCATAGAGTCGTCGGATCGTGTCCAGCGAGAAGCTGCTGTCCGGGAAAAATGCCTTGATGATCATATAGATCAGCGGCATCAACTGGAACAGGAGCAGGAAGTCTACGATCAGCAGGATCATCAGCCATTTGACATCGAAGATCCAGGTCTTATCTCCGGTCATGAGAACCGCCAGCAGCAGAGCGTCCAGAGCGATCACTATCCCGACCAGAATGGCTGTGCGGCTGTTGCTGATGATGAGCTGCCAGCCCCATGGCACCTCGCCCTGGGCAATCATCCGGAAGGCTTCCAGCTGTGCCTCTTTGTTCCGCACACTCTTCTTCAGCGTATTGACCTGCTCGGTGGCTCTGCTGTTGAAAGCATCGTTGCTGACATACCAGACCTGCAGCAGAGCGGCTTGCCGTTCCTGGCCACTGAGATCACCCGCCATTTTCTCCGCCGCAGACGGAAGCGCTGCTGTGTCATCGATGACCGCCCGCAGCAGGCAGAGGCGGAGTTCGTCGAGTTCTTCCGGCGGGACCGCGGCAATTGCCTTCTTGCTGGCGGTGCCGACCTTGGGGCCGTTTACCAGATACGTGGCATAGAGAAGTTTGTGGAGAAGCTCCCTTTGGTCTTTTTCATTTTCTTTCTCCAGGATTGCCTTCAGCTTCTCTGTGCTGCCTTTTTTCTGACTCTCCCAGGCAGACGACAGCAGTTCAAGAGCTGTCTGATCCAAAGCCGCCCTGTCCTGTTCGGAGAGATCTGCCGTCTGAGGCTCTATCTTTCCCTTCCAGGTTCTCTCCGTCTCACCGTGCAGCTGATAGATCGCCCTGTACGCACTTTCCGAGCTGAAGCCGGATGTGCTGTATTCGCGCATACCCTGCCAGCCCATAAAAACAAGCACTGCACCGAAGAGGAATATCATCACCAGTGCCGTTTTGGTTATGAATGGTGTTTTATCCCTCTTCTGCAGCGTCCCTGCATTCTTCATCTGCTGTCACCTCTTCCTGTGCCAAGCCGTCGAATATTCAAACAGGGGGAAGCCGCACATCGGCATTCCCCCTGCTGCGGAAGCAACTCTGTTCCTGATCTTCCGTTCAGTTCATCGTAACGGTCTCTGTCCAGGCCGTGTTGATTGCCTCCCGATTCTGATAGGCGTTTTCCCAGTCCACGCCGAGATCCTTCTCAATCAGCCAATTGGTGTCCACCGAGCCGTAGGGGATTTCTTCCATATCCTTAAACACGGAGTGCATAAAGCCCTCGAGAATCAGCTTCTGTGCTTCTTCGCTCAGCAGCCACTGCTCCACCGCCTCACAGGCCTCAACATTGACGTT
>JAEEGL011135220.1_pt1 | contig 10690 bp, 13 predicted proteins | sample 9134231 | NCBI WGS metagenome assembly JAEEGL01 (sample SAMN16246548, study PRJNA631951) | gut metagenome | biome: gut microbiome; feature: rumen; material: fiber-attached | host: Bos | place: Iran: Karaj | collected 2018-10 | reverse complement strand
TATCAACCAATGTAAAGCTGATAAAAAGACTGTATTAGATAATCTGGAGACAATTAGAAGTGACAGTATGGGGCTTATAGAGCAGTTAATCGGGATCATGACATATAAAAAGAAATAGAGAGGCTGATATGAGTTTTTTATTTGTAGCACTTGGTGGTGCTTTGGGTGCTGTAGCACGATACGCAATAAGTCTTATCCCAGTTAAGACGGAATTTCCTGTTTTGACGCTTATTACCAATATATTAGGAGCTATTTTGATATGATTCATTGTCGGTGTTACAGGTAGTCGAGAAGGAGTATCAGATAATACGGTTCTTTTTTGGAAGACTGGAGTGTGCGGTGGATTTACGACATTCTCCACATTCTCACTTGAAGCATTCAAGCTGTTTGAGAATAAACAATATGCTATCGGTGGGATATATGTGGCTTTAAGCTGTACATGCTGCATAATTGGAGTACTGTGCGGTAAGAAGTTAGCATCCATGGTTAGGATTTGAACGATTCATATGAAATCTTAGCATGCAGTCTCAAAATCTATGGAAAAGACAGTACTTTTCGTGTATAATCCATGCCAAATACTACAAGGTTTATTACTATGTCCAAGGGCAAAGCAGGTTATCCTCCAAGGGGTAAACTGTCTTATCCTCCAAGAATTAAATAAAACAATAGTAACAGACCTTGAAACGGACTCTACAATCGTCCTATCAAGGTCTGTTCTTTTGTTTATTAACCCTTGTAGTATAAGGCGTTGATGGTTTTAATAACTTGATTATGTGTATCTTTTACAGAGATCCATAAAAAGGAGTATGGCTATTACTTTATCTATAAGAAGAGGATAAACTATTTTGCCTTTTGGAGGATAAAGTGGTGTGCCTGATGATATAGTGATTTTTCTTCTTCTTGTTTTGGGGGATTCTGTAAAAGTAGCTTTATCTCCTATGGTTACTGGATTCTTTAAAAACGAATTATTAGCTAATTTTTTGAATTATTTGCTTTTGGCTCGTTTTTGGGAAGAATCTGGGACAGATTTGGGAACTATTTAGGGAATTAAATCTAATCGACGCTAACCTATCAATTAATTGAAGGAGTAGCGAATCTATGCGAAAAAAGAACTACAAGGGACGAGTCACTAAGAGGTACATACCAAAATGTAATGACATCTGCCGTACTTATGATCCTATCATGACGGCATACGCAGATCTGTTATCAAAGTTGGAAGAAGTAGAAGAATTCAGATGTAATGTCTATCTTGAAGGTCTTACAGAGGGAGACTATACCACTGACTTTCTTGTCAAAATGAAAGATGGAACCTTCATGGTACGAGAATGCGTATATCGTAGTCGTATCACTAAGCCAATGCATTATAAGCTGCTGGAGCTTTCAAGAAGTTATTGGTTACATCGTGGGATCGTAGACTGGGGGTGTGTGATCAATGAAAAGAAATGAGATTTACACCCATGAGGATCAGATTTATAGGATCTTGCTTGTAAAAGAAGATAATTGTCTTGTCATTGACTGCAATAATAATTCTATGCCCGTCTGGAAGCCTGTAACGACTTTTTGGGACGCCTCTACCATGACAGATGAGGATTTATATACCCTCTTGGATTTTAAGCCTGTAGAGGACGATATGGTGCCTCCAGAACGAAAGAAGGTCATGCATGAACGTTATACCATGATCGCACCTGTCTTATCGTTCATTGGGGATGAGAACACAAGAAGTCACGTTATAAATATTATTGCTACTGAGAATAATATCTCCAAGCAGAGTATCAGGAGCTTCTTGAAGAAGTATCTGGTGATCCAGAATATCCAAGTGCTACTTCCAAAAGAGCGGGAGTATGATACTGCTCTAACCAAGGATCAGAAGAATATGCGTTGGTCGTTAAACAAATTCTTCTATACCTTCGAGAAGAATTCCTTAAAAACAGCGTATGTAAAGATGCTTAAAGAGAAATACTGTGATGAAGCTGGTCAGCTCATGGATACCTATCCCAGCTTTTACCAGTATCGCTATTTCTACCGTAAGACACGTAAACTGGAAAATTATTATATCTCACGTAACGGTCTTACCAATTATCAGCGTAATGACCGTCCATGTGTTGGTGATAATGTGCGTGTATATGCATCTGCACCTGGACTTGGAATGGTTGATGCTACTGTCTGTGATATTTATTTGGTCAATGAATCTGGACAAGTAGTAGGCAGACCTATCTTAACCGCCTGTGTGGATGCTTATTCTGGTATCTGCATGGGATATTCTCTTGGTTGGGAAGGTGGAGTCTATTCGATCAGAGATATGACTTTGAACATCATCGAAGATAAGGAGAAGCTCTGTCTTAAGCATGGGATACATATTGATGAAGCAGCATGGCCTGTTAATAAGCTGCCTGGACGGATCATCTCAGACCAAGGGAGTGAATATATCGGCTATACCTTTGAACAGATTGTTGAGCTTGGAGTAACACTTGAAAACTTACCACCATACAGACCAGATCTCAAAGGACCGATTGAGAAGTTTTTTGACGTTATTCAAGGACTCTATAAAAAGAACCTTAAAGGCAAAGGAGTTATCGAACCAGACTTCCAAGAGCGTGGGGCTCATGATTATCGTAAGGATGCCTGTATAACCATGCAGAACTTCGAGAAGATCATAATACGGTGCATTATCTACTATAACACCGCCAATATTCTGGAAGATTACCCTTTTACGGAAGATATGCTGGAGAAGAATATAAAGCCATATTCTAATACTTTGTGGGATTATGGTTGCTCTCTGTCGGGAGCCAATCTGATCAGTACGAGCAAGGAGCGGTTGACACTTTGCTTGTTGCCTAGAACGCTGGGAACATATACGAGATTCGGATTATCCGTCAATAAACTGCACTATAAAAATGAAGCCTTTAAGGAAAAGTATCTGACTGGTGGAGAGACAATCGTTGCCTATGATCCAGATAATTCAAGCTATGTTTGGGTGATCGAAAAAGGAGAATATATTCGATTTGAGCTTATAGAGAGCCGATTCAAGGATAAGTCTGTGCATGATGTGCACGATGTGCAAGAGCTTTCAAAGAGAATTATCAGAGAAGAAAACCATAATAATCTGCAAGCAGAGGTCAGTCTTGCTACCCATATCCAAGACATCGTGGATACCACTGCCATAACTATTGATAGCGGTATCAAAGGAATAAAGGATACACGAAGAACAGAAACAGTCAAAGAGCATAGAATACACACGAAGGAGGCTGGTCTTATATGAGTGATATTGCATATGAAAAACTATTACCGTCCTTAATGTCTGGACAGACGCTAATCGATAGGATCAGCAATTATCCAGACTATGATGAAAATATCAGAGATGCTGAGCAGGATGAGCGGTTGGATAGGCTTGCTGATATATACAAAGTATATTATCCGTTTCCAATGTCAGTTGAGATATATAGCAAGCTGTATCTTTCAACAACGCTTTCTCTAAAGAAAAAGAATACAAAGTTAGCTATAGAACAGAAAAATGATACTTACAGATCTATGATTGGCGACAGACAGTATCATGGCATCATAGGTGGAGCTGACAGCTTAACCATAGTAGGTGCTTCTGGTATCGGTAAAACATCAGCAATACAGACAGCCTTAACTCTTATCTCTGGAGGACAGATCATTGAGATAGAGAATCCGTTTGTGAAGATCATTCCTTGTCTGCAAGTACAATGCCCGTATGACGCATCACCTAAGGGGCTGCTTCTTGAAATACTGCGTAATATTGATAAAGCCATTGGTACCAAATATCATGAACGGTCACGAAAAGACTCTGATACTACAGACGTCCTTATCGGAACTGTAAGCCAGGTTTGCCTTAATCATGTCGGACTACTCGTTATAGACGAGATCCAGAATGTATGGGGTAGGAAGAGCGGTACTGCTCTGATGTCGATGATTATACAGTTGATCAATTCTTCTGGGATCAGTATAGCCATGGTGGGAACAGAAGAATGCAGACCCTTCTTTGAGGGTGCTGCTCAGCTTGCCAGACGATCACAAGGATTAAAATATAGTGTCCTGCCATATGACGCATATTTTGAAGATTTCTGTAAGAGAATATGGCATTACCAGTATGTAAAGGAATACACCAATATTGATGCTGGTATTATGGATTGGCTGTACGAACATAGCGGGGGAATCATTGCAAATGTGGTATCTTTACTGCATGACGCCCAAGAGATCGCTATTCTTGAGGGCTGTGACAAACTGGATCTGATCTCCTTAAATACGGCGTATAAAAACAGAATGTCCTTCATGCATAAGTTTATAGGTACCTCTGAACCAATATCACACCCAAGGGAGAATAAGAAAATCGAACCCTTTGAGGAGAAGGATCTGGAGGAATATCAGTCTATCCTTGATATGGTCGAAACAGCCAAGAACAGAAGTGTTGATGTACTGGATTATCTCATGAGCCATATTCATATTGAGGAGGTTTCTGTCGAATGATCGGTTACTTCCCAGAATTATATGAAGGTGAGCTTGTTTACAGCTGGATTGCTCGTTATCTCGTGCATTCTGGTTACACTTCTGCTGCGGATGCTTATCAGGACTTATATTTCAATAAGAACCTCAGACCATCTGTGGAGCTTATGAATAATCTGATCGATGATGCCAAATCGGTCATGACAAAATATATGTCTCTGGAAGAGTTGATCTATAACCATACCCTATTCCCAGAGTATGGTCGCTTTATCGATCCTACAAAGCGGGAGAGACTTGTAAAAGAAGCAGACTTTTCAAGAGGGAACTGGATTAACAGTCTTATGATACCGTTCTCAACGGGAGAGCGATATCTAAAATACTGCCCTTTATGTGCTAATGAGGATCGTGATACCCATGGTGAAGCATATTGGCACCGAAAGCACCAAATCACCAGTATAAATATCTGTGTGAAGCATGGAGTATACTTGCGGAACAGCGAAATAGTAAGAAACAGAAATCTTACACGACTTAAAGCTGCAGAGATTATCATACCCCAGAAAACTGTCACAACGAAATGTGAAACTGAGATTATTATGAAACTGGCGTCTTATATGGTTTCTGTATTTGATTCTTCAAAATATAGCCATGATCATGTCGGTAAATATCTTAACAGACATATCCCATCCAAGTATGTTCATGATAATGGTAACCGTAAGGCATACGAGCTTTATGAGGACTATACCGCATATTATTACAGCCTTGCAGCGGAAGATCTTATGAGTATCAACAGCATGAGTAGAATCTTAAGGGGACATGGTGGTACATTCGGTAATATCTGCCAGTTAGGATTGTTCTTTGGTATTGAGCCATTAGATCTGCTGACAAAAAGTCATGAAGCCCAGGATGATGATATTTTTATACGAGTATCAGAATCAACGGGAGAATCCCTAGAGCGGGTACATATCATCGGAGAAGCTATTATCGATGAACTCAAAAAGGACAATGTGATATTCATAAAGGAAAAACGTCATGAAGATTATATTAGTAGGGAGGATCTTGCACTGTTGCCATATGTGGAAGCTACTGTAAAGAAAATATATGGTGAAGGTGATGATCGCCCTCGTAAGGTAGCAGTGTCTAACATCAGCAAGACTCTTCATATAGATGTACATAAGCTTCAAAAAATGGAGCGGTGCATGGCTATAATAAAACAGCATTATGAGAGCCAAGAGGAGTACTGGGCAAGGGAGATAGTCTGGGCGGTGAAAATGATCGAGAAGAACGGGGAGACTCTTAATGAAAAACATATAAGAAATATGACTAATCTTAGACATGATAATATTGTTGATAGCATGGGGGTTCTAGAACAAGTCGATAATGATATTTATTTAAAAATACGGAATTATATAAAATAACACCGGGGAGGTTTCTCCCCGGCGCGTATGACGCTTTATCTCCAATCATTATAATCGTTAATTATATTATTGGGCTGTGAGCTTGGCTCCTGTGGTTGAGCATGCGACATGGTCTGTTTAACAAAAGGTGATGGATTCACTTTAGAGACGTGTTTTGAGTATATTCCACGTAATACATACATTTGTTCATTAAGCTCGTTAGTTCGCTCCAGATAGGCACTTACCCTATGATAGGTAAGAGAGATGATCATCCTGATGATCACATCTATTTCTTCCTTATCAAGATCGAAATTCTTGACGCATAATATAGCATTTCGGATTAGCTCGTTCTTTTTAAGTTGAAGATCCTGCTTTTCTTCTGGTCGCAGGCAACCAATTGCTTTTTTTGACATTTTTTAATTCCTCCTTATAATGTTGTTATTTTATAATGAGGAGATGTGTGCTAATATAAAGGCGTCAGAATTATATAGACACATCTCACATTATTACTATAGTTGCGTTATGATGACACCTTGAGATGTAGCTGGAAGTTTCGCATTTGCAACCGGGCTGGATTGCTTTTGAGAAACTTCTTTTTTTGGTAAATCATAGTTCTGTATGCTTTTTAATAATCCCTCAAAGTCAATACCAGTAGACTTTAAGGAGATATCTCGGTTATTCTCCATAGGAGAAGGAGTTTGTATAACTTGACATGATATCGTCTGTGGTGCAGGAATAGTGATTGCCTCGCTTGGAATGGAATATCCGACTAAGACATTTCGTTTAGTTCCACCTGGAAATGTACCACTCTTTTGCCAGAGTCCTTTTGCTTTAAGATAACTATTCACTTTATCCTTACCCATAGGAACAAAACCATTATCGGTACACCATGAGTCATATATTGGATAGAACTGAGCCAAATAGCTGCATCCGCCGTTGGGATTTTTGATCATCTTATCATCAAGAAATCGATCAAATATTTGTCCCGCTGATTCAAAATCGGCAGTAGCACTTGCTACAGAAGCTGGTTCAGTAAATCCGTTTGCGGCCATACGAGTATATCCTTCAACACATTTCCATAAAAAAGCTTCCATTATGCTATCTTCTTTCAAAAGTGTTTTGAGCATTTTATTTTGTTGATTATCACCAAAATGCCTTTTGAAAGGGATTATCTTCATACGTTTACTGATAATTATGCTTTCATCAGAAATAGAGACTTTATTGTTGCAAGCGATAAAGATTTTAAAGGTAGGAGCAAATTCTTCTTCCCCCGAATAGAGCATACGGGCGGTAATGGTATCATTTCCAGTGATTTCCTTTATTTTGTTTTCATCTAGCTCAAAATTCACGTTTGGTTCATTACAGGTAACAAATCTAGCCCCCCGAAGTCTAGCAATATCACTGGATGCACGAGAACTGTTATAGCTGTTTTTTTTGGCTAATGATGATATGTCCATGTTTTTGTAGTAGCCGTTAGTTGATCCAAGCATATATGCGAAGGTACCGAGTAAAGTTGACTTGCCGTTTCGTGTCGTCTCGCCTCTAAGAATCCAAAAACATTCTTGATTATTAAGGCCTGACAAAGTGTAACCAAATACTTCATACATGTAGTTGATCAGTTCTTGGTCGTTAGAGAATATCTCTTGCATGAATTTATCCCAATCGGGATTAGTTGCATTTGGGATGTATCGAACATTTGCAATTTTGGTAATCATATCCTCTGGATCAAATGGTTGTAATGTCGCTGTACGCAGATTTAAAGTTCCGTTTTTGCAGTTGAAAAGGTAAACATCATTATCAAAATCGGAATCATCAACAATATTTATATCGCTTGCATCTTTGAGTAATGACTTCCTTTTTGAAAAGCTGCCTAATGACAATACATATTTAAAAAAAGCATCGTCAATGGATGTTGAGTTAATGCTGATATACTTTGCTAATTCAAGTGAAAACTCTCGCATAACACGTTGCGACAGAACTCCGCTTTGATCGAGTTCCCAAAATCTACCGTTATAAACCATCCATCTTTGGTGAGTGGTGTTAAATCGCAGAATACGGTGAGTGGCCATGGCAAAAACTCTTGAGATATCACGTTCATTCGGTTCGTACAGTTTTGGTTGTATCAATTTGAGCCGATCTGCAACCGTTGGGAGCTTGTCCAATTGTTCTTGACTTGGTGTTTGATTAGTCGCAGACATTAGTATCACTTCCCTTCTTTGGAAGACAGATGTTCGTCGATAGTGACCTTGTCGTATAGAATACGTCTCCCGATTTTGCGTTTGGCTCCTATCTGCTCTAAGTATTTTATGGCAGAATTTCTACCAAGTCCCAGATAGACAGTAGCTTCTGCTATGGACATCAATCGTTTTCCGTCTGGAAGACTGGATGCCGTTGGTTCTTTGCTTACATTCATCTTGAAACCTCCTTATAAATATGCTAAATTTATCTAAAAACTAAATATGTTTATTTGGAAATTAGACAATATGATAGTAACATCAAAAAAGTGAGAAAGATATGCAAATATCAAATAATCAAATTTAAGAGAATTGGTTTTTGGAAAAAATGAAAATAATTGATAACGGCAAAGAATATGTTTATACAACCCTATCTGGCGAAAAGAAGGTATTAGAGTATGGATCTCTATTGATTAGAATGGGAGCATTTTTGAAGAATACTAATTTTCATGCTCTTTATCTTGCCTCAAAGAAACCAGAATATAAACCAGGTCAGATAGATAATAAAACGGCGAATGTATTTATAGAAGCCATGATAAAATCAACGCTTGCTAATTCTTCAAGAGAAAATGATAGAAGAATGCTTGAGATTTTATATGATGAGGAAGCCACTCCACAGAGAGAGTTAATTACAGAAGTAGTAAAGCATGAGGCGTTAATGGCGGAATATCAAAATGGCTATGAAATTATCCATGATAAGATGATTTCGGAAGAATTTGAGAATATTTTAATGGGAGAAACAGTTGATAATAGCCTTGTTAAGAAACTTCTCAGTTTAGGTGAGATTACTTATACTGCTGTTTATAATGGAGCGACGGTCGATAGAGAAATCGAATTGACGTCTATAGGGCAGATTATTTCACTGGAGGTTGAGAACGTTGTTTCCAGAAAGAATCCTGATGTGATATACAGAAGATGCATTGAGTGCGGAAATATATTTGTTACGTGCGGTCATGCTGGAAATCAAGATAAGCTATGTAACTATAAATACACTACAGGACTGTGTAAAAAAATTAGACAGAAAAGACTGAATGAGAACAGAAATCCATATATTGAGATAGATAACAGGATTTTTGGGGTTATGTATAAAAAGAAGGATTATATTGAATCAGAGCTTGAAGAAATGCATTCTTGGCAAGAAGAATACCTAAAAGAGATGGATCCTGTTAAAAGTAGCATGTCTATTGAAGATTATGATAAAAAAGCGAGGAGTACTTGGACTACAATCCGCAAGAGAATCAACAAAGAGAATAAGAAGTGATGGCTGTGCATTTGTGCACGTGAAATTTAACGTTGAATAAAAGTTCACAACGTAAAAAGAACCATGCACAAGTGCACAATACTATATTTTTTTGCTTTACATCGTTCAGATAAATGAATATAATTAAACTTGGATAATTGTATGTTTTTTCTTGTAAGAGGAAATCGAATGGAATATTTAACATCACCTGAAATGTCAGAAAAATGGGGTATATCGTCGAGACGGATTAGTCTGTTATGTGCCGAAGGTCGTATCAAGGGAGCTATCAAGAAGGGTAAGACTTGGTTAATACCTTCCGATACGCAGAAGCCAGCTGATGCAAGATTTAAGAAGAATAAAGAGAACTAATATTCATACGGAAGGTGTTGTTTATGGGTAGACCAGAAGACCAAAGAGTAAAAATCCCTGCTCTTGTACACTTTACAAGATTGGGATATACCTATATGTCACTTAAAGACAAAAAACGGGGCTTGGATTATGATCCAGACACCAATATTTTCTATGCTCTTTTTGTAGATGCTATCAATAGGATCAATGGAACAGAGTTATACATAGATGAAGGTAAAAAAATAATAGAAGAACTGAAGATCAAATTAGACAAGCATTGCCTGTAATAAAGATAAAAGAAATGCATGAAGGATATACACCAGATACAGAATATGTATCAGCTAATATTGACGAAAAAAACATTGTTAATACAGGAGATATTCTTTTTTCGTGGTCGGCAACTTTGGAGGTGTTATATTGGCTGGGAACAAAAGGTGGCTTAAACCAACATATCTTTAAGGTGGTACCGAAGAATTATTTTACCAAAGAATATGTGTTCAGCCAGCTTTCGGCATATATTGGAAATTTTATAAAGATAGCCCAAGCGAGAAAGACAACCATGGGACATATAACAACAGATCATCTTAAACAAAGTTATATAGTTATTCCACCCAAAGAACTTGTTGAAAAATACACAGAAAAGGTGGCACCGCTACATGAAAGAATAAGATTATGTAGTAATGAAATACTTGAATTAACAAAAATGAGAAACGGATTATTACAACAACTAATGATGGGAGAGGTTGTAGTAAAGTGACAGAAAAAATTGATTTGTAACAGACATTAACAATTCAATCATATCCATAAGAGCCCAGATGGTAGTGAGAGCTACTACCTGGGCTTTTATTTATGTTATTGAGCATACGAAAACCAAAGGAGGTGGTGTCAAAAAGTATGCACATCAAGTGGGACGTCCCGAAAGGGTTTGTCCATAGATTTAGAGACCGTTTATCGGTCTTTTTTTAGTGGTATCAAAATGTACACATTTAGGAACTCACAGAAAGGAGAAC
>JAEEGL011039138.1_pt1 | contig 10690 bp, 9 predicted proteins | sample 9134231 | NCBI WGS metagenome assembly JAEEGL01 (sample SAMN16246548, study PRJNA631951) | gut metagenome | biome: gut microbiome; feature: rumen; material: fiber-attached | host: Bos | place: Iran: Karaj | collected 2018-10 | reverse complement strand
TTCCGTGGCTGTACAGAGTTCCGCCCAGGATGTGCGTACTGCCACAGACGGCATCCGTGAGGATATACAGGCAGTTAAAGAGTCGATAGCAGCACTCCGCAATGACATACAGGATGGGGCTTTTTCCAAGGATGATGATATATTTGCCACTGATGAGATCATGGTGACAAATGATGCCATCGTTGAAGGCATAAATGATCTGAAAGCTGCCAAAAATGAACTGGCTATCGGTATCGACGAGGTGAAATCCTCATCTTCTGATATAAATGAGGCGATTGAAGAGATAAAGGCTTCCAATGAGCTTATACTTGAACAGATAAGCGTGATAGTCAATTCTGCTGATGAAAGGGCTGCGGCCGAAAAGGCAGCGGCGGAGAAAGCAGAAGCTGAAAGAGCTGCAGAAGCTGAAGCGGTGACGGAAATGTCTAACACTGAGGGAGCACAGGAACCGGAAGCAGATCCTGTTCTGGAGGAGCTTTCGGGTATCAGAGACGGCATATTCTCTATTCAGCAGACACAGACTAATACGGAGGACGCCCTGGCTGCGATGTCAGTGGCATTAAAGTCTGCTATTGATGATATAAACAGAGGGTCTGACAATGATTCCATTTCCCGCGATATTTCAGATATAGCTGAGAACGGTATCCGGCTGCAGACTGCTGTAGACCAGCTGGCAGAGTCAGATGCAAAGACTCAGGAAACCCTTGGCCGGCTTACTGAGTCAAGTACACAGATTCAGGATGCTTTAGGACAGCTTGCAGAGTCTAATGTCAAACTTCAGGAGAATCTTGCGCAAAGCGGCGAGCCTGATGCCAGACTTCAGGAGACTCTCGGTCAGATTACGGAGTCAGATGCGAAGCTGCAGGAAACCCTTGGACAAATGGCTGAATCAGATGCAAGAATCCAGGATACTCTTGGTCAGATCGCTGAGTCAAATACACAGATCCAGGGCGCGATAGGGCAGTTAACTGAGTCTAATTCCAAGCTTCAGGAGGTTCTTACTCAGGACAGTGAGTCAGACACAAAACTTCAGGAAACACTTGGACAGATTGTCGAGTCCGATGGAAAGGTGCAGGAGGCCTTAGGCCAGCTTACAGCTTCAAATGCACAGATAAAAGGTGTTTTGACTGAATTAAAGGATTCCGATGCAAGGCTTCAGGAGTCGTTGGGAACTCTTTCCCAGTCAAATTCACAGGCACAGGATGTTTTGGCTGTCATTACCTCAGGCAACAGTGAAATGAAGCAGGCTATGACGGATATTTATGATGCGCTTAATGCAAGCCGCAATGCCATAGCCGATATCAGGAATCAGCAGAATATAATGGAGCAGGGGCAGTTTGATCAGATCAATGCACAGCAGGCCAGGCTTAAGACTGCGCTTGAAACCCTTGATCTGGTCAGCGACAGGCTTAATTCTTCAATAGAATCCCTTGATGCTGCCATCGAGAAGCTTCAGGAGGAAAAGGAAGAAGAAAAAGAACCTGAAGAAGAGGAAATCTCCGCTAAACTCGAAGAAAGATTTAAACTTAATGAGGAATTTATGCACAAGGAAAGCGTGAAGGTTTACCGCAATGTGCAGGCAATACTTAATGAAAAGAGTGAAAAGCAGTCTGATTCCTCAGACCTGCTGAAAAAAGATTTAAAGAAGATCGTAGGCGGAGTAAAGGGTATAGCACTGTTTACGCTTATACTGACGCTTATTGATCTGACAGTGCTGGTACTGCATATATTCGGTATCATTTGATAATGGTGTTTTCAATTGATGATCGCAGCATGGGGGGATTGATCTGCGGATAATCCTCATTGCTGCGATTATTTTGCGGTTAGGGACCGGTTACATGAGCAAGATCGACAGAAGGATCTCGGAAAATTTAAAAAAGATCCGTAAGTCCAGGAACCTGAGCCTGGATGCTCTTGCTGTGCGCACCGGTGTCAGCAAGAGCATGCTGGGGCAGATCGAGAGGGGCGAGTCTAATCCTACGGTTGCTACCATGGAAAAGATCGCCGAGGGACTCAGGATAAGCTTTGACGAGCTCCTGTACAGCCGTGAAGAAGACATAATGGTTATCGATCCCGACCGTACAGACATATATATGAAGAAGGAAGGGAAGTACAGGATACGGCAGATCTTCGGCTATGACAGCAGGCGCTCTTTCGAGCTTTATCAGGCAGAAATCTATCCCGGCGGAAGCATGAAGGATATTACCGATGAAGAGGATACGGTGCGCTATCTGACTGTTATAGAGGGGGAGCTTCTTTTCCGGGCGGGCAATGAAGTTTATACCGTAAGTGCCGGAGACGAGATAAGGATAGCCGGAGGCAGGGACTACACTATAGAAAACCGTTCCGGAACCTTTGCCAGGGTGTCGATCATAATTTCTTATGAAAGGAACAGCAGGAGGTTTTAAGAGGCTGTTTTGACGGCTGATCGGGGGCTGAAAACGGTTTACACCGCCGGATGTTATGTCGCCTCTTTGACAAAGGAGGTTTTTTACGATATAATTCCCCACGGATTATGAGCATAGGGTGGATTATGCCCTGTGTGATAATGGAGATGTTTTATGGAAAAATACGTGATCAGGGGAGGTAATCCGCTGGTAGGAGAAGTTACCATCGGAGGAGCAAAGAATGCTGCGCTGGGAATAATCGCCGCGGCCATCATGACTTCAGACCCTGTAAGAATAGAGAATATTCCTGATGTTACCGATACTAAGATACTGCTGAAAGCAGAGCAGGGCATAGGCGTAAAGGTAGATCACGAGGACAGACATACAGTCATCATTGACAGTTCAAAGCTCAACAGTACTTTCATTGATGATGAATATATGAAGAAAATAAGAGCATCATACTATTTTGTGGGTGCGCTTTTAGGCAGGGATAAGAGGGCAGAGGTTCCTCTCCCCGGGGGATGTAATATAGGTGTCCGTGGCATAGACCAGCATATCAAGGGCTTCAGGGCTCTCGGTGCCAAGGTAAATATTGCACATGGATGTTTTTCCGCAGAAGCTAAGGAGCTTCGCGGTGCACATATATTCTTTGATAAAGTTTCCGTAGGCGCAACCATTAATGTTATGATGGCGGCTTCACTGGCTTCCGGCCGTACGATTATAGAGAATGCCGCAAAAGAACCTCATGTGGTTGATATCGCCAATTTCTTAAACAGCATGGGCGCAAATATCCGCGGCGCAGGAACCGATGTGATCCGTATCCGCGGTGTGGAGAGGCTTCACGGTACGGATTATGCCATAATCCCCGATCAGATAGAGGCCGGCACATACATGGCAGCTGTTGCATCAAGTCATGGCGACCTGGTTGTTAAAAATGTAATTCCCAAGCATCTTGAATGCATTACGGCCAAGCTTACCGAAATCGGATGCCAGATCATGGAGTATGATGATGCGGTGCAGGTAACCTGTTACGATCCTCTTTCATCGACGCAGGTGCGTACTCTCCCGTATCCCGGTTTTCCGACAGATATGCAGCCTCAGATAACTGTTGCGCTGGGACTTGCACAGGGTATAAGTATCGTTACTGAAGGCATATTTGATAATCGTTTCAAATATGTGGATGAACTGGTGCGTATGGGTGCATCTATAAAGGTTGAAAATAATATGGCGCTCATTACCGGTGTTTCCAAGTATACAGGTGCGGGCATAGTGGCTCCTGATCTGAGAGCCGGAGCAGCGTTGGTACTGGCAGGACTGGCAGCAGAGGGTGAGACTGTTATTGATGATATCAGTTATGTTGAGCGTGGCTATGAAGATTTTGATGCGAAACTCAGGGGTCTGGGTGCAGACATAAAGAAAGTGTCTTCCGAATGGGAGTATGAAAAGACAAGGCTTAAGCTGGCTGAGTAAGTGAGCCGGAGCGTAATGAGGCCGGATCGACAGAGAGCAGTAAAAAAGGGGGAGCCCCCTTTTTTTGTTTACTTTTATATGTTTCGCAGGAAAAATATTATCGGTTACAGTATCTGCGTGATGGAAAGGTCCGGATTCTTGGCAAGCTCTAAAAAGCTTCCATTCTCAAGCTGCACCATAGGTTTTGACAGTCTTTGCTTGTTTATCCATTTTACAGTACCGATGCGTCCGTCGCTTAATGCGACCCTGTTATCTATATAAGTATTAACAACGCTCTCTAAGAATGTCATTATGAAGACCACATCGTACTTCTGCAGGCCTTCCTGCTCAAAGATCTCTATTACTTTGAAAGGACACATTCCCTTTCTGTAGACTCTGTTGGAGGTCATTGCATCATACACATCTGCGATTGCGACAAGCTTTGCAAACCTATCTATCTTATCCCCGGGGAGATGCATGGGATAGCCTGATCCGTCACATTTTTCATGGTGCTCCAGTGCGGAGAGCTTTATATGCTCGCTTATTTTCTGATTCTGAAGCAGACGGTAGCCGAATATGGGGTGAGACTGTATGGTCTTGAACTCCTCATCCGTGAGCTTGCCGGGTTTCTTGATTATCTCGTCATCGATGCGAAGCTTCCCTATATCATGGAGAGTTCCGCAGGCTGTAGCAAGCTTTACCTCATCCGGGGACATTCCCAGCCACTGTGCGAATACGTTGCAGATCATGGCTACATTCATGCTGTGTGTAAAAGTAAGGTCGTCGAAATCACGCATATTGTGGAGCATGTCGAACACACTGTAAGTATTTGACTGTGAAGCGATTATCTTCATGGTGTTTCCTATCAGCTCATCAACTTTAACGGGAGTATTTTTCTCCACTATCTCGTTCAGTGAAGCCTTGAGTGAACCGACATTTTCTGTGAATTCCGAACGGAACTGCTGGTACTGGGGAGAGGCTTTGAGCTTTTCAAAATGAGAAGGTTCCTCGAATTCAGGAATGACCGTATCATGCTCCTCGGCAGTCATGCCTAAAAGGGCATCGGCAACGGAAGCGATACCATCTTCTTTATTTTCCTCTTCATCCTCTATCTCTTCGACATCCATGTCCACGGGATCTTCAATACGGATGTCTTTGATGTTATATGTGGAAAGCCTGTATATGGCTCTGTCTGTAAGCGTCAGGCCTTTGGGGAGGATCAGCTGCCCGTCAACTATAATGTCGGTTGCCACGATCATTCCGGGTAAGAGTATGTCAGTCCTTACATGTTTCATATTGCATCAGGCACGCAGCCGGAAAAAACGGCGCAAGTGCATCCTCCTTTCAGAGATTACTAAGTATATTTTAATATATTTTAAGTAGAAAATAAAATGTTTTTCAAATATAAGAATAAGTTATATAATGTTAACTGTTTGGAGACTTACAGGCTCTGAGAATTTACTTTAACGAAAATTTTACGAAGTTTTAATGAAATCCGGATGTCTGAAAATGTCTGCGATTATTTTATCAGACCGGAACAGGGAGGGAGAACTATGAAAAAGAGAGGATTACTGCTCACAGCATGTCTATCGGCTGCTATACTTGCAACAGCCTGTACGAAAGGTGAGGCTCCGGCTGAGCCTTCGGCTGATGTGCAGACTGTTGATATCAATGGTGGCGGGGAAAACGGAAATACTGAAGAAAGCGGAGATCCTGCTGCTACAGAGGAAACAAATACAGCTGATCCTCAGGCAACGGATGCTCCGGCAGACGGTGGTTCGGATGTGAAGTCAGCAGATGTTTATGAAGCATTCCTTAATGGTGAGGTTTCTGCCGTTACAAGCGGCTATTTCTCGGAGGATGAGAATTATCCCGCACTTGAAGCAGGCACCTATGACATTGGCACACTTAAGGCAACAGCAGAGTCAATGGAGTGCGGTGAGTGTGATACATCGTATGCAACAGTCACTTCTGCTGATGGCGGGGCCGATCTTCTTGTTGTGAAATTTGCAACTAAGGATGAAAACCTGCTTAACTATTATGCAGTTCTCTGCGCACAGTCCGACGGAACGCTGGAGATCACATTTGAATATGAGGACGGCTATCGGTCATATTCGGCGCTTTTTAATACAGGGTATGTTGAGGTGGGCGGATCAGCCGGAGCAGGTGCACAGATCTGTGGCGTATATAAATTAAACAGCGACGGAAGTGCCACAGAGGCATTTCATCTGAATCAGTTCTGGGGAAGCTTTGCGGAGCAGATATGTTATGACATAAATCCGGACGTTGATTATGATGCTATTCCTTTAATGGATCCCGAGTCGGAGGCTGAGATACTGGAATATACCGAAAACGGTGAGGTGTATGTGGCAGTTACAGGCTGGACCGAAGATGAGACAATACATGAAGGTGAAAAAGCCTTCTTTGAGGCTCTTGAAGGAATGGGAGCGCATCTGGTTGAGCAGGAAGAAATTGATTCCATGAAGGCTAAATTTGGATATGAAGGTGAAGAGGTTGTCTGGGAGCAGTAGACCGGGCAAAGTGTCTTTCCGTCTCGGCCACGGGGAGGAAGGATTAATTGTTGTTTAGAGTCAGCATATATGAAAGGGAGTACAGTCCTTGAAGATAAAGTGCGAATATTGTGAACAGATGATAGAGGATACCGATCCCCAATGCCCATATTGCGGAGCGGTGAATGAGAATGTTAAAAGAGGCGCATCGCAGGTTCCTACGACCATAGATGAGCTTAAGTCATTCTGTGCAGCACACAATATGCCTCTCGAAAAGATGCGCTTTTTCATAGGCGAAGACTACAAGGGGGCCAGAGCTTTCGGAATTTTTCAGGATGGTAACGGGGATTTCGTAGTCTATAAGAATAAGGACAACGGGCAGAGGGCTGTACGTTACCAGGGCAAGGATGAGGCATATGCCGTAAATGAGATTTACCAGAAGCTCAAAGCGGAGGTTCTGGACCGGAAAGGCGGGAAACGGAATACTTCGCAGCCGGCACAGAATCCGCAGCCTGTAAGGAGCAATAATAAGCGCAGAAGGAAAAAGCGTTCAAGCGGACTTGTTACCGCGGTAATAATCATTTTTATAGTTGCGGTCGTTATATGGGCTGCCTGTGACGATACTCCCGGTTCGGGGTATTACAGTTATGGCGGTAATACCTATTACAATCAGAATGGAAGCTGGTACATGTATGATGACAGTCTTGATGACTGGACATCGGATTTTGATGTGCCGGATGAACTTGATGATGATGAATCCGCAGGTGATTATTACCAGAGCATCAGTTACACCGATGACATGGGAGCCACTGATTTTCAGGATAGCGATTACTATGTGGAGACCAGTTCCTATGATGACGATGACTGGGACAGCGATTCCTGGGACAGTGACGACAGCTGGGATTCCGGCGGATGGGACTCCTGGGATTCGGGATCAACAGACTGGGACAGCGACTGGTGATCAGGATAAAACGATATGTGTGGTCCATTGGACGGAGACCCATTTGGCATAGGTTCATTGAATGCGGATCCATCGGGTACGGATTCATTGGATACGGAAAAACAAGTCAGGAAAAGATTTGGATATAAACACGTGACAGCGAAGAAGCGTCAGGGCATTCGGAAAGGATATTAAGGTATGCGCATTAAATGTGAATATTGCGGGAATTTTCTCCCGGATGAACTGTCTGTATGTACATACTGCGGAGCGGAGCTAAGGACTGCTGCTCCCTCTGATGAGTCGCCTCATACCATAGAAGAATTAAAGGAATTCTGCGAGCGCAGGCATATTCCTTTGGAAAGGGCGCATTTCCATATCGGCGAGAATTACACCGGCCCCAGAGCTTTTGGCATATATAAGGATGAATACGGATTTTTTACCGTATACAAAAATAAATCTGACGGAAGCCGTCTGGTGAGATATCACGGCATTGATGAAGACTTTGCGGTAAATGAGATATTTCAGAAGCTCAGGTCGGAAATTCTGGTAAAAAAGAGATGAATACGGAGAGGCAGAAGAGAGCGCCCCTGTGCGAGGCTCTTGAAAAATTCAAAAAAAAGCGTGTGGTTCCTTTTGACGTGCCCGGACATAAAAGGGGCAGGGGGAATCCTGAACTTACGCAGCTCCTGGGGCAGCAGTGCGTTGGCATAGATGTAAACAGTATGAAGCCCCTCGATAATCTTTGCAATCCCGTATCGGTGATCGCGGAGGCTGAGGAACTGATGGCTGACGCCTTCGGTGCGGCTCACGCTTTTCTTATGGTAGGCGGAACCACCAGTGCCGTACAGGCAATGGTGCTTTCTTCGTGCAAGGCCGGTGAGAAGATCATAGTTCCCCGCAATGTGCACAAGAGCGTTATCAATGCGCTGATCATCTGTGGTGCGATACCCGTGTATGTAAAGCTTAAGATCCATTCAGTGATAGGCGTTGCCCTGGGAATGGAGGTGGATGCCCTCAGGGAAGCAATCCGGGAAAATCCGGATGCGAAGGCGGTTCTTATAAACAATCCCACATATTATGGAATATGTTCAGACTTAAAGGCTCTTACGGCACTTGCCCATGAGCACGGTCTTAAGGTGCTTTGCGACGAGGCCCACGGTACCCAGCTTTATTTTGCGGAAGGTCTGCCTGTTGCGGGAATAAAGGCAGGTGCAGATATGGCTGCCATTTCCATGCACAAGTCCGGCGGAAGCCTGACTCAGAGCTCAGTGCTCCTTCTGGGGGAGAATGCTGATCCCGCTTATGTAAGGCAGATAATAAATCTGGTGCAGACCACATCAGCCAGCTATCTGCTGCTTGCAAGCTTAGATATAAGCAGGCGTAATCTTGCACTCAGGGGCAGAGAGTCGTTTGCCAAAGTCATAGAGATGAGCGAGTATGCAAGGAAAGAGATAAACGAGATCGGTGATTATTATGCATACGGGCGGGAGCTGATAGACGGAAGCAGCGTGTATGACTTTGATGTGACGAAGCTATGCATCTTTACAAAGCCTATAGGCCTGACGGGTATTGAAGTCTATGACCTGCTCAGGGATGAATATGACATACAGATGGAGTTTGGCGATATCGGTACAATAATGGCGTACATTTCCATAGGCGACCGTATGCAGGATATTGAACGGTTAGTGGGAGCGCTTTCCGATATAAGGAGACTTTATAAAAAAGACAAGGAAGAACTAAGCTATGTGGACTCGGTGATACCGAAGGTTATCTGTTCACCTCAGGAATCATTTTATGCACCGAAGGAGACTCTTCCGATACAGGAGACTGCCGGGCGTGTGTGCGGTGAGTCGGTTATGTGCTATCCTCCGGGTATCCCCATTCTTTCACCCGGGGAAAAGATAACGGAAGAAATAATAGGCCACATACTCTATGCAAGGGAAAAGGGCTGCAGTCTGCAGGGCATGGCTGATCCCACGGCGGATCATCTGCAGGTTCTTGAAGGAGTACATGCATGAAGAATAATTCAGAGATATGGTTTTTGGATTCCCAGACCGAGGGCGCAAGCCTGAATATACGCGTTACAAACCAGCTTTATCACGCTGTGAGCGAATTTCAGGAGATAGATGTCTTTCAGTCGGAATCATTTGGTAAGTTTCTGGTGCTTGACGGCGAGGTTATCTTCTCGGAGGCGGATGAGTTCATCTACAACGAGATGGTGGTCCATGTCCCTATGGCAGTGCATCCCAATGTAAAGCGGGTGCTTATCATAGGTGGAGGCGATGGCGGTGTGGCCAGCGGTTTTACTGCTTATCCCGAGATAGAGCATATCGATGTAGTGGAGCCGGACGAGCAGATGGTGGATGTCTGCAAGAGATTTTTCCCGGATACGACCAAAGGCTTTGGTGATGAGAGGGTGGAGGTGTCTTATCAGGATGGCCTCAGGTTTGTCAGGAGCCGTGAAAATGAATACGATATCATAATAAATGATGCTACCGATCCTTTCGGACATGCCGAGGGGCTTTTTACAAAGGAATTTTACGGGAGCTGCTTTAAGGCACTGAAAAGTGACGGCATAATGGTATACCAGCACGGAAGTCCTTTCTTCGATGATGAGGAGTCCATATTCAGGTCTATGCATCGCAAGGTATACAGGACTTTCCCAATAAGCCGTGTATATCAGGCACATATCCCTACCTGTTCTTCGGGATACTGGACCTTCGGCTTTGCCAGCAAGAAATACCACCCCATCGATGACTTTGATCCGGAGAGATGGAGTAAAAGAAATATTGAGACCTGGTACTATACACCGCAGATGCACAGGGCATCATTCATGCTGCCTCAGTATGTGGTTGATATACTGCATGAGGAAGAAGGAAAGAAGAAATAAACGAAAGGGAGGATAAATGAAAATGTCAAGATTACTGATCATCGGATGCGGAGGAGTGGCAAGTGTTGCCATCGCAAAGTGCTGCCAGAATTCAGATGTGTTTACTGAAATCTGCATTGCCAGCCGAACAAAGGCTAAGTGTGATGCAGTTGCCGAAAAGTGGAGGGCATCCACGAAAACACAGATTACCACGGCAGAGATCGACGCAATGGATGTACCTGCCCTCGTTAAGCTGATAAATGATTACAAGCCTGACGCAGTGCTGAATGTGGCGCTTCCCTATCAGGATCTTGCCATAATGGATGCCTGCCTGGAAGCGGGAGTTCACTATATCGATACCGCAAACTACGAGCCTGAAGACACTGATGATCCGGAGTGGCGTGCAATTTACGAAAAGAGATGCAAGGATCTTGGCTTTTCGGCATACTTTGATTACAGCTGGCAGTGGGCATATCAGGAGAGATTCGAAAAGGCAGGGTTGACAGCTCTTCTCGGCACCGGTTTTGATCCCGGG
>JAEEGL017038712.1_pt1 | contig 10691 bp, 2 predicted proteins | sample 9134231 | NCBI WGS metagenome assembly JAEEGL01 (sample SAMN16246548, study PRJNA631951) | gut metagenome | biome: gut microbiome; feature: rumen; material: fiber-attached | host: Bos | place: Iran: Karaj | collected 2018-10 | reverse complement strand
TGACGGCAAAATTGAAAACGTCAGGGTTAATTGGAAAAATTACGGCGATGAGGGCAGACACGTAACGTCTGTCATTCTTTCTGGCCTTAATGAAACCGGAGGGGCTTTCCAGCGTATTGTTCAGTTTACGCGAAACGTCAACAAAGAAACGGAAGAAGTCACGTGGACTGCACAATTGGCACAAGGCGCCGAAAATTTCAAGATGGCCGCCGACGATGCTGCAGCTTCTGAGGAGAAACTTGTCGAAATAGACGGCCGGCTGGCAGACGTAATTCTAGCCAAGCGAAAGGCTCAGGAGCAATATGATGCTGCTGTTAAGGAGGGCGTTAATAGCGTAGAGCTTAACGCCATGGGCCGCCTTATTGATTCATACACTGTGTTAGAAGATACCATAAAAGACGGCGGTGTTGCTCAAAACGATTATGCGATGTTTATGAGCAACGCAAGTTCGAAGTCAAGACTTTTGACTGATATCCTTAGGGAACAGACAAAGGCGCAAAAAGATTTGAAAGTCGAAATGGTAGATTCTAAAAGCGCTGTTTTAGAGCTACAGAATGCACAACTCAAAATACAGGGTGTTATAGATAAGTCTGTTAAGAACGGTGTAACCGAGGACAACGAAGCCCTTCGCGCATTAATTGACATGCGCGACTTATATAGTCTTCTTGAGGATGAGATTTCCCAAGTTGGAATGTCTCAAGATTCATACGACGCAATTCTCAAAGACTCAAATGCCGAGTTCCAGCTTTATTCAAAGCAACTTGGATTCGCAGTACAATTGCATAAAGAGGAAGAAATCGCCGCTAGGGCCGCAGCCAAGGCAGAGGCTGAACTTGTAAACACGGTGAGAGCGCGTGGCACTATCAAGCAAATGTACGGTAGCGTCGACACCACAATCACCGGCGCTGAAGCAGCCGGCAAGGTCGCCGGCGTTAGCGTGGACACTGCAGAAATGCAGGAGCTGCGCACCTACAGAGACCTCCTTGTAGAATTAGAAAACGAATTCGAATCCCTCGGTCTAACCCAAAAAGAGTTTAACACCATTACAGCAAATCTGAAGGCAATATTCCGTGAGCCGGAGGCAGCGGTTAAAAAGCTTACCGCTACCATGAAAGAAAACGAGGCTCATATTGCGAAATCAACAAAGCTCTATGGCGAAATTGAGGATGCGTCTAAAAAATATGAGAAGGCTGCATCCGATAACAACTCTACTGTTCGCGGCACATACTCAGAAATTCAAAGGCTCGGCTTCTCACTAGATGATGCCGCTCAGAATTTACGCAAGGGCACTATTACACAAGAGCAATATGATGCTGTTGTTAAGCAGACCTCCGGGTCGCTCAAAGAGTATATAAGTACGCTCAACGAGGCTGGCTACGGGGCAGATAAAACAACAAGCAAATTTGCATCGCTTGCCCAGCAGTTAACGAGGTTTATCACCCCTCTCTATCTTGCGCGTAAGGCGTGGCAGACGATCAAAGAGATGGCGAACACGGTCATTGAGTTGGAGGATGCGTTTGCATCGCTGCAGATCGTAACCGGAGCAACCGATGATGAACTGGATCGGTTCTATGAAACTGCGGTCAATATTGCAACAAACTTGGGTAAGAGTATTACCGATATTGCAAGCTCGATTGAGGTGTTCTCGAGACTTGGTTATTCGTTAGCAGATGCTACCGCTCTTGCCGAACAGGCAACCGTTTTGTCTAATGTCGCCAGGGTAACAGCAGATGAGGCGACAACCGGTCTGACATCAATCATCAAAGGTTATAACATGCATGTCGACAATGCGGAACACGTTGCCGACGTTTTAATTAATATCGGTCAGAAGTACGCAGTATCAGCTGGCGAATTGATGGAGGCGTATGAGAAGTCCGGTGCGGCTTTGGCTGCAACAAACACTTCGTTTGAGAAGTCGGCGGCATTGATCGCAGCGGCAAACTCGGCCGTTCAGAATTCGAGCGTTGTAGGAACAGCGCTGAAGACTGTGTCAGCCAGAATTAGAGGTTCCAAGGACGACCTCGAAGAACTTGGCGAAGACACCACGGAGCTTGTTAACGGGTTCTCGAAGTACGCAAAAGAACTTAAGGCTTTAACTGGCGTTAACATCATGGTCGAGGGAACGACCGATCAGTTCAAAGACTTGTATGACATCATGAACGATGTCGCCGGCGTTTGGGACAGTCTCACAGACACCCAACAGGCTAGAACAGCTGAGATCCTTGGCGGCACGAGACAGCTACAGGTCATCGCATCAATTCTTAGGAACTGGGGAGATGCGCAAAAAGCTTACGTAGACGCAGAAAATTCCGTCGGTGAAGCGGCTCGTGCAAACAGTATTTATATGGACACCGTAACTGCCCATATGAATCAGTTCAAAGCGGCTTTCCAAGATTTATCACACACAGTAATTGAAAGCGACTTTTTAAAGTCTATAGTTGATCTAGGGACTGCCCTTCTTAAAGCCGCAGATTCGGTTACGAAGTTCATTAAGTCTCTCGGTGGGCTTACCCCTGTCTTGACGATGACCGTGGGGCTCTTGTTGACGCTTAACGGTGGTAATATTGTTAGCGGCATTGCGAAATTGGGAACAACGATAGCAAATGCGGCTAAAGGAGTCGGCTCGTTTGTCGCTTCCTTTAAGAGCGGTGTATCCGTGTTGGACATGGTCACAGGCAGTACGACCGCAGCAACAACGGCCATGGCCGGTTGGACGTCTGTGCTTGGTTTGTCCGTCATGGCTGCGACGGCAATCGTTGCGGCTATTAACGGAATTAAAGCCGCACAGGCCGAACAAAGAGAAGAGGCGATCAGGGCTGGCGAAGCTGCTGCGGATGAAGGCAAAGAACTGGTTGACCTCGCTGAAAAGTATGTCGACCTCGCAAAAACAAGTTCCGATAATGACGCAGTTCTCGAAGCGCGTAATGAGGTTATCGACAAACTCGGGCTCGAGCGTGGCGAAGTCGAAGCGCTTATCCGCGAGTATGGCAATTATGAGGACGCAATACGAAAGGCGACGGCGGAGCAGTTAAAACTACAACAAACTGATTTAATTGGAGCTTTGAACGCAGCGCAAGAATCCTTAACGGCCGATGATTTTGGGAAATATCAAGATATACGGAGAGTTAGCTGGGATAAATCTAATGCTCAAGGAAATCTTGATGCATTCTCTTCGTTACAAAACGCTGGATATATTAGTGGTTCTTATAATGATAAATCCGGGACATTCAAATATGACTTCGGAGATATCTCATCATATAAAGATGTTTTGGATGCGTATCAACAGCTGCATACAATGATGCAACTCCTGGCTGATGATGGCAATGCAAACACGGCCGTCTACCAGGACATTTACAATCTTTATAATGAGATGGGCACTGCGGTTGGTAACTACAACACAGCCCTCCAAAACTTATTGACAAATGAGCTGCAACAAAGCTATCTGAATAGCAAAATACCACAAACAGCGGCTGACTATCAATCATTACGCGCCGAGATGATCCAGGCGGCATTGAGTGCTTCCGAATTCGGGCTGGATATGGATGGTGCTGTGGCTGCGGTCGATGACTTTTTATCGACACAATCGAACCTCTCTCAATTCGCCGAAAATGTTGATAATGCGTTTGAAAGCGTGCACGATGGCGCTACCGCCCTAGGAGAAGTTCGATCTGCGTTTGACGAAATAAAAGGAGTTTTCGACGAGGTAACACAATCCTTGAAAGGCGTCACCGATGTGCAGGCGCTGGTGGCTGATGGGTTTGTTGTCGATGTCGAAAAGGCGATGGAGCTTGCTGAGACGTATCCTGAAATCTTAGATAGCGCCACCATCACAGCCGAGGGGCAGCTGCTCCTCAACGAGGAAACGGTTAACTCATTCATCAGCACGAAGCAAAGCGAAATCAATGCGGCTATTGAAGCGAAGATCGCAGAGTTAGAGGGCGATAAAGCGTTGTTGCTCGCCAAGAAGGAACTCGCTGAAGCCCAATTAGAAATGGCGCAACAGGTCGCAAACGGCGAAGCGGAACTGACTGCGGCGCAACTACAGAATCAGATAGACAACAGCAACAGAGCCGTCCAAGCTCTGATCGACATGGGCGTAAGCGAGGCTGATGCGTACAAAGCTGTATACGAAGCAATGTCCAAAAACGCCACGACATACGACGAAATCGTCGCCGCCGCAATGGAAGATGTCGCCGCGAACTCAGCATCGGCAGCTTCAAGCATGGCCACCAGCTTTAATAGCAATGTCGTAAAAATGAACAGCGGTATGCGAATCTTGGTGGGCAATGCACACCAAGTTGCGGCCGCGATCAGCGCAATGGGTAAAGGCCAGGTATCTGGCGCCATCGGGTATACCGATGGCGGCGGGAATGGGCAAAGCATTAACACGTTCGGTAAGAAGTTGTCTGTGCAAGGGTTTACTGGTGCCAATGTCTCGTACAAGGCGAACAACATACAGCTTAGCGGCATCATAAATCAACTCGAAACTGACATCAGCGGTTATACATCTGCAATCGCCGCAATAGACGGCCAAATCGCTGCGCTAAACGCGATCCTAAACAACGCCAACTCAAAGATAGCCGCCGGCCCGAGCTCTAGTGGCTCTGGTGGAAAAGGCGGCTCCGGCGGAGGTGGCGGTGGAGGCGGCGGAGGCGGTTCCGGCTCCGGGTCGTCATCAAAGGAAGAGACGTGGTTTGAAAAACAGTATAAGCTCCATCAGCATTACCTTAACATGGATCAGGAAACCACACAGGACTTCCTGAAATGGCTGGAAAAAGCTTATAAGCAGGCTTACAAAGAGGGCATTATCACTCTCGATGAGTATTATAAATACGAAGAAGAGATTTATAAAAGCTATCAAAAGATAAAAGAGGCCGCTAAATCTACCTTCGATGCGCTTGTTGATTACCGCGTTAAAATGCTTAAGAAAGAGCGGGAGGATCAAAAGAGTTCTCTTAATGACCAACTAAATGATCTGAAAGATTTTTACAGCAAACAAAAAGAGTTGCTTCAAAAGCAGCAAGATGAGGCGAAATATGTAGACGAGCAGAACGAAAAACGCCAGAACGTCAACGATATTAAACAACAGCTTGCGCAGTTGCAGTTTGATAACTCTGCTTGGGCTGAAAAGCGCAAGCAGGAACTTTTGAAACAGCTTGCAGACGCGGAAAAGGACTTGCAGGATTTCGAAGACCAGCACGCCTTAGAAGAGGCATTAAACGCCTTGGACGAGGCATATAACGCAGAGGAAGAAAAACTTAATAAGCAAATTGAAGCAATCGACGATCTTTTGAACGATCCAGACGCATTGTACAATCAGGCTCTCGCCGACATTAAAGGTAACACAGAAGATCTTTTCAAAGCTTTCCTGCTCTTCAATAAGAAGTATGGGGACGGGAAAGACGATTCTATTATTAAGATGTGGGAAGAGGCCTTTAAGAACAGCGAGGCATATAAAGCGATTTTTGGTTCGTATTACGAAAATACAAAAATCGGCAATTATACCGGCTATACTGCCCCCACCCCGCCTACCAATCCGCAACCGCCGAAAAACAGTGGCGGTTCGTCGGGTGGCAGTAGCAGTGGCGGTTCGTCAAGTGGGAGCTCCGCCCCTTCTCTCTCGCCTGGATCTACTGTACAGGTTAAGACTTCTGCGACGAATTTCAGCCCGAAGAGCGGCGGTGTGCGGATGGCATCATTTGTTCCCGGCGGACAATATACGGTTTATCAGACAAGTGGAAACGAAGTCCTGATCGGACGTAACGGCGTCTATACCGGATGGATATATAAGTCTGATATCGTTGGTTATAAAAAAGGCACAAAGAATGCAACGCCCGGCTTACACAGAATTAATGAGGAAGGTAATGAAGCAATATTTACGTCTGGCGATGGAAGTAAGTATCGTTTCTTCTCGGGTGGGGAAAAAGTCCTCAATGCCAAAGCAACAAACTTCCTTTATGAGTTTGCAATGGCTGGTGCGGAGATTCTTGACAAGATGCGCGGTGCTTCGAGCATTTCCTCGGGCATCGGCACAATCGAACAACCGATCACAGTTACTATGGGAGATATTATCATTAACGGCGATACCACTCAAGCAACTGTTTCGGAAGTTAGACGTGCACAACGTGATCAGATTAACGATGTACTAAAAGCATTTAACAAATATCAGATCACGCTTTATCGAACTGCAAAATAATCAATTGCATACATTAGGCTATCAGTCGCGTAAGGCTGGTAGCCTAATGTGATTTTTATTTTCATAAAATTCAAGTTTTAAAAATCTTAAAGGAGGAGACGTATCGGATATGGCAGATATGTATGGCTCGCATTTCGAGTACGGAGGCGTGTCTTCCAAAACTCATGGCATAATTATTGCCAACGTTGAGACCACCCGATTCACCCAGGTCGCTGGGACGATCGCTGGTGTCACGATCTTTAACAAAAGCGGCAAACGGAACTATCTGATTGACGACGACTATTCCGGGTCTCCGCTTTCATTTGAAGTTGATATTGTCACCGACGACGAGGGCACATTAGACAAGGCAGACAGACGCGTTATTGAGAAGTGGCTGTTCAATCGTCATAGGTACAGGAAGCTGTACCTGCTTCACGATAGCGAATGTGATGACGACGTCGACGAAGATACGGAAGTAATTGACGGTGAAACAAAACGGCTTTATCTGAACTGTCGTTTCGTCAACCCTTCTTATCTGGAATATAACGGCGGCATCGTTGGCTACCGTGTAACACTGGAAGCAGATTGCGGATATTGGTATCAAGATGCTATCACCAAGACGGTCAATATCGGCAGCACGGCTTCGGCGTCCTCGTCCAGTTTCACCATTGACGTCGACACGGATATAGATGACTACACATATCCGCGTGTAACAGTAAAGATGAGCAGTGCCGGCGGCGAATTCACTCTTGTCAATCAGACTGATGACAGCACCAGATTCACATCATTTGTCGACATTGCTGGCGGCGCCACAGTTGTTATGGACAGTGAATACAACTATATCAACGACCAATACTATCTGAAGTTTTCCAAGCAAAACTTCCCCCGCCTCCTCGACGGCAGTAATACATTTACTATCATCGGGGCGGTTGAATCTATCACGTTTACATACAGTAACAGGAGGAACCTTCGGTGATCGTTAAGTATGATTCGCTTAACCGTTTTGAGAAGCCGAAGTTAATTCTGTGTAATCCTGGAGCGAAGTTTGTTGATGGGCGTTTAACAAATGTTCTTGGCACACTTTCCGATTATGACTCCGAAGAAATAGTATTCAATTTCAATTCAACATCAGACCTGAACTTCCGCATATATAAAGTGGAACATGACGATCCCGAGCGGGATGCGCATTCGGCCTTTTTATATAATGCGATCAAAAATAAACGTCTGATATTTGCTGAGAACATTGGTTTCTTTGTCATCGACGACACCAATACTGGATACGAGGGACTTACTGATTATATCGATGTCACAGCACATTCTGCTGAGGCTGAAATCGAGCAAAAGAAAGTCCCCTACATCGAAGACAATACTTATCGTTTCAGAACAGGTGTCGGCTCAGAGAGTCAACAGGACGGGTTGCTGGACTTGCTTGTCTCATATCTTCCGCAATGGACAATCGGCTATGTCGACGATGCTGTTGCTGAAAGGTATAGAACATTCGAGGACGTGTCCGTTGATGCGAACATTCTTTCGTTCATGTTGCAAGACATGCAGAATGCATACGAATGCATTTTTGTATTCAACACCATCAACAGAATTATTAATGTATACGATCAGAACAATTATGTACGGTTGACTAACATTCACCTCACAAAGGACGATCTGATCGACACACTGCATATCGACGAAAGCTCCGGCGATGTGTATACGGCCGTCAGTGTATTGGGCGGCGAGAATATAACTATCGGGGCGGTTAACCCGTTAGGCATTAATACTATTTATGACTTCTCCTATTATTTAGATTGGATGAGTGATGGACTTTCTGCGAAAGTTCGTGCATGGCAAGCCGAGATAAGTAATAAGGAGGCCGAGTATTATAACTACAGTCTGCAATACTATGATATGCTCACTGAATGTTCAGAGTCGTCTCAGTCCATTCAACAATTGCAGACGCAGATTACAATCTACAGAAGACTGCGTGCAAATATTGTAGCCGGATCAAGTGCATATGCATTGGCAGAATACAATCAGGTCATTTTGGAGAACGGCGGCACAGCTGTTTCTATCACAGAGAACATCTCTGCAATGTTAGCTCAAATTGATTCTCTGATTCAAAGCTGTCAATCGCAGATCGACACTCTTAACGAGGAACTCGACAGCGCCAACGAAGAGCTTGATGCTCTTGAGGCGGCGGTCGCGGCAATTGTTAACTCGCTCTCATTCGATACATACTTCACGCAAGAGGAATATGATGAGCTTTATTACTACATCTTTGAAGGAAGTTACACCGACGAATTTGTTGTAATCACTGACATCATGACACCAGCAGAACGCTTCGGTCAGATGAAGATTCTATATGATCGTGCAAAGTCACAGTTGCAGCGGATAAGCAAGCCGACGCAGCAGTTTACTTTAGACGTTGAGAACTTTATCTTTGCCAAAGAGTTCGAGCACTGGTCTTCGCAATTAGAAACAGGATGTCTTATCAATGTCGAATTGGACGACGATGATATTGCTTCCCTGTTCCTAACTAACATAACAATCAACTATGACGACCATGCGTTATCGATGACGTTCGGTAATCGTTTCAACAAATACGATCCTAAGACGTTATTTGAAAACGTGCTTGGTGGAATTAATAAATCGGCTAATTCAATTAGCTTCCTAAAGGAAACTGTATATCCGATCAAGAGCGGCGAGTTTAACGCAATGCGTGAGCAGATCCAGGCATCAAGAGATCTGACAATGGACGCCGCCCTTTCTTCTGAGAACGAAGAGGTAACGATCGATGGTTCCGGTTACACCGGGCGCGAAAAGATAAGCGACGATGAATACGATCCTAGGCAGGTCAAACTTACAGGTAAGAGCCTCGTGTTTACCGATGACGCGTGGGAATCGTGTAAGGTTGCGATCGGTCAGATCATCCTCGGAGATGGGACAGTCACTTATGGTATCAACGCAGAAACTATTATCGGCGACCTGATCATAGGTAATCAGCTTGTTATCAAAGACAACGATGGCAATGATTTATTCACCATTATTGACAACAAGGTATCATCTGAAGTTGCCGAGATTAGTAGCCGTTTGAGCCAGATGATCGTTGATACGAATTATACGTATTGTGTGCGCGACTTTGGTGTTGCGCCAGCCGCAACAGATTCAGATTGGGCTGCGGCGTTTCCTACTGAGTGGGGCGAAGATCAACGTGTTTGGCGTAAAACAACAATCACGTATGAAGACGGCGATACCGAAGTTAAGGCGATCGAAGATATCACAGGCGCTAAAGGCGACGATGGAATCAGCGTTGTAAACGTGGTAATTGAATATGCGCTTAGCGGTTCAAAGGAACGTATAACAGATTTAATATATCCGAGCGGCACAACAATTGTCGGCAGTGGCATCTACCCCTCCATAACAGAAGGATGGAGTACAACACCGCAAGACTATGTCGACGGCCATTATTATTGGCACAGGCTTGTAACAACGTATAGCGACGGTTCCATCGTTTACGGAGACCCTACTCTTGACAAGGAACTAAATGATCTTTGGGAAGTAACATCATACGTTCGTACTTCTGTTGAGCAGACGAACGACAGCATCACCTTGCTGGCCGAGCGTGTAACTAATGGGGAGAACTCTGTAAACAGTTTAAGCAGCGATGTCGCTGCAATCAGTCAGCGTGCCGATGATATTGAGCTTAGTGTAACAGAAGTAAAGCGCGACTATGTTTCGAAAGATGAACTTGGTTACAATACGGATACACAGTCATTCGAAGCCGGCTCGATTTTGGACATGACGTCACAGGCGATTACAGCCAGCGTTTGGCGCACAGAGGAAGGCCAATATGTCTATGAGACGGTTGCCAATCTTGATGAGAACGGTTTGTCTGTTTCCACGCAGAACAGCGATAGTACGTCTACGTTGAATGGTGATGGCGTACTTGTAACTAAACAAGTTGAGGGCAACACGGTTACTGTGGCGAAGTTCACAAAGGAAATCGCATATACAAACAACTTACAGATTGCCACCTTTGCAACAATCGGGGCTCACAGATTTGAAGCCATCGAAGGTCACGAGTGGGACTATGACGAAAATGGTACCGCAGAAGAAAAGGCAGAAAAGACAACAATGGGAACAGGTCTCGCGTGGATTGGCCAGCAACAAGAATTAGTAGAAAATATGGAGTCGTAATTTATGGCAGATATCACATATAATTGGTCAGAAGTAGAATGGTGGTCGGATGCCACAAGCGACGCCAATGTTAGAGCATATTGGAGGGTCATTGCGTGGTGTGAGGAAAACGTCGCCGAGAATTATTCTGACGTTTATTTTTATATTCAAAAAAGTATAACAGACACCGAGGGTGGGTGGGCAAACTACCCTGCCTCAAAGGCTATGAAAATTACCGGTACCGGTGCCGCGAACGACGCTCATAGTGCAACAGCGACATGGAGCTTTGGGAGCTGCGACACTCCAAATTGGGTTGACGCAACCGGTAATTATTCGGATTTTTACT
>JAEEGL015340115.1_pt1 | contig 10691 bp, 5 predicted proteins | sample 9134231 | NCBI WGS metagenome assembly JAEEGL01 (sample SAMN16246548, study PRJNA631951) | gut metagenome | biome: gut microbiome; feature: rumen; material: fiber-attached | host: Bos | place: Iran: Karaj | collected 2018-10 | reverse complement strand
TCACGGAAAGACTCGCCTGTGGAATAAAGTTTTCATCAAGAAGAGGCGTGTCGCTCTGCATGTTGAAAATCCTGAGCCTGTAATAGTCTGCGTTTTCGTCCTCATCCCATTTGAAAAGAAATTCTTCTCCCGGACGGACAACGGCCCTGTTTGACATTGAAGGGAAAAGCTGCCCCGGTGAAGAAAGCTCCGGCACTACAGAAAACTGCTTTGCAGGAGTGGAAAGATTTATGTCCTTGTCACCGGCAGTTATTCTCCACCAGTAGATTCCTTCGCCAAGATCTGCGCCGCTAAAAGAAGTGGTGCGGGTCTGCGAGTCATGCACAATGTCTGTAAAGTCTTTGTCCTTTGCAATCTGTATGCGGGTTGAAAGATCAAGATTTGACTTCCATGTAAACCTTGTGTCCTTTGCAAGCGGTCCCCAGATTTCGTAACCGTCGGGGGGGAATATCGTCTTATACTCAACCTTTCCGCTGAGCGCATAAAAGCCCCTCGTTTCGGAAAGCTGCGATTCGTTACCTTCGCCGTCAACCTGGCTTACTGCCCAAAAGTATTCACCGTCTTTTATATCATCAAGTTCCTGGCCTGTGAATGTCACAAAGTTTTCGCTTGTCTGTTTGGTAAAGAGAGGTGTGGCGAGATTTTTTTCTGTGGCGATTTTTACCCTGTAATAGCTTGCCTCGTTTTCCGGCTGCCACGAAAGGGTTAGGCGTCCTTTTGTCTTGTTGACAAATTCACCGCTTACCGGAGAGCGCAAAAGCGGAGCCGTAAGTTTTTCTTTTTGCTCGATGTGGAATGTTCCGCAGTTCGAGGGGTTGGCAAGGCCGATTCTCTTTACCGTATAGTATGGGGTCACCTGCCAGTAGTAGGTTCCGGCCTCCAGTGTGGAAATTATTATTGAAGGCGAAGATGTCCGCTGCTCAACAAGAGGGTTGCTCATGTCGGGTGTTTTGGAGACAGCAAAAGTGTATGCGGTCGCCGCTGCGGATTCCGTCCAGATGAATCTTAGCGAAGGCTTTTTGGTACGGTATGAATATTTGTAATTCTGTGCCGGGGCAAGAAGCTCTGGCTTGAGCGACTGGACAACCTGAATCTTTCCGGACTTAAGCTCTTCTTTTTCTGCCGCTGAGTCTGAATCAGAAGACTGGGAATCTTGAGCTGCTGAATCAAGAAGTTTCCAGTAATAATATCCCTTGGCAAGCTCAACTGTTGCCTGGTTTTCACCTTCAACATTTATGTCCTGAACGATTTTCGTAAAGTCTTTGTCTTCGGCAATGAGCAGCTGTTTTTTCTGCGTACCGCCAAGGCTCTGCGTATCTTTCCAGGCAAAGTGAACCGGGGCTGGTGAGTTTTCATAGTGCATGATTTTTTCGTTCGCGACAGGGCTTGTTACAGAAAAAATCCTTTGCGCAGGCTTGCCCTCTTCAACAGAAAATGCCTCTCCCTCCAGCGCCTCTGTTCCGTCATCAAGAATTGCGCTTCCCTGCTCAACGCTAAGAGAAACCGCGCCGTCTTGCGAAAGATTTGCGTTCACCCTTGTGTTCTGGCTGAGCGTAACCTTTGAATTCTTTGATGAGATGATAATTTCGTTTTCCGAATCAAAAGACTCTATGCTCATGTTTCCGCTCAGAAGCTCTGCGTTAAGCGCGCCGCTCTTGTGGCGGAAGAACTGGGCCATTGTGTTTTCGGCAAGATCCACGCTTCCGTCTTCAAACCAGACCGTGGCTTCGGAAAGTTCAGCAGTGTGAATGGTATCTCCGTTGTAAACAGGGGAATGCTGCCTGAGGCGGTCCCACACAACTCTGTCCATGAATTTTCGCTGGGCGGTTTTGTATTTAAAAGTGATTGTCGCAATCGGCTCCTCGTTCAGTTTGGAAAGGGAACGGAAAAAGCTTCTGTTGAAAAACAGTGCGTTTGCAAGCGCACCGATGAGACAAATCAATACTGCAATCCAGAAGGGAACGGCTAAATCATTTCTTAACTTGAATTTTGTTTTCTTCTTCATTTAAGTTCACCGATTCAAATTCTGGCACTGGGATTCCCAGCAGTTTTCTCATTTCGTTCAAAGTCTTTGGGCCGTTCTTACCGACGGCACGTGAGCAGTCAGAGTCAATCTTAAAATCCTTGTCCGAAGTCTTGAAGAATTCCTCAATGTCAAACTGAGGCATGTTGACGACTCCGTAAAAGTGCTGCGCGCCTTTTCCCTTTACTTCAAATTCAACAGGAATCATCTCAACGACAATTTCGTTTGCTTCGTTTTCCGGCGGAAGTGTAAAGTTGTTTTCCTCGCAGCGGATAAAATCTTTTTTGAGCAGATTGTAAGTGTCCTGGGTAATCAGAATGTCTGTACCGCATGGCTTGTTGGAGCTTTCCGTTCGGCTTGCAAAGTTTACGCTATCACCGATAGCGGTGTATTCCATCTTGTCTTCGCTTCCCATGATACCGCAGGTAGCGCGACCGGTGTTGATACCGCAGCCAATCCTGATGTGCGGCTTGTACTTTGCCTTTGGCTCGCTTTCGTGGGCTTTTGTAAAGGCTTCGGCATCCTTGTTATACTGCATGAGCGCATAACGCATTGCGATTGTTCCGCGGATTGCGCTTACCGCATCTTCTTTTACATGCTTTTTGTGAAGCTCTTCCTTTTCTTTTTTGGAAGGGTCGCTGTCCGGCAAAAGCTCAAAGCTCAGGTCTTCGTCGCGCAAGATTCCCCAGACAGCCATGATTGCGTCACCCTCGAACTTGTCGATTGTTCCGCCGGAGATTGTAACGCAGTTTACCATGCGGCTCATGTAGTCGTTCAAGAAACCGATGATTTCGCGAGGGCTTTCTTCGCCGAACCTGTTCTTGAAGCCGTCAGAGATTGCAGTGAATCCGCGGATGTCGCTGAAGAAAATCGTGACATCTTTCAGGTGAGGCTCAAAGTCTATTTCTTTTCTTGCGATTGCCTTTGCAACGCCACGGTTTGTAAAACGCGCGAAGGTGTTAAGGAATTCCCTTTCGTCCTGGGTAGATTTGTTCAGCACACCGATTTCGTCACGACGGCGAGTGTTGAGGCGGGAAATGATCGGCGTGTTGAAATTTCCCTTCTGAATTTCTTCTGCACTTGCGGTAAGGTAGCGCAGAGGCCTTGAGATTGCAAAGCGTGCAAAGCAGAGGATGAATATGACTGAAACAAAGAAGACGATTCCCATGAGGTAGAGGTTGTTGCGCCTTGTAGTGCGGACTCCTTCCAGAACAATGTCCAGCGGAACTGTGGTAAGAACACAGATGTCTGCGATTCCAATCTTTTGATATGCGCCGATGTACTTTGCGGAAGTTCCGCTTTCGTCGGTATAGTTAAATTCTATCTGGCGGCTCTCCTCGTTGTTCTGGTTCCTTTCGCGGAGCTCCCTTACGAGAGGATGGTTCTTCATGCTCTGTCCGGTGAGAATCCTGTCGATTTCGCTGTGGCACAAAAGGTCGTCGGTATCGTTTATCATAAATGTTGAATTCGTCGAACCGGTTCCAAGAATGTCGGAAAGTGTCTCAAGGCTGAACAGAACCACGCAGCACTGCTCAAGTCCGTTTTCCCTGTAGGGAATCAGAAGCGAAGCCATTGCATTCTGAAAATACGGGGAAGCGTTCAGCGCAATTGTTTCGCCTGCGCAGGAGCGCTCAATGTAGTCACCAATCTGACCGATGTATGTGTCAGAGACGGTTGTTTCAATTTCATTTGAAAAAAAGAAGCGGAGGTTCTTGAGCGAATACTGGATTGCGACGTTTTCCTGGTCGCTGTATTTTGTAAGCAGAAGAATCTCCGCAACATCTGAGTTGCGCTCAAAGAAGAAAGATTCAGCCTGTTTTGCCAGGACGGAATTTCTTCCGCCGCCGACTGCGTTTATCAGGTCCAGAAGCTGCAGTGCGTTAAGGCGCACAGAGTCCAGTTCGTTCTGCGCAGTGGAAGCGGATCTTGTGTTTATGGTGAGGTTGTTTTCCTCTGCCGTAAGCCTTACGTCTTTTGAAACAAAATAGCTGTTAAGAAATGTCACCGTTCCAAGCGATGCTATAACTATAAAGCCGATTATGATTGCAAGCTTTACGCCGAGCGGGAATTGTCTTTTCATTCTCTTCCTCTCCAAGGGGTGATTTGTTACGAAAGCGGGTTATTTATCAGACGCTTATTTTTAGTCATGGTGATATTCATTTGTTACAAATATATCATCAGACTTAAGCGTTATTGATTCTGGTAAATAGCCATCTAACAAGAGGATACTCATGGTTTCTTTTATACAACCTTCTGCATCCGTTTCAACATCCCTTACACCGGCAGTGTATTCAGTCGTATCTTCCCAAACTATGAGTGGTTTATTGACTAAAAAATAAGTTCTATTTGCCTCTAATCCAGTGAGATTTATGTCCACAGACAAGAACAACTGGTAACCTTCTCCTTCAGATTCCCACGGCTCCCAATTTAATGAATTCAATGTAAAACCTTCCGGCAATGTTATATCAATTACAACATCATCAGTAGTTCTCTGTTTTGGACCAACGTTTGTTTTGCATCCTGAAAATACACAACACGCGACTAAAGTAAGCAGTATCAAAAATTTGTTTTTCATAAAAATCCTTCTCGATAATTATTTTTATTTTTTGGTCTGTGAGCTTTGGTTATGCTGCACAGACAAGGGGTATTTTTTATTCGTTGGCTAGGGTGCGGACTACGCGGAAAGTAAAATGACCGTCTGGGCAAGAATTTCTATAGGCCGGACGGCTGTAACGAGCTGCAACCTCGCAGAATTTTCCACTTGCGCTAAATTGGCAGCTTCCACCGCGCAAAACCCGATTCTCTCCTGATGAGGGGCCTGAGCTGTCTGTATCAGAAGAAATGCTTCCATAAAAATCCCAGCACCACTCCCAAAGGTTTCCGCTCATGTCGTAAAGGCCAAGAGAGTTTGGCTTCTTTTGTTTTACCTCATGAAGTTTATGATCACAATTTCCTTCATACCATGCAACTTCGTCCAAATCATCACTACCTGAATATTTGTAAGAGTCTTTGTTTCCTCCGCGGGCGCAGTATTCCCATTCTGCCTCTGTTGGAAGACGATATCCGTTTGCGGTAAAATCACATGTTGCAGCTTCCCAGACTGCATCAGTTTCGTCAGGGACAGCTCCCCATTCAGAAGGATTTGTCTTTCCGCTGATTGAATAGCAGGGAGTCAATTTTTCTGCAAGGCTCCTCTTGTTGCAATAAACAAGCGCATCGTACCAGCTTACATAATACATGGGGTAGTTGTCCCCTTTGTCTTCATCAAACTCTAAAAAGTCTTCATCATCTAATGCACAATAAGTTCCATACTCTTTTTGTGTTACCTCATGCGCACATACATATAAACTGGGAATTGTAATTGAACGCCCCTCGATAAAAACTTCTGACGGTGGATTCAAAACTGTTGTTCCATCGTAGCTTCCGCTAGTTATCTGGACAAGTTCTGGGGCTTGCTCTTCAACAGATGTTTTGCATGACAGCACGAGTGAAATTGATGCTGCGAGCATGATGAGTTTTTTTGTGTGTTTCATTTTTTATTCTCCTTTATAAAACATTGAATTTTATTTATAGTGATATTCACTTTTTTTTCAAAGTCTAGTCTTCCCAGACATGGAAAGTTATATAAATATATACATAGTGTGAACCATCAGACATTCTCTCACCCCACAATGTCCATCCATCGACAGTCCGTGCCTCAGCACCATTGTGATAGCCGCATGATGGAATATAAGTTCTATGTTTAATGTCTGAAAGGCTCCTTGTTTTTGAATATGTTCCAGACATTGTACTTCCTTTTCTACGCCGCATATCAGTAGCAGAAAGAGTTACGGTATCATTTGTAGACGTACATTTCATGGTAAAGTTTCTTCTGTCTGTATCTGTATTCAAATGATCCCATCCATCAGCATTAATATGATACTTGCTGTCACCATAACCCCATATTGGTGTATTATTCAAGCTTACGGTTCCAAGTAAGTGAAAATCTCCTTGATTATCAAATCCACCGACACAAATCTGAGCATTTCCCTGACGGTTGGAGCCTTTGCCATCCTGCTTATACTGGATATTTATCGGCTTAATCTTAACGCTATACTGTGATGAAGTATAAGTATGTGTCTTGCAATATGTATTTGTCTGGATTACCGTTATCGCATTTGTTGTGTCGGGAGACAGTTTATATTTGCCGGAACTGTCTTTTGACTGATCAGAATTATTTATTCTTACGCTGATAGTGTTTCCACTATTTCCGGCGCTGACTGTATAATAGAGATAGTCATAATTAAGATAACTAAAGTATACTTTGTTTCCATCTTGAGATGTTTTGTTTGTAAATGTTATCGAAGGATTGCTCAGCACACCCTGCAGGTAAATATTGTCAGTGTAAGTTCGTGGCTTGTAATTTGTCTTTGTAACCGTATAAGTAACTGTCTTTGGTCCAAGAGCCGTAAGCGTTCCGCTGGAGCCGCTCAAATCGCCGCTGACTGTTACGCTGCCACCATCGCTTGCAGCGAATATTTCATACGGAATAGATACAGTTCCGCTTGATGTGAGAGCAGCATTATAAGTTGTGTAATCTGAATAGGCGGTGTTTTCAGCAGTATCTGTAGAAAGAGGATTATTTCCGCCCGCATTGTAGAACTTTATCGTCGGCTTCTGGAGCTGCTGTATTACTTCTACTTTCTTTGTAAATGTCTGTGGCTTGTAGTTTGCCCTAGAGACAGTCATCGTAAGTGTATGCCGTCCAATGCCAATCTGTGCCGGATTGCCGAGTGTAGAACTGCCTTCCTTTATTGTTACGGAGCCACCGCTTTCCTTTGCTGTAGCTTTGAAAGATGCCTTGTCACCTGAACCTGCCACCTCAATATAATCGAAGCCTGAAACGGTGTAGCCGTTGTGCTCATAAATGCAATTTGGTTCCTGGAGCTGCAGTACAACCTCTATCTTCTTTGTGAATGTCTGAGGCTTGTAGTTTTCCCTTGAGACAGTCATTGTGAGTGTGTGCTGACCAATGCCAAGTTGGACAGGGTTGCTGAGTGCTGTGATTCCTTCCTTTATGGTTACATAGCCTCCGCTCTCCTTTGCTGTTGCCTTGAAAGATGCCTTGCTGCTTGTGCTTGCGACTTCAACATACTCAAAGCCGGAGACTGTATATCCGTTTTTGTTGTAAGTGTAGCTTGGCTCCTGGATTTCCTGAACGACCTCAATTTTCTTTGTAAAGGTCCTTGGCTTGTAGAAGTCCTTTTTGACCAGTATGCTGAGCGTGTGCTGGCCGATGCCAAGCTGGGCCGTGTTTGCAAATTCGCTGCTTCCGTCTGTTATGGCTATGTTTTCACCGCTTCCCCTGGCTGTTGCGGTAAACGATGCCTTGCTGTTTGTGGACGCGACTTCGATGTAGTCATAGTCAGAGACGTTGTAATTGTTCCAGTCGTAATCGTATTCAGGCTCCTGGATTTCCTGGACGACTTTTACGAGCTTTGTGAATGTCTTTGGAATAAAGTTTGCCTTTGTGACTGTAACGGTCAGCGTGTGTTCGCCGATGCCCAGAGTAAAGCTGTCTGGACTGGAGACTTCTGTGCTTCCGTCTTTTACGGCTGCGCTTTCGCCGCTTTCCTTAGGTATCACAGAGCAAGTTACGGTTCCGTTCTCTGCGGCAACCTCAACATACTCAAAGCCTGTTGAACCGTCGGTAAAGCCGTTCAAGTCCGGAGTGAATGAGTAGTTTGGCTCCTGAATCTCCTGGACAACCCTTATCTTCTTTTCAAAGGTGCGGCTTATCATCAAGTCTTTGCTGACTGTCACTGTGATTATGTGGTCGCCCTTTGCGAGTGTGCCGGACAGCTGTTCCGCAGGATCGAATGTCGTGTTTCCGTCGCTGCCGCTGACTTTTGCGCCCGGGTCTGCATCGGCGGCTTTTATTGTGTAGGAAACAGAGCTGAGTGTTGAGGGAAGCTCTATGTATTCGTAGCCGTTTTCTGTGTTTTCGGTAAGTTCCGGAGTGAATGAGTAAGAAGGAAGCTCCAGCTGCTTTGCAACCATTATGTTGCGTGTGACTGTAACGTCATTGCAGTAGTCCTTGTGGATTACGGCGGTGAGTGTGTGCGGTGCGACTGCGAGTGAGCCTGTTGTCTCTCCGTCAAATGCGGTTCCATCAACAGAGCCGGAAACAGTTGTGTCTTCTTCCGTCGGAGAAATTGTGTAGCTTACGGTGGACTGGGCTGTCTCAACTTCCATGTAGTCGCGGCCGGTTGCTTCGTCTGTAAAGCCGTTGAATTCGGTTCCAAAGGTGAATGTTGCTGGCTCAGGTGTCTTTACAATCCTGATTTTTCTTGAGACGCTGACAGGGCGGCTGTTGTCCTTGCTTGAAGTTGCGACGATTGTATGCTGACCGATTCCGCTTACGGCATAGTCTCCGTTGATTACAAGGTTTCCGTCAACAGTTACGGTGAGGGTGTCTTCCTCGAATGCGGCGGCTGCAGTGTATGTGACAAAATCAGTGTCGCTTTCCACTTCTATACAGTCAAAGCCCTCTTCATCGGTAAGGCCGTTGAGTTCATTTTCGATTGTAATGGTCGGGTCAACAAGCTGATGTACGCCGAGCCCCGGGTCTGTTGAGTAAAGCTCGCTCTTTAAGCCGCGCGGGCCGAGAACCTGCACTGTGTATTCATAAGAAAGATTGTCTTCCTGCTCGTCAAAATAATAGAGGAATGTATTGCTGCCAGACTGCCTGTTGTCGCTGAGGGAAAGAATTTTGCCCCCTTTGTGGTAGAGCTGGCCGTCGCTTTCGCGCAGGTAGTAGTTTACGTCGTAGGTGGAGCCAATGTTTCTGTTGAGCGACTGGTCAGGCACGTCGAAGGAAAGGTAGTGCTTGTTTGTTCCCGAAAAGAGGTCTTCCGGCACGTACATGTTGCTGATGTTGTCAGGCGGAGTGTTCTGGATGAATTCCGCGGTGTAGAAAAGCTCGGGGCTTTGGGCGGCCAATTCTGATTCTGAAAAGCTTGTGCGGTTTTTCGGCCAGAGGCAGCCTGTGAGGGTGATAGTGTCTCCCTCGGAAGCATCGGTAAGGTTTGCCTTGATTTTTATCTTTGAATGGTCAACTGTATTTTCCGTGTAGCCTGAATATGAAAGGTTGCCGGAGGCGTTCTTTAGCGAAAAGCACTTGTAGCTTTCGTCCGACTTGCAAAGAAGGGCGTATTCCTTTGGATTTATGACAATCAGGTCGATTTCGATTTCGCCTAATGCCGAAAGGTTTGGTTTTCCGTCGATTTCTGTGTACGGCGAAACGTATTGAATGTCCGCAAACTGGCAGGTGCTTGACCAGTATTCAAAGAATTCCCTTGCGCTTTCGTCGTAGCTTGGCGAAAATAAGTTGCCGAAATTGCATGATGTGCACCCTAAAGTGACTAAAAATAAGAAAATAACAGCTTGCAAAACAACAGATGCCTTTGAAAACCTTTCCATATTATGTATTATGGTACAATATAACAATTTTTTCAAGTTTGCGGGGAAATTTCGTTAGATTATTAGTTTTCACTAAATTTCCATGCCAAACACAGCTGCCACATCGGCATCATCCATAATCCGCTCGCTTGGCTTTGTAGCATTTGCAATCATACTTTCGAGTCTATCGCTTATGGCATTTCCAATCAGTCGGTCGGTGTCTACTCCCCGGAGCTTAAAAAACAAAAGCGGGTCTTTGTCAAAGCGGCTTCCGATTCCGTAGAGGACCGCCGCAACATGTTTGCACATATCCGCCCAGTCAGGGCATGAGCAGTCAAAATGAATCTTTGCCATGGAAGGAAAAAGACCCGCACCTTTTTCTGTGAAAAGAGTTTTTAAGTCGTCAGGAAAGTTACCGTTCACCAAATCTTCAAGATTCTGGATTTTTGAGGCACATTTTTTTACAATCTTTTCGTACTGCTCTTCGGTAAGCTCGTCAATCCGAACTTTTACGGCGTAAGGTTTAGACCTGCTTCCCTGCACCAACGCATTCACAATGCCTGTCTCAATCTGCAAATCAAGGACACAGTTTGCACGGACATATTTTCTTCCGCGCTCAAGCCGGCTTGCATAATCAGCATAACGCTCAAGATTTTCACACCAGGCTTTTCCCCACCAGCTTTTTGCAATTGTGCGGCCTTCAAGTTCCACGGGATTCAGCTCAATGCCTTTTTTCTTCTGTGCCTCGACATATTTTTTTGCCTTAGCTTTTAATTCAGAAACTGATGTATATGAATAGCCGTAATAATCGTAGTATCCCATAGCTCTAATCCTCCCCTTCCAAACGGAACATATTCATCAAATCTGAATCGCTCATTTCAGTAATCCAGTTCTCGCCGGAATCAGCAGCAATTACATTTTGTGCAAGTTCCGTTTTGCTTCTTATGAGCGCGTCGATTTTTTCTTCAATCGTACCGCGGCACACGAATTTGTGAACCATTACATTTTTTGTCTGCCCGATTCGGAATGCACGGTCAGTCGCCTGATTTTCCACAGCAGGATTCCACCAGCGGTCAAAATGAATCACATGATTTGCATTAGTAAGGTTCAAGCCTGAACCACCGGCTTTTACAGAAATCACCATGTAGGGAATGTAAGTGTCACTCTGGAATTCTTCGACCATTTTGTTTCGCTTTGTAATAGCCGTTCCGCCGTGAAGGACAAAGCC
>JAEEGL014797078.1_pt1 | contig 10691 bp, 9 predicted proteins | sample 9134231 | NCBI WGS metagenome assembly JAEEGL01 (sample SAMN16246548, study PRJNA631951) | gut metagenome | biome: gut microbiome; feature: rumen; material: fiber-attached | host: Bos | place: Iran: Karaj | collected 2018-10 | reverse complement strand
GTGGTCGGCCTGTTCCACGTCGCCGCAGCGGGCGCGGTCCTGGCCGCGGGGCTGGCGGGGTGTCTCTGGATCGGCGTTCGGATCATGCGGCCCGTGACGGGAGACAGGGACGGGCGCTGAGCGGAAGACGCGAAAAAAAGAAAAAAGATCTGTAAGATTTCCGGGCCCACGCCGTCTTATGGGGGAAGGGGGTGACGCGCATGTCCTTCGAAGAGGCGTACCGGCGGTATTTCTCAGACGTTTACGCCTATATCCGGCGGCTGTCCGGCGACGAGCGGATCGCCGAGGAGATCACCGGCGAGACCTTTTTTCAGGCCATGCGCTCGCTCGACCGGTTCCGGGGCGAATGCGAGCTTCGCGTCTGGCTGTGCCAGATCGCAAAAAACCGCTATCGCTCTTATCTGAAGAGACAGCGCCGTCTGGTGCCGCTGGATGAGGGGATCGGGCCGGAGGCGGCCGCGCCGGACGAGACCCCGGAAGAGCAGTTTCTGATCCGGGAGGATCTGGACGGGATCCGACGCGCGCTCCACGGCATGCCGGAGCCCTATAAAGAGGTCTTCATGTGGCGGGTCTTCGGGGAGCTGAGCTTTCGGGAGATCGGCGGGCTGTTCGGCAGGACGGAGAACTGGGCGTGCGTCACCTATCATCGGGCCAAGAGCAGGATCGCTGCAGCGCTGGAGGAGGGCGAAAAATGAACCGGGATTGTGAGATCGTGAAGGACCTGCTGCCGCTTTATGCCGAGGGGCTGACGCGAGGCGGGAGCGCGGCGTTCGTTCGGGCGCATCTGGAGACGTGTCCGGACTGCGCGGCCGAGCTGGCGCGGATCCGGCAGCCGGCCGCGGCAGAGCTGGAGCGGGAGGCCCGCGCCGCCGAGGCGGCCCCGCTGACCGCGGTAAAGCGGCGGCTGGAGTGGAAGCGGGTGGTGATCATCCTGTCCTCGGCCGTGCTGACGCTGGCCGCGGCGACGGCGGTGCTGGTCATGCTGGCCGTTTTCCGACCGGTGGACGTGGACTATGGGACCTCGGAGCTGTACTCGCAGGAGGACATGGACGCGGCGGTGCGGGTGATCCGGCAAAAGTTCGCCGGCATGCGGGGGTGCAAGCTGTATTCGCTGCGCTATGCCTCCGACGAGCGGTGTCTGCGGGAACTGGAATCGCGCAGAGGCGAGGCGCCGGACGGGACGGCGTATACCGACTGCATCGTGTTCGATTCGGTGTTCCGCTCACCGCTGGCGGGCGGCGGCGCGTGGAACCGCGGCGAGCTGTACACCTGGTCGTGGACGCTGGTCCGGACCGACGGCGGCCCGTGGAAGCTGCTGACGTGGGGGTACGCGTGAGGGAAAAGCGCCGTGCGGAAGAACACACAGCCGGGCAGGTCGGAGGTCTTCCGAATGAAGGGAGGGTCTGAGGTATGACAGAAAACGGATGGAGCGGGGCGGAAAAAGAATGGGATCGTCTTTTGGATTATGGCCCCGGATACGGGGATCTGCACAGCATGGCGATGGAGCTCGACGGCGAGACGTTCCCTGCTGCGAAGACATTGAAGCAAGAACTGGGAGAGATTACACACGACAAAGGGCGGGCGCTGCAGGGGGCAGATCGCTCTGCCGTGCGGGAATGCCTGTTGGCGCTGGAAGCAAGAGAGAAAGACTGGCGGGGCCGATATGCGGAGCTGTTGGGAGATCTCTGCCGCGAGGGGGGGCGCAGCGGGGAGCCGCAGTACGGTGAGGCACAGCTTTGGTATGTCAGAAGTGCGAGCCGCGGAAATCAAAACGCGCGGCTGAAGCTGGCTGCAATGTACTGGGACGGCGAGGGACAAAAGCGCGACCCGATCGCTGCCGCGAGGTTGGTAGAACAGGTATATGATTGGTGTGGGGAAAAGGAAGACGATCCTGATTTCGTAAAGGCGGCTCTTTGGATGGGACGCCTGTATCAGGAAGGGATCGGTGTACGGCGCGACCCGAAAAAAGCGTGGATCTGCTTCAAACAGCAGGAACACGGCCGGGCGAGTTGCAATCCGTCCGGCCGTGTGATACAATACGGACGGCGGGGCTCTGCGCGGGTCCGCGCCGGAAACGCAGAAAAAGGGGGAGTTTTTCATGTACCTCTCTTCGTTCAGACCGGATCAGAAGCAGGGACGGCTGCTGCTGGACGAGGCCGCGGTGCGGTCCGCGGTCGGCTGCCGTCAGGTGTTTTTCCCGGCGGTGAAGGATCCGGCCAACCCCATCCTGACGGCGGAGACGCCGTGGGAGGGCGACGGCCCCTATACCATGCAGGATCTGTTGGCGTATCTGCCGGACAGCGGGGTGTACCGCATGCCCTACACCACCTATCGGGCGTCTCCCTACTCCTACGGCAGGGGATACGCGGTGTCCTCCGACGGGCTGCACTGGGAGCGGCCCGCCTGGAAGGACCGGCGGCCGGAGGAGTTCGCCATGTTCTTCGACGAGACCGAGGGCGGCAGCGGGCGCTGGTGCCTGCCGTCGGCGGCCTGCTCCAATCTGTACGACCCGCGGCCCGAGTGCCCGCCGGACGAGCGGTTCAAGCGGATGGACTTCAAGGTCGCGGGGAACCGGGTCTGGTTCTCGCCGGACGGCGTCAGCGGCTGGCACGAGTATCCGGGCAATCCGGTCTGGAACGGCACGTCCGACATGCTGCAGTGCCTGTGGGATCCGAACATCCGGAAATTCGTCTGTTATTTCAAGCTGTGGAAGATCTGGGGCGAAGAGCGGGACGACAGCCCCGCGGGCAGCCATCCCGTCACGGCGCTGGCCGTCACGTGGAACGAGCGGAAGCTGGACGACGGCTGGATCGAGCTGTACGGCGACCATTTCGTGACGTTGCACCCCGAGAGCCGGGCGGAGGTTGGCTGGCGGAGCCTGATCCTGAGGGACGGGGACGAGGCCGACGACGACGGCGGCGGCGGCCGGCTCAGCGGCGCCTGGCACACCAAACGGGTGGTCCACCGGGCGGTCAGCGACGATTTCATCCACTGGAGCGGCGAGCAGGAGGTCATGGACGTGGACGAGCGGGACCGGCCGGACGCCAACATCCAGATCGTTCAGGTGTTCCTGATGGGCGGGTACTATCTGGCGCTGCTGTCGCTCCACGACCAGCGCGGACACTTTGACCAGCAGCTGGCCTTCAGCCGGGACGGCATCCGCTGGAAGCGGCCGTGGCGCGGCAGTCTGATCGGCCACGGGGCGCCCGGCGAATTCGACAGCGGCATGGCGAGCCCCGCCATGGCCCCGATCATCCTGGGGAACCAGATGATCCTCTATTACGGCGGCATGTCCATCACCCACGCGGACAGCGGCACCGGCAGCAACGCCATCGGCCGCGCGATCCTGCGGCGGGACGGGTTCGCCTGCTGGCAGGCGGAGGACGCGCCCGCCCAGCTGGAGACCGAAGTGTTCCGCAGGACGGAGAACGGCCTCTGGCTCAACGCCGACGCGGAGGGAGGCCGGATCACCGCGGCGCTCCTGGACCGGGACGACGTTCCGTTCCCCGGCTGCGGCCATGAGAACTGCCGCCCGATCATCGAGGACAGCGCGACGTACCCCGACTGTTTCCTCCCGGTGACGTGGGACGGCATCGAGGGCCTCCCGCCGGACGAGCGGCTGCGCGTTCAGCTCCGTTTCCGCAACGCCCGGGTGTACAGCATCCTGATCTGAAAAAAGCAGCGCCCCGGACGGTCCCGAGGACCGTCCGGGGCGCTGCTTTGTCCCAAGCGGAGAAGAGTCCGGTTTATGGGACAGGCCTTGTGTGATAATAAAACAACGAAACGCCGAAGCCGCGCACGCGGCCGTGATATGGGGAGGAGAACGAAGGATGAAAACAGTCAAAGCAGAGCTTACAGAGTTGGCGGGGCGTTTTTTTCCGGTATGAGATCACAGAAGAAGAACTGTTTGCGGGGCAGAAGCCGCGAATCGACGGAGAGAAAGACTGTGTGACAGAGGCTTACCGTGTGCAGTGGACGGATATCCGCGCTCTTCTGGAGAATCTGAAAAGACGGGCACCGAGCACTGCAGAGTTTTGCCGGGAGTGGGCGGCAGCCATGAACAACGGCAGCTTGGACGCGCTGATCGCTTTTGCCGGGAAGGATGACGAAGCTGCGCTGGAGCGCGCGAAAAAGGGCGAATGGGAAAGGGAAAAGGACATGATCGCCCGCAATCCGATCACGATGATGCGCAGCGTCGTGACCTCGCTGGTACACTATCCGTATCGGCGAAGCCCGGGAGACCGCAGAGTAGAAATCGATTATGACCGGATGCTGGCGGATGTGGAGCGGATGGAGCGCGGCGAGTACGAGCGGATCCGGCCGGAGTTTTGGAACGACATGGAAAAACTCGAGGCGGCAGAAAAGTGTTTAGATGACGGCTGCTGTGAGGATCTGACGACCGAAGAGTTCCGGGGGATCGTTGAAGAACTCTGTGAGAAACGGTACCCGGAAATTCTGGAGAGGAAGGGCTATTCCTGCTACGGCGGGAACGACCTGTACGACTGTGATTGGATCGCCGCGCGGGACTGCTTTCTGGCACTGATGGAGTTGGGCGAGGTATCGGACCGGGCAAAGTGCTCGTACGCGAATACGCTGGGCTATCTTTACTATTATTGCCGCTGCAGCGGCGGCAGGCCGGAATACGACAAGACGCTGTTCTACTATACTTTGGGCGCCTGCGGAGGCGAGGACCAGTTGTGCTATAAGCTGGCGGACATGTATCTGGGAGGCCGCGGTGTCCCGCGGAACGAGGCCGCCGCCGTCGCGCTGATTGCCTCGACCTATGAGAGGACGATGGAGGAGTTCCTGGACGGTGAAGAAGTGTCGGACTTCGCAGATGCAGCCCTTCGCATGGGAAGCCTTTACCGGGACGGCATCGGCGTGGACCGGGATCCGCAGGAGGCGTGGCGCTGCTGGAAGCTGGCAGAAAACGCCATCCGGAAGAGAATGGCGTGCGGCGACTATTATGGGGATGGAAAGGTAGCTGCGTCGATCCGGGACGAACTGAGAAAGATTGAGGCGGTGATCCCGCAGGCGAAGGACCGCACGGTGCAGGAAGATGGAGCAGCCGTTCTGAAGGCGCTGGTGGCGGACGGCTGGCCTTGCGAGTTTACTGTCTCGAAAGAGGGAAGACGGATGAAAATCGAGGGGCGTCGGCTGCCAAGATCGGGAGACGGCTTGGTGAGACCGGCCGTGGTCTCCTTTCCGAAGGCCCGTTTTTTCGATTTGACAGACAGCGCGGCAGTGTACATGGTCGGCACGGACCGGATCTGGACGGACGGCGGCAGTAATTGCTTCCGAGCCGATTTCTGCGATGAGCTTCAGGCTGGCGGACAAGTCCTCGTATTTGAACGGGACGGAGAGACGACGGCGGCGCTGACGGCAAAGCGGTATCGCTTTCCGATCCCGGCTGCCGCGGCCGGCGGCGAGACCCTTCGGCTTGTCTCTGTGCAATTTGAGGATGGGGGAAAATGATATGATTACCGTTGCGGAGACGAGACGGCGGAGCCCGGCGATCTTGTTCTTGTGGACGCAGCCGGCGAGACAAAGCAGGCGGTCGTCGCGGAGGTCCGGAAGGTCCCGGAAGATGAGCTGATTCTGCCGCCCTCCGGCTACAAGCGGATCCTGTCCGTGGTCCGCCGGGGCGGGAAGAAAACAGATGGCTGAATCCGGCGTTTTGTACAGCATCCTGATCTGACATAGCAGCGCCCCGGACGGTCCTCGGGACCGTCCGGGGCGAAGCTTTGTCCTAAGCGGGGGAGAGAGGCGGACCACCGGTCCCCTTTCGGCGCGGCGCTTGACAGGGGCGGGCGGGTCTGCTAAAATGAAAAAACGGCCGCGGGGCCCGGCGCCGGGATCCGCGGCCCGCATCCAAAATGCGGGAGAAAGGGCGGGACGAGCCGCATGACTTATGAAGAACTGGTCCGGAACCGGCGCTGCGCCGTTCTGCTGAACCAGCAGAACGGCATGGCCGAGCTTTACGATCTGGAGACCGGAGCGCTGGACGGGAAAGCGCTTCTGCGCTCCTTTGACACGGGGTACGCCACGGGGCTGAAGCTGCGCCGCAGCGCCCGCTTCGGCGGCGACTGTCTGTTCGTCGCCACCGGGGGCGCGGCGGTCTTTTCACTGGACACCGGCGAAAAGCTCTGGGAGGCGCCGCCCTTTGCGGACAACCCCCATTCCGTCGAGTGGATCGAACCGATGGGGATCCTGTGTCTGGCGTGCAGCAGCGGCTCGACGGTGCTGTTCTACCGCTGCCCGGAGGAGAAAACGCCCTTCGCCGCGCTTCCGCTGGCCGACGCCCACGGCGTGCTGTGGGACGAGACGGGCGAGTGTCTCTGGGCAGCGGGCGGCGACCGTCTGGTGAAGATCCGCCTGCGCGGGGGCGCGCCCGCCGTGGAGGAGGTGCACGTCCTGCCGCGGGGGCTGGGCGGCGCCCACGACCTCGCGGCCGTGTACGGCGCCCCCCATCGCCTCTGGCTCACCTGCAACGTGGGTCAGCGCGTGGTGCAGTACGACAAGGCGGCGGAGGCGTTTTCGGGCGAATTCCCGGGGAGCGGGACCATCGCCCGCGGCGTCGACCACAAGGGGATCGGCAATTATCCGGACGGCAGCGTCGTCTATCTCTATCCCTGCGGGAGGCCCGTCCGGTCCCGGTACCACGAGGACGCCGGATGGCTCACCGACCGGGTCTGGCTCGCGGAAAACGGCGCGGTCCGGCCGCTGGTCTCACCGACGGGGCTGTTCTACAAGCTGAGGGTCTGCCGCACCGATTACCAGTAAGAGGAAAAACGTTTTTTTGCGATTCGAACGTCCGGCTCCCGGCGAAAAAACGCCCCGGGAAAGAATCGTTAGCACAGCGAAACGTTGTTGCTTTTGCCCCTGAAGGGTGGTATAATCAACTCATGTTGACGGACGGAGTCGTTGAAAAACGAAAAAGCGCGTCCGCTGTGAAAAAAGGAGGAGACTCATCGTGAAACACGTCCGCATGATCGCTCTGCTGCTGGCGGCGGCGATGGTGCTCTCGCTGCTGGCCGCCTGCAGCGGCACGAAGCCGGAGACGACCACCACGGAAGCCACCACCGAGGCGACCACCACTGAGGCGACCACCACGGAAGCCACTACCACAGAAGCGACCACCACTGAGGCGACCACCACCGAGGCCACCACCGCCGAACTGACGGAGGAAGAAAAGCTGGCCGCCTATATCGAGACCGCCAAAGCGGAGCTGGCCAAGAAGGTCAACGTCATTTCCGTCGAGGCGCAGGAGAAGACCGTCGTGGCCACCATCAGCGTGGACGGCGCCGCGGATATGGTCGCGAAGACCAAGGCCGGGGACGCCATGGGCAAGCTGAAGTGGGACGGCCTGCGCGGCGACCTGCTGGTCGGCTCGACCCAGTACTACAGCGCGCTGGTCGGCGACTTCGGTCTGCCGGACTATTCCTTCCGCGTCGACGTAGTCAGCGAAGAGGACAACAGCACGCTGCTGTACTCCGCCGAACAGGGCGAGGAGCTCTTCGACGCCGCGACCGCCGAACCCACGGAGGAGGAGAAGCTGGCCGCTTACATCGAGACCGCCACGGCGGAGCTGGCCAAGAAGGTCAACGTCGTCTCGGTCGAGGCGCAGGACAAGACCGTCGTGGCCACTATCAGCGTGGACGGCGCGGCGGATATGGTCGCGAAGACCAGAGCCGGCGACGGCATGGGCAAGCTGAAGTGGGACGGCCTGCGCGGCGACCTGCTGGTCGGCTCGACCCAGTACTACAGCGCGCTGGTGGGCGATTTCGGCCTGCCGGACTATTCCTTCCGCGTTGACGTGGTCAGCGAGGAGGACAACAGCGTCCTGCTGTACTCCGCCGAACAGGGCATCGCGCTCTACGATCTGGCCCTGATGCCGGAGGATGCCGAAGAGTGCGCCAAGCTGGCGAACTATCTCACGGTCGCCCGCGGCGAGCTGCTGAAGGAAAAGATCCTGACCAGCGTCGCGGTGCTGCCGGACGCGGAAGACGGTAAGGTCGTCGTGGCCACCATCACCGTGGACGGCGCGGTCGATATGGTCGACAAGGTCAAGGCCGGCGACGGCGGCGCCAAGCTGAAGTGGGACGGCCTGCGCGGCGATATCGCCCAGGCTTCCGTCGGCTATTACAGCGCCCTGATCGGCGACTTCGGTCTGCCGGACTACTCCTTCCGCGTGGACGTGGTCAGCGACGCCGACAGAAGCGTCGTGCTGTACTCCGTGCTGAACGGCGAAGCGGTCTACGACATCACGGCCGAATAAAACCGACCCGATACGCTGCTGCGCAGACGGCGAAGATCGCCGTCTGCGCAGTTTTTTTGCGGCGCGGGCTCCCTTGACAAGGCGCGCCGGGCTGTGGTATCATGGAACGCGGGCGCGGGGAGAGAAAGACCCGCGCCCGCGTCCGGAAACACATCGAACAGGAAGGGAGACCATTCATGTCCAGCTTCAAGGATCTTCGGATCGTCGACAACTTCTATCAGACCTCGCTTTTCTTCCCCATGCCTGCGGTGCTGGTCAGCACGCTGGCCGACGACGGCTCGACCAACTGCGGCGCGTATTCGCTGGTCCAGCCCTACTATGTAGCGGGGAAGGAGTACTACGCCATGCTGCTCTCCTGCCGCAACTCGTCGAACACGGCGCAGAATCTGATCAAGCGCAAAAAGTGCGCTCTCAACTTTTTTCCGGACGACCGCAAATACTTCAAAGAGGCGGTCCGCCTCGGCTGGCCGGGGGACACCACCGCCGAAAAGATGAAGGACTTTTCCATGACGCTGGAGGACGGCCTGCGCGCGGAGGCGGATCCGGCGGGGCGGTATCCGAAGGTCGTGGCCGAGTCGTTCCAGGTCGTCGAGTGCACGTGGGCGGACACGCTGGACGGAGCGGAGAGCGATCTTCCGCTGGCCGAGGGCGAGGATCACTATCAGCTGGCGAAATACCACGATTTCAACGGAATCACCAGCCCGTACGGCGCGCATTTCATCCTGAAGGTGGACAAGATCCTCATGAAGGAGAAGTATTACGACGCCATCGTGAACGGCGTGACGCGGCGGGGCTTTCCGCCCTGTCCGGTGGATTACGGCTATCGGGACTCGAAGAACTTCTGGTACCACCGCCATCGCCGGATGATCGCCGAGCTGCTGCCCGTGCGGAAGACCACGCTGGCCTCGGTGCGCTATGCGGCGGACCGGATCGATCCGACGGTGCGCTTTTCCGACGACGCGCTGGAGATGATCGTCAACGTCCCGCGCATCTTTTTGCCGACGGTCCTGCGCGGGTGCGTTTCCTGGGCCAGGGAGAACGGGGTCTCGGAGATCACCGCGGCGGAGATGAAGATCATCAACGACAAACGAAGCAGGGAAAAGAAGAAATAAAAAACGCGGAGGCGGGCGAAAGCCCGCCTCCGGATCCGTTTGTGAGAAGCCGGGACTCCGTCCGCGGCGCGCGGACGGAGATGGGGCGGCCGCGTCAGGTCCGGCCGTGCCGCGCGGCGAAGACGCCCATGCCCGCGATCCAGAGATAACACACCGTCTTGGGCAGCATGAGCATCCCGACCCACGCGTGCGTCCCGGCCCAGACGACGACGGGAAGGTAGAACGCGAAGGACAGCGTGACCGCCAGCCAGAGCAGACGGAAGGGCTTTTGCTTCCGCAAGAGCCGGAAGGCCAGCACGATCACCAGCGCGCCGAGAAGCGCGAAGGGCACGTTCCGGGCGATCCCCCACGACAGGGGCGAATCGTTCGTGATCCAGCCGTTCTGGGGGAACGCGCACAGGATGAGCCGGGCCGGGACCAGAAGAAAGACGGCGGCGTCGGCGAACCGGGGACGTTTGGCGCCGGTCCGCTTGAAAAGGAAGAAGTAGAGCAGCAGGTAAAAGAGGGTCATGGTGATCGAGGTGATCAGCTTGCCCGTGCCGAGCCACGCGGCCAGAGCGGGGGAGGGCGCGTCCAGCGTTTTGGTGAAGAGACCGACCGCCCGCGGGATCAGATGGAACGCGTCGCCGAAGCCGAGCAGCAGGCAGGCCATCCCGAACAGCGGGTTCGTCCCCTGACGGTCCCGGACCAGCAGGAGCCGGACGCCGGCGGCAAAGATCAGGACCAGATAGACCAGATAGAAACCGGATTCCATATACGCGCGCATAAGCAACCTCTTTTCTTCCCGGATCTTCCCGAATGGTTTCGGCGGCGATCCGCGTCCGCGGGCCGCCGCTTTTATTATACGCCCGCGCGGCCCGCATTGCAAGCCGATCCGGATCGAAAAAGCGGGATCCCGGACAAAAAACGGCCGAGGCGAGGGTCAGGCCGGACGGCGCTTTTGCCTTCCCGCGGGAGCGGCGGCCGCTCCCGCGGGAAGGGTCAGTCAGACATAATACCGGCCGTCGGGGGTCCGGCGGATGACCCCGGTCTTGACGAGCCTGTCTGTAATCCGGCGAAAACCGTTCGGATTGACGACGCCCGCTTCCGCCAGAGTCTTCGCCGCGGCCTCGGACGTCGCGCCGCAGGCCGAAAGCCTTTTCACGATCAGATTCCTGCGGATCAGCGGGATCGGTGGAAAAAATGCCATGACGGGGTCCTCCGTTCGATTTCGATCGGCCAGCGTTTTTTACATGATGCGGCTCCGGGCGGCGCCTTCTCCGGTCCGCCGCCGGGACCGCTTCCGCACGGGCCCTGCGGGG
>JAEEGL013120747.1_pt1 | contig 10691 bp, 8 predicted proteins | sample 9134231 | NCBI WGS metagenome assembly JAEEGL01 (sample SAMN16246548, study PRJNA631951) | gut metagenome | biome: gut microbiome; feature: rumen; material: fiber-attached | host: Bos | place: Iran: Karaj | collected 2018-10 | reverse complement strand
TTCAAGGTGATTTCATATTAATTCAAGATTCTTTTATTTAAAACATTTCTCATTAATTACTTATGGACCTAATTATTCTAAAAAAAATTATGCTTTCATATATTTTATTTCTTTAGCTTCATTTTATATTGCAATGATTCTTTTATATGCAATAATAAATATCAAAAAATTAGAAAATCTTATGTTATTAAATAATAAAAAACATATTGTAATAAAACAAAATCTTCCTTATAGAGATGAATATCAATTTACTGATGATTTAAAACTACCACAAGAAACAAAAAATAATTTAGGTAAAAAAAGATTACCTGATATTTTAGACGCAAATCTAGACATAAATAATATAGATATTGATATTAAAGGAGGTAAACTTTCAAATTACGATAAAAAATTTAAAAATCAAACTAACGAAATTGGTGGAAGAAAAAATGATTTTTTTGGTAAGAAAACAGCACAAAAAGATTTAAAAAATTCAAAATTTTTCAATAGAAATGATTCATCAGATTTTGATATAGGTGTTGATAGTGAAAAAATACCTCAAATTCCAGAAAAAAGAATGAATCAAGAATTAAGATTAAGAAATAATTTCTTTAACTCTAATAATTATAAAAATGAAACTGAATCATATAAAAGTAGTGAAAATAGTGATAATGCTATGGAAAATGAAAGTATTAAAAATGAGGATAGATATACTAGAAGTACTTTTGCTCGATCTAAAGTTAAAAAACCTAATCCACCAAAGAAAAAAGAAAATAAAATTGCAAATCCAGATTTGGATTATTTTGATGAACAAGGAATAAGAAAAAATGATAATAAAATAACAAATGTTTTCCATGATGAATATGATACTTATCAAGGATATTATAAACAACCGAAAGTAGTATCAGAAAAATTAAGATTTTTTGGAACAAATAATTTCTTTATTGATAAAAAAAGAAAGAATGAAACAGATTCAGGAAATTTTAATGAAAAAGGAAATTTCAAAGATGAAAATGCTGCAATTAATATTCAAACAACATTTAATCAAACTGAATTAGATCTTGGTTCTGATACTAAAGAAGATTTACCAGTTTTAGCTTGTCCATTAACTTATAATAAAAGATTATTAGAATATTTTAGATTAGATTTAACAATGATGAGATTTTTCAAATTAAATATTAAAAATAGATATATAATTAATATTACTTTTGGTAAATTTTCAACTATATTTCATAGATATCAAAGAATTGGAAATATTGTTGCACAATTTGCACTTTATTCTTTTATTTTAAGTATTTTATTTACTGCTGATGAAAAACAAGAAATATTAAATAAATCTAATGGAATTGAAATTGGATTATTTATTGCATATTGTATAATTGCTGAAATTGGTTCTTGTATTTTAATACATTTACCTGCTTTTATGTTTTATGTTGATGTTAAAAAATTTAGACCTATATATAAAAAGATAATTGATGATGGTGGATTAAATATTGAAAAAGATTTTGATGATGTTGTTAATCATAGATTTTGTTGGAATCTTTTAGGTGTAATTATTCAATTTATATATTTTATTATTAGTTTTTATTTTGCATTTTGTTTTGTTTGTACTTATTCATATCAAAGTAAAACTTATATTCTTTCAATAGTAATTACTATATTATCTGATATCTTAATATTTGAATTTTTATGGGAATTTATTCTTGCATTTTTATATATGATTAAAAAGAAAGGTAGATGTATAATTTATATTGCTGAATTTTTAAATAGAATGAGACATATGAAAACATTAACTTAAGTTTTAATTTATATATTTATACATTTAATTTTATTAAATATATCTTAAACATTAATTTATTAAATTGTATATAAAAATTATATATATTATTATAATAATTTAATAATTAAGGAAATTATTCATTCTTTGTAAATTAATTATAGGTGCAGTTGGTTTAGTTGGATCTGTCTTATTTTCATAATCAAAATTTTTTAAATAACCTTCACTAATTTGAGGATATCTATTAAATTCACGATAAAAGATATAAGACATTAATAACTTTAAAAGAATAATTAAAATCGAAATATAAAGACTTAATGCTCTAATATAAGATAATTCATTCCATTTTGAATTTAAATCATTTGGTTCAGGGGAAAAAAAAATAAGGAAAAGATAAACAGCATCTATAAAAAATGAAAAAATAATTATATGAATTATTAATTTAAATGTATATTGTGGACTAAAATTATAAAATCTCCTTATAATAAGTATTTCTGCAAGTGAAAAAATAAGATTTGGTTCATTTTTATATAAACAATTAACAATTGATAAATACTAAATTATTATAAATAAAATTTTACTATATGAGTATAAATTGGAAAAGTTAATCTACTAGGAATCATTATTTAAATTAATTTTAAAATATAAATTATTTTTAAGTAAATAATTTTGATTATTTGGCTATAATATGAATTTTCTATTTGAAAAAAATAATTTAACAAGAAAAAAAATTATAGAATCTGTCATATTATATAATAAATTATCAGGAGATGAAAATATTGAAAATCTTTCTGAAGAGGAACAAAATAAAATATTACAAAAAATAGAAATATTTTTTATTTGTTCAAAAGAAATTGAAAAAATTGATAATTTAACTCCATATACAAATTTAAAAGAATTATATTTAAGAAATAATTATATAAATGAAATAAGAGGATTAAATACTTTAATCAATTTAAAAGTATTAAATTTACAATATAATATGATTCATAAGATTAAAAATATTTCTCATTTAATCAATTTAGAAGTTTTAGATATTTCTGAAAACGATATTTATGACTTTGATAGTAAACAATTACCAGAAAATCTAATTTATTTATATTTTTATTATAATCCCTTTTTTGAACATTATAATAAAGATAAAATTTTTATTTATCGTTCACAAATAATCCAACAGTGTATTAAAATAGAAAGAATTGATAAATTAGATGTTAAAGATAGAGAAAGATTACTATTATTTGATGAAAAAAAAATTAAAAATAAAAAAAAATTTAGCTTAAATTCATTATCATATATATTTCAACATTATGAACAATTTGAAATCGATAATAATCAAAAAATTGAAAAATTAAATAAAAAAATGAATAATATTATTTTAAATGATATTAAAAATGATGAAAAAGAAATATCTACATGTAAATATGATAGAAAAGAAACATTAAAACAGATTCAAGAATTAGAAAGTAAAACAAATAATTTTTTCAATTCCTCAATTTTTAAAATTCAAAAAGAAGATTCAATTTATTCAAAAATAAATACAGATAATCATAAAAAATTTATTGAAAGTAAAGAAATGAAAGAATTAAATAAATATTTACAAATTTTAACTGAAAAATTTGAAAAAGCTAAATTTAATGATTCAAAAATAAAAAAAGAAATGGAAGAAAGAGTTAAAAAAGCTATTAATTTTAGTCAAAGAATTACAAATGCCGAAACTATTGCAAAAGATACAATAGAAAGAATAAATAATCAGAAATTAAATATTCCTGAATGTATTACAATAAAAGAAGATGAAATAAATAAAAAAGTAAAAAAACAAAAAAAAATAAAATCAATTTTTGAAGAAGAAAAAATAGCAGATGAATCATTAAATAAAAATAAATTAAGTAAAAATAATTCTCTTTTATCTCTTTCTGAATTTGATGATAGTTTTTCAGAAGAAAAAAAATCTAATTAATATAATATTTAATAAAAATTAAAGAAAATATATAAATAGTTTAAATAAAAAATTGGATAATAAATTTAAATATTATATAAAAGTTTTTTGGTAAAATTTAACTAATATTCATACTTAAATTCTTACTTCAAGAAATTATATTTTTCATTATTTTTAATATTTCATCTTTTGATATTATTTTAACAGGTTTTTCATCAATTTCATCTTCAATTACTTTTGAAGTTTCATCATCAATAATACATTTTGATGGTAATTTTAAATTATTTAAACTTTGATGAATTTCTTCAATTAATTCTTTAGGAATATTTATTTTTTCTTCTAATTCTTTTGCTTTTTTTATTATTTCCTCACCTAAAGTTAATTTTTCTTTTTTTTGATATATTTCAATAAATTTATTTCTTGCTTGACTTAATCTTCTTTTTAATATTATCATATTTTCAGGAGAAATTTTTTTATGTTTTAATAATTCTAAATTGTCTTTTTCTTCTTCAACTTCTTTTTTATTATTTTTATTTAAATTTAAATGAAAATTTAATTCTTTTTCAATTTTATTTTTTAATATTTCATCACTATCTTCATCACTAGAACTATTACCACTTATTGAAGAAATAGTATTATTATTATTATTATTATTTTGATTTTTCTTCTTTTCCATTTTTAATCTTTTTTTTTCTTCTTTTTTTCTTTTTTCTTCTTCAATTTCTTCTTCAGTTTTAACAATTAAATTATTTTTTGCATTTATAATTTGTTCTAAATTAATATTTAATTCACCAAAATTTGCATTTGGCCAAGATAATCTCATAAAACTTTTTGGCATTTTTTTTAATATTTTATTTTCTTCTTTTTCTTTTTGTATTTTTTCTTTTTCATCTTCATTTGCAATAAAAGCATTTATATTCATTGGTTTAACATTAATATGGGTTTCTTCAAAATATTTAAGTGGATCCTTTTCTATATAATTAAATGTTATTTTTAAATACCTTTTTCTTCTTTTTTTTCTTCTTTATTTTCCAAATTTTCTTCTAATTTTTCATCATCTTTTTGATCTATTATAAATTCTGATTCATTTCTTTTATGAGTTGGTTTAATTGTTGAAATTAAATTCATTGATGAAAAATCTACTGATTTAAACTCTTTTGGTCTTGTTAAACTTCTCTCTTTTCTTAATTTTCTTAAAAGTTCAACTGCTCTTTTGGACATTTTCAATTATTTAATTAAATTTTAATTTTTTATTTTTCTCAATTTTTATTTTTATAATATATAGATAATTTAAATTATATTATTTTTCTATTTATTTTTTAAATATTTAATTTAAAAAAGAATAAATATTTTTTATAAAAATGAGAATTATAGTGAGAGATTTATTAATTGTTATTTTTATATTTTGTTTATGGATTTGTTCTTTATTTTATAGTATGAATAAAGGAAATGAAAAATTAATTGAAGCATTATATGCATTTCCAGGACAATTATTAATTACAATTGGATATTATGCAATTTGTAATGTTTGTTATAGTATATTATTTATTTCAGATTGTGAAAATGAATATGGTGAATTAATGAGTCAATTAGATGAAGGAAGAAAATTCTTTGAAGAAAAAGGTATTAAATATAATTAAGTGTTTTTTTTATTTAAAAAAACAATTTTTTAAAAAAATAATTGATATTTTTATAAAGATTTATTAATGGGGAATTAATATGTTAATCAAATATATTAATTTTTCTTTTTAATATAGTGAATACTGAATAATAACTAAAAAAATAAAAAAAAAATAATTAATAAAAATAAAACTAATTCTTTTTTATGATATTAAATGAAATAAAAAATAGTTTTAATATCTAAATATTTTTTAATACAATAAAAATTATTTAATAAATTAAAAAAAATAAAAAAAAATATAATACTATTTCATGAAATATTCCAAAAAATATAAAAATAAATTACAATGATAGACAAACTAGATTTACTCTTTAAAGTAAAAATAAAAAAAAAAAATAAATTAGAAAGCCAGAGATAAAGGATTCAAAATAAACGCTCAGGATGATGAATTAGAAGAGATGATATCAACAGACATAGACAAAAAAATGGAAGATTTCCAATCTAAAATATCAGAAGGTCGAAGTTCAATAAAATATATAGAATTAAAATATGATCAATTATTGCAATTAAAATCTCAAATTGATAATTCAATAGGAAAAGAACAAGAATCAGAAACATCATCAAAAATAAATAAAATAAGTTCAGATGTTCAAACAAAACAAGCATCAATGAAAGGAATAATTGATTCTTTAGAACAAATGATAAAAGAAGAACAAGATGAAGATAATGCAGAAACAAGAATGAAAAAAAATTTATTTGATTCTATGATAAAAAATTATCAAGATATTTGTATTAAGTTTCAAAAATTAGAAACTGATGTTAAAAATATTATGCAAACTAAAAATATAAGAGCTGCTGAAAATATTTTAGGAAGGGGGTTGTCCGATAATGAAAAAACTCAAGTTATTAATGATCCTAAATTTGTTGAACAAATTTATGGAGATAAATTAAAGGGGGGTGCACATGTTAAATTACAAAATGCTGTTGCTGATTTAGAAGAAAGACATAAAGATATTAAAAATTTAGAAAAGTCTATTTTACAAGTACATAATTTAATTATTGATTTAAGTAAGTTGGTTCAATTACAAGGGGAAATGATTGATAATATTGATGTTAATATTCAAAAAGCTAAAAATTATGTTCAAAAAGGAGAAAAAAATTTAAATAAAGCTAAGGAAAATATGAAAAAAGCAAGAAAGAAAAGATGTATTATTTTAATTATTGCAATTGTTATATTGTTAATTGTTTTAATTTCGATTATAACAATATTTACTTAATGAAAAATGTAAAACAAATTTTAAAATAAATTGAAATTAAATAAATTTTTAAATAAATAAACAAATATTATTTACTCTTTCTCTTTAGCTTCTTTTTCCTTTTTATATCTTAAATATAAGATATATCCGACAAGAGCAATACTCAATAAAATTAATAATAAAATGACATATATAAAAGTATTTGATTTATGAATAATTTCAAAAGGTTCATAAACAACTCTATAACTAACAGGATTTTGAAAAACAGCAACAATAGTAATATAAAATTCACCTTTCTTAGAAAATTCAAATGAAGTAACATCAGTTTTTTCATATTTTTGAGTTAATAAATAGCAATCATTAGTTATATATTTTTTAACTTCTTCTGTATGTGGTAAAATATAAACTAAATAATGATCTGCACCAACTGCATGTTCCCATAATAATCTTTTAAATTGTTTTTCATATGTAATCATAAGTTTCATTTCATTATAATTATCCATATCAATAGAATCTACAACAATTTTTTCTTGAATAAAATTATATGATAATTCTACACCTTCATATTTTTTTCTCTCATTCATATTAAGTTCAATATTCAATGTTGGATAATAATTTTTAAATGCAACCATATTATATTTTGAATATAAAATTTCAGAATGTAAATTATCATAAAAATGAGTAATTGTTAATTTTGGTGTAAAATCACCACATTTATTTGCAATTACAATTAAATATTCTGATTTTGAACCTCCTGACATTGATTTTTTCATACCATTAAATTGAGGAATTATTTTATTTTTTTCTAATTTAGGATAATAAATTTTTTCATTATATTCTATTTTAATTTTATAATTTGGCATTTTATTTCTTTCATCAAATGAAATTGCAATATAATAATTATAATGACTCTTTAATTTATCATATGGATCTGAAATTCTATAATTCCATTGTTTATTATATAAGTCACTTGAGCTTACAAAATGATGTAATGGACTATTTCTAACATTAGTAATGTATTTTATATGTGATACTGATTGTAATTTTAATAATTGATATGAAAAATCATTTTCAATATTATTCATTGAAATTTGGAATTTTTGAAAATCAATATCTTTTCTAATTTGAATTAATATATTATATTCATGTAATTCTAAATATTTTCCAATTTCTGTTATTTCATAAAATTGTGTATTATCCATATTAAAATTAACTTGTACAACTGTATCTTCTGTAGGATATAATTTTAAAACAGGAGTAATTAAATTAGGATATTTATCAATTTCATATCCTCTTGTTCCTTGAATAGAAATTTCTCCAATTGTAATATTATCTAATTTAATATTTATTTTTCCATTATAATCAAATTGTTCAATAAAAAAATTAGATTTAATATTTTTTTTTTCTTTAACCATTGGTAATAAAATAGAAGTTTTAGAATTAGCAGTTAAACTTAATAGCATACCTCCATTAACTTTAATTTCTTTTTCATTTTTATCTTCTAAATAATAAATTTCTAATATTCCAGGAGCTTCACAACTTATATATAAAATTTCAAAATTACCATCCATTGTTAAAATAGTATTTTTAATTTTATAATTCTCATTTGGGAGAATTGAATCATATTCATTTGAAATATAAGTTTTTTTATATCTTATATCATAATTTCCTGAAATTGATCTAAAATAAACATATCTTTCTGTAATTTCTTTAAATACATCAATTAAATAAAATGGATTATTACAATTATCCATTATCATTTCATGAGCTCCTTTTGGTTTATTTTCTTTTAATAAAAATACATTTTTATCAGTAATTTCAAAATAAATTTTTGGTTCATATTTATCTGTAATAAATCTTAATGTTAATTCATAATATTTTTCATTTTGTTTATCAAATTCTTGTTTATTTAATATATAAATTTCTTTTTTTGGTTCTTTTTTATCATTAACTTCATTATCATCAGTTAATAAATTTCCATGAGTAATTTCTAAGATATTTGAATCTTCACAATAAATAAATAAAGTGAAATTTTTACTTGATGGAACTTGTAATGTATAATATTTTGGAATGAATTTTTCAGTTACTATTGAATGTATTAAATGAGGTTTTTTTTTTAAACTAATTATTTCTGCTTTTGATGTAATGAAAACATGGAATTGTTGAGGTGTAAAAATTGAAGGATTATAAGTGACTTGAATATATGTTAATAAAAGAATATTTTCATTTTTTGGAATTTCATTTGGTGATTTGAAAAATAATTGTTTATAATATTGTCCATCTACATCAAATGAATATTCTTTTAATTCATTTTGATCTACATCAACAGGATAAAATTCTTCTAAATAATCAATTGATAAATTTCTAAGATTAAAAAGTTTTGAATTAAATCCTTTAATTAAATCACATATTTCTTTTTTATCACAATGAATTGTAATTGAATATTCTGAATTTGGTTCAAAATTCTTTATATCTGTAAAGAAATAATAAGATTCATCATTATAAAATTCTAAAGTTTTAATACCAAATTCTAAAGGTTGATAATTATGTAAAATTGAATATGAAATATACTTTGTTGCTCTATGCTTATAATAATAATTTTCAACCTCAATCAAATATACAGTATTTTTCACTGGGACCAAAATTAATTTACAAATGGTATTTGTAATATTATATAAAGGTTTATCTTTTTTTCCACTTTCATAAACTACAATTCTATGTTTATTATGGGGATTTCCTCTAATATCAACCTCATATGAATTTCCCTTTGAAGTCTCCATAGAAACAGTCATTTTATTTCTTGAAAAAAAATGTTCAAGTACATAAGTTTGATCTAATTGAAGAGAATAAACATCAAATTCTTTATAAACTCTAATTCTAGCATTTTTCTTAATATCATTTTCCATTTTGATAACAATGTATAAATTATTATATCCCAATTTTGAATCATAATACTTAATTGAATAAACTTGTTCAGATGAAATTTTAAACTTCCACATATAACCAGTCCAATCATCAAAAGATTTAATAACTTTATCATGCGTTGTATATACATAAATTTCTCCTTTTAATTCATCTGATTCAGGAATCTCAATTGCAACATCACTTCCTAATTCTCTTATTCTATATCTAAAAAATGCTTCTCCTTTTCCTTCAAAAGTTTTATATTCATAAGTAGCTAATTCAATAAAAGAATCAAAAGATTTTTGATAACTTTCAAATGAATATGATATTAATAATATTAATAAAAATTGAATAAGCATTTTCGACATTTTTATTTTAAATTTATTATTAGAATAAATAAATATTAAATCTAATTTAATATATTAATTTTTTTATAATTAATATACTGAAAAAGAATCAGGATTATCAAAAAGTTTTTTAGCTTCTTTTACCATTTTCGCACTGAGTACACCATCAATAAATCTATGATCTAAAGTGAAATTAACAGGTAAATATTCAGTTTCTGTAAAAGTACCATCTTTATTTAAAATTCTTTTTTTTTTTATTTCACAATTTGCAAAAACACCTGAAGTTTGTGTAAAAGGACATAATGGAACATATACATTTTTTAAATGAAATCCACCTAATGAAGTAATTATAACTGAACCATATTGATTTTTTGAAACCTAAAAAATAAAAAACAAATAAAATTAAAAAAAAAAATTAAAAATAAAAATTTTACTCCTAAAGCTTTACAAGTAATTCCCATATTTGCTAAAATACCATCAAGTTCAAGTAAAATTTCTATTAAACTAATAAATAAAAAATAATAAAATAAATATAATATTATACAATGAAGGTAATTTTCTTAAAGCACGTAATCCATTATTATGTGTTTTATTTTTTTCCTTTCTATAAATATCAGCTTCTCTATATAATTCATCACTAATTTCAGCCATTGTTTTTCCTGGGACATTTCTAATAGTCATATTAGCTAAATCTTTATCACCAACATTAACTAAAACTCCTATATCAACTTCTTCTCTTTTTACTTTAATTCCAAATCTTATCATTTCATTACATTCTGGTAATCTTTTAAATACTTCTCCTACTACTTTAATCCAAAATACTGTTAATGTTATTTTTTTTCCTGTTTTCTCTGACATTTGTTTTATAAAT
>JAEEGL013081516.1_pt1 | contig 10691 bp, 11 predicted proteins | sample 9134231 | NCBI WGS metagenome assembly JAEEGL01 (sample SAMN16246548, study PRJNA631951) | gut metagenome | biome: gut microbiome; feature: rumen; material: fiber-attached | host: Bos | place: Iran: Karaj | collected 2018-10 | reverse complement strand
GTCCCCCTGCCAGCAGTGCAGGCTGACGGGGACGATTTTCAGCTTTTCGATGGCGGCGTCTGCGTCCACGCCGAACCGTGCGTACTTCGCTTTTGCTTCCTGATAGCTCATTTGTCTGCCTCCATCTGCTGTTTCAGATTTCCGATCGCCGTGGCCTCGATGGGCAGGGCGATCACGATTTTGCCGGTGGCCTCCTCCGTGAGGCGGTTGAGGAAGGCGTTTTTCGCCCCGCCGCCCACGATGGCGATGCTGTCATAGTGTTTGCCGGTATTGTGCTGGAGTTCCTGGATGGCGTTCATATAGGAAAGCGCCAGGCTGCGGTAGGCGCAGCGGAAATAATCTCCCACGCTTTGGGGCTTCATGGCAAGGGCTGCGTCAAAGGCAGCCTTCATGCTCTCCGGAGCCAGGAACGCGGCGGCGTTGGCGTCCACGGTCTCCTCAAAGCGGCTCTTCTCCGCCTCGGATACGATCTCGTCAAAGGGCCTGCCGGGACAGAGCTCGTCCCGCAGACGGTTCACCAGCCACATGCCCATGATGTTCTTCTGATAGCGGTTGTAGCCCACGCCCCCCTCGTTGGACCAGTTGGCCAGCTCACTGGCCGTGTTGGTGATGGGCTTTTCGGTCTTCACGCCCAGCAGCGACCAGGTGCCGGAAGAGATATAGGGGTGGCTGCCCGCCATGGGGATGCCCTCCACTGCGGAGCCGGTGTCGTGAGTGGCGCAGAGGACCACCTTGATCCCCTCGTACTCGCCGATCACCGTGCCGGGCTGCTGCAGCTTGCGGAAGAGCTGCCGCGGCAGACCCAGGGCCTCGACGATCACCGGGTCGTACTCCCCGGTCTCCGCGCTGACCATGCCGGTGGTGGTGGCGTTGGTATACTCGTGGGCCTTGCCGCCGCAGAGCTTGTACATCAGATACTCCGGGATCATCAGGAAGTCCGTCACGCCTTCCAGCCGCCCGGAGAGCTTGTCCGCGTACAGCTGATAGACGGTGTTGAAGGGCTGGAACTGGATGCCCGTGTGCCGGTAGAGCCGGGTAAAGCTGATCTTTTCATGGACCGGCGAGATCACGGCCTCGGTGCGGCCGTCCCGGTAGGAATAGCAGGGACGGACCTCCTCATCGCCGCGCAGCAGCACGTAGTCCACACCCCAGGTGTCCACGGAGAGGCTCTCGATCTTCCCGAAGCGCTCCCGCGCCTTTTCAATGCCGGCCTTCACATGGAACACAAGCGCGTCGATGTCCCAGGTCAGATGGCCGTCCAGCCCGGTCACGCCGTTGGGGAAGCGATAGACCTCCTCGGTTTTCAGTTCGCCTTCTTCCTTCCAGCCCACGATGTGGCGGCCGGAGGAGGCGCCGATGTCAATGGCAAGATAGCGTTTCAAAGGATCACCCTCCCGTCCTGTATATGACTATACAGAACGGGAGGGCGCTTTTACAGGTCTTGACTTTTCCAAAAAAGTGTCCTTATTTGCAATCCCGGTATTTTTTCGGCGACAGGCCGTAGCGCGCTGCGAACAGGCGGTGGAAGTAGCTGAGGTTTTCATAGCCGACGGCGTTCGCGATCTCGTCCACGTTTCTGGCCGTGTTGCGCAGCAGCCACGCCGCCTGGCTCAGCCGCTTCTCCTGCAGCAGCTCCGTGTAATTTTTCCCGGTTTTCTGCCGGATCAGCCGCGACAGGCTCGGGAGCTCATAGTGGAGCCTGCCGGCGATCTCCGTGAGACTTCCGTCCCGGTAGTTCTCTTCCAGATACCGCAGCACGGCGACGACGGCGTTCTGCTCCCGGGTCTGGAATTGCAGCGCCTCGGTGTGATTCATCAGCTGGGCGAAGAGGAGCCCCATGGTCATCTGCAGGATGCCGCGTTTGTTGGGGACGTCCTCCAGAAGCGTGAAGAGCAGGTTTTCGATCAGGTTCTGCACCGGAAGAAGCTCCGAGACGTGAAACAGCAGATAGTCCGCCTCGTTTTCTCCGGTCAGACAGCTCACCACAAAGCGGCGCAGAGGGGTCTCCTCCTCCCCGAGGAAGGGCAGCGTCCCGGAGAAAAAGGCCGGGCGCACGATGAAGTTCACCGCGATGTCCTTTTCCCCGGCGGCGTCGACGGACTGGCGCGCGTTCCGCCCCAGCATCAGCAGCTCGCCCTGACGGAGCGTGATGGCGCTGCCGTTGACCCTGTGCCGGGTCTCGCCCTGGCACATGTACACCATCTCCACGTAGTCGTGGCTGTGCTCGGGAAAGGCGATGAAGCGGGTGTGCGGGCGGATGGCGATGAGCTTGCCCCTCTCCAACAGCTTTTCTCCGCTGATCACGTCACGGCTGCCGTCCATATAGATGCTGCGGTCGATGTGACTGCGGCCGTTCAGGATCTCCCGTTCCTCCGCCGTGACGATGGAAAGCCTGCTCAGTATTCTGTCGTTCATTCCGGCCGCCTCCTCTCTTCCTTATTGAATAATAATCACCCGCCGGACGGGGAGCGGAGGAACCGTTTTCCTCTTCCCCCGTCCGGCGGTTTTTCGTTCGGATGATCGTGATCCGTTCGGGACCGGCGTGCCGCGTCGGCAGGACGCGCAGCCCCGGCTACTTTCTGTTCGTGCTCTCCCGCAGGATTGGCGTCGTGTTTACGTAGACGCTGACAGGCGACCGGCCGGGGTTCGCGATCCGGTTAAGCAGCACGTCGGCCGCCATGCGGCCGATCTCCGCGCCGGGGATCTGGACAGTGGTGAGCGTGGGCTCCACGACGGCCGACTGCGCCGTCCCGTCAAAGCCGGCCACCATGATCTGCTCGGGGATGGCAAGCCCGATCTGCTTGAGCGCGGTCATCACATGGATCGCGATATAATCGTTGACGCAGATCAGCGCGTCGGGGAGCTGCGGCATTTCGAGGATCTTCTCCGCCAGCCAGTCGGGGTCGCTGTAGGGAGACGCGTCATCGCCGAGAATGCAGAGTCTCCTGTCCAGCGGGATCTCCGGCTGCAGGGCGTCTCCGCTGGCCATCTGGAAATACCCCAGCTCCATCGCCTTTTTCAGGACCATCTGTCTGGTGGGCTCCTGAACCGCACCGCGGCCGTTGATGACCTTTGAAACCGTGTTCCTGGGAATGAGCATAAACAACGGATTTCTTGACAAATTGTAATTTTAGAAATACGATATGTACATATTATAATGCAAATTGTAAATCAATATTTTACATTTTGCAACATTCAGCGACGCGTTTTTTTCCACAACCGCAGACAGGCTGTACAGTCTGCCGATTTTTTCATAAGGAGGCCTACGTCACCGTTCGCTACAAGCCGGAGAACAACACGGTCCGCATCGACCGCAGCCACAGCGGCTTTTCCCACGATATCGTGAGCGTCCGCGATTTTCTGGTGCGGCCCCGGCAGGGAGAGATCAAGCTGCGGCTGATCCTCGACCGGCATTCCCTGGAGCTGTTCGTCAACGACGGAGAACAGGCGGCCACCGCCATGCTCTACACGGATCTGAACGCCGACGCGATCAGCTTTGAGGTGGACGGCTGCGTGGCCATGGACGTGGAAAAATACGATCTGGTCTTTGATCGGGAGGCGGAGGAATGAATACGTACGACGTTGTCGCCCTTGGGGAGCTGCTGATCGACTTTACCGAAAACGGATTGAGCGAACAGGGCAATCCCCTGCTGGAGGCCAATCCCGGAGGAGCGCCCTGCAACGTGCTCTCCATGCTCCAGAAGCTGGGCCGCAGGACCGCGTTTATCGGCAAGGTCGGCCAGGACCTGTGGGGCGAAAAGCTGAAAACAGCCGTGGAGGAGGTCGGGATCGACACCCGCAACCTTCTCATGGACAAAGAGGTACGCACGACGCTGGCCTTCGTCGGCAGAAAGCCGGACGGAGACAGAGACTTCGCCTTTTACCGCAACCCCGGGGCGGACATGCGGCTTCGCGCCGAAGAGGTGCAGGAGGACCTGATCGCGGACGCCCGGATCTTTCATTTCGGTTCTCTCTCCATGACGGATCCGGTGTGCCGGGAAGCCACCGCGGAGGCGCTTCGGCTGGCGAAAAAGCACGGCTGTCTGATCTCCTTTGACCCCAATCTGCGCGAGCCGCTGTGGAACAGTCTGGAGGAAGCCCGGGAGCAGATCGGCTTCGGTCTAAGCCGGTGCGACGTGCTGAAGATCTCGGACAACGAGCTGCTGTGGTTTACCGGCGCCGGGGATTTTGACGAAGGCGTTTCCGTCCTGCAGGAGAGATACGGCATCCCGCTGATCCTTCTCAGCAAGGGACGGGACGGCAGCAGCGCCTACTACAAGGGAATGCGCGTGGACGCTCTGCCGTTTCTGCAGGAGAACACCATCGAGACCACCGGCGCGGGAGACACCTTCTGCGCCTGCGCTCTGCATTTTCTGCTGGACGCCGACCTGGATGATCTTCGCCGGGAGGAACTGGAAAAAATGCTGACCTTCGCCAATGCCGCCGCTTCCCTGATCACCACCCGGAAGGGCGCGCTGCGCGTGATGCCGACGAGAGAGGAAACGGAAGCGCTGATCGCATCCCGGGATCGGAAAGCCCTTGCATTCTGAACTGCAGAGTGTATAATAACACCTCCATCCAACGCGAGCCGCCGGATGGAGGTATTTCAATCCGCAAAGGGGAAACTATGATCGATACGAGTATCAGAGAAGAATATATCCGCGCTCTCCGCCTGGGACAGAAGGAATGCAAGGAGCTTTCCGCCGCCGGGAAGGACCCGTATCCCGCCGTTCTGGACGAGATCCTTCCGGACATTTCCCATTGCAGCGTGCAGGAACTCCCCGTGCAGGAGCTCCCCATCAGCCGGATCGTCGGAACAAAATCCTCCGGAAGAGTATCCGCTTTTTCCGCGGGCTTCTATCCCCTTTTGAACGTGGAAAGCGAGTTCGCCGTCAAGTGGATGACTCTTTGCGAGGCGCACCTGTCAGACACCGGGATCCGGGACGCCATAGAGTGCTATGAGTATCTGGGAGACTTTTACGTGCAGGAGGGCAACAAGCGCCTCAGCGTGCTGAAGACCTTCGGCGCGGCGAAGATCTCCGGAACGGTCAGGCGCATCCTGCCCGGGCGGTCGGAGGAGCCCCGGATCAAGGCCTACTACGAGTTTCTGGAGTTTTTCAGGGATTCCCGGCTCTATGATATCCAATTCCGCAGGCCCGGAGAATACGCGAAGCTCCTCACCCTGCTGGAAAAACGGCCCGGAGAGCCCTGGTCTGATGCGGAACGGCGTCAGTTCTCCTCCCGGTACTTCTACTTTACGGAGGCGTTTTCCTCTGTGGGGGGGCAGAAGAAAGACGTTCAGCCTGAGGACGCCCTGCTCCTGTGGCTGCAGGTGCACCCGTACGAGCGGCTCGGCAGCATGACCGCCGCGGAGCTGAAGAACTCTCTTTCCGCGCTGTGGGGAGACGTACAGGCCGCCGCGGAAGAGACGCCCTCTCTTCAGACGCAGCCCGATCCGGAAAAAACAAGCCTGCTGGGAAAAGTGATCGGCAGCGCCCCCAGGCATCTGAACGTGGCCGTGATCTCCCAGCAGGACCCGGAGACCAGCACCTGGACTCAGGGCCATCAAAAGGGCGCGGATCATCTCGCCGCCGCTCTGGCGGACCGGGTCACCGTGCGGAATTATTATCACGCCGACACGCCGGAGCAGGCGGAGGCGCTGCTGGAGGAGGCCGTCAGCGACGGCGCGGAGCTGGTGTTCACCACGGCTCCCCTGCTCCTGCGCCCCACGCTGAAGGCCGCGGTAAAGTATCCCAGGATCAGGTTTCTGAACTGCTCCACGGGCACGCAGCTTTCCAGCGTTCGCAGCTACTACTGCCGCACGTACGAAGGGAAGTTCATCACCGGCATCATCGCCGGCGCCCTGGCGGAAAACGATCTGGTGGGGTACGTGGGCTCTTACCCGATCCTGGGCGTTCCCGCGTCCGTCAATGCCTTTGCCCTGGGCGTGCGCATGACGAATCCCCGGGCCAGGGTCCTGCTGGAGTGGAGCTGTCTGGAGGGCGATCCCGTACAGAAGCTTCAGGGGAAAGGCGTGCGCGTCATATCCAACCGGGATATCCCCGTCAGCGGACAAGGGTATATGGATCAGGGACGGTACGGTACGTTCCTGACGGATCAGGCCGGACAGCTGGTTCCGCTCGCCTCTCCCTGCTGGATGTGGGGGGAGCTGTACGAGTCGGTCGCGCGGAGCATCCTGTCGGGCAGCTGGAAGGAGAAAAAGGACGAGGCCATCAACTACTGGTGGGGCATGGACAGCGGCGCCATCGACGTCGAGCTGACTGACCGGGTGCCCGCCGGCGTCAGGTCTCTGGCCGAGTTCCTGATGAAGCAGCTCCGGGCGGGCCGTCTGGACCCGTTCGCGCAGAGGATCGTCACCCAGGACGGGACGCTCATAACCGACGGCGCCGGATCGCTCAGCTCCATAGAGCTGTTGAAAATGGACTGGCTGTGCGACACGGTGGAAGGCCGTATCCCCGAATATGAGGAGCTGCTTCCCATGTCCCGCGCCCTGGTCAGAGAGCTGGGCGTGCACAGGGACCGGATCCCGCCGGAGATCGGAGGCGCGCCTTGAAGATCCTGGCGGTCGCTGACGTGGAATGCGCCGCTCTGTGGGATTATTACACCCCCGGGCGGCTTGCCGAGTATGATCTGATCCTGGGCTGCGGCGATCTGAAAGCGTCCTATCTGACCTTTCTGGCCACCATGAGCCGGGCGCAGGTGCTGTACGTCCACGGCAATCATGACGAAGGCTATCTCTCCTCCCCACCCGAGGGCTGCGAGTGTATCGACGATCAGCTGGTCGTCTATAACGGCGTCCGGATCCTGGGACTGGGCGGCTGCCTGCGATACCACCCGGGCCCGTATCAGTACACCGAGCAGGAGATGGGCCGGCGCATCCGGCGGCTGCGGTTTGCCCTGGCGCGCAGCGGCGGCGTGGACGTGGTCATCACCCATTCCCCGCCCCGCGGCCTGGGAGACCTGGAGGACCCGGCGCACAGGGGGTTTTCTTCCCTGGTGGAGCTTCTTGACCGATATCAGCCGCAATACCTTCTCCACGGGCACGTACATCTGCGCTATTACCGCAAGCTTCCCAGAGAGCGCGAGTACGGACAGAGCAGGATCATCAACGTGTCCGAGCGCTACGTGCTGGAGCTCCCGGACGCGCCGGCAGCAGACAGCGACAAAAACAGGCTGATCTGGAAAACACGGCACAGGGAAAAGGATGATTCGTGGGAGCTGTTTCATCTGTGACCGTTCTCCGGAAAAACAGCCCCACGCTTATATCGACCGCCCCGGGATCAAGAGATCCCGGGGCGGTCGATATTATATTCGGTTTATCAGAAGGATCGGCGTGCTGCCGACGCGCCTGGGCTTCCTCAGGCCTGCGCGGGAGCTCCCGGCTTCACAGTGGCGATATAGTGCACGCCCTCGGGAAGCGGGAGGCCGGGATCCTGCATCGTGACCTGCGGCTGTTCACCGTTCGCCTCCATGCCCATAACGAAATGGCACAGCGCGATACCCACGTCGACCTTCTGAAGATCGCCCGTCTTCTCCCCGACGTACCCCTTGTCCTGCTTCTCGTAGAAGTGGAAGCAGCCGTCCGCGGCGATGATCCGCCACGGCTGCTTGTTGACGGCGGAGGGCGCCCACCGTACCATCTCCATCAGATCGCGCAGCTCGTCCGATCCTTCCGCGTGCAGCGGGACGCCCCAGGCCCTGTCAAAGAACAGCTTGTCGGTACTCAGACGCAAATCCGCTCCGACGCCCTTGCGCATCATGGTCTCCCGGAAGGAGCGTTTCTTCGCGGGATAGCCGAGAGGACTCATGCACGGCATCATTTCATCTTCCGCAAGACCGGCCGCCCGCTCAAAGAGCTCGCGGTTCATGGTCCCGCCAATCCACGTCGTGCCGATCCCCAGCGACCACGCATACAGCACCAGCTTTTCAAAGGAAAAGCCGAATGCCACGTCCGCATAGTCTCCTTTTTTGACCTTCCCGGCCACGTAGAGCGATTCGCCCGTCAGCACCGGGCTGGAAAGTCCGTTCTCTTTCGCGTCGAGCAGAACGAAACGAACCGGAATGCCGAAGGGGTTGTCGATCGACTCCGCATACCGCTCCAGCCGGTCCCGATCCTCTGCGCTGATCGGTTTTTCCTCAAAGCTGCGAACGCTCTTTCTGCTTTTGATGATCTCCAATATTCCAGACATGGCGATGATCCTTTCCTCCGGGCTTCAGGCCGTGAAGCCCCGCATCACGCTCCTGCGCTTTCGCGCAGGAGCTTTTCCACGAGCTCTCTCTTTTCGTACAGTACGCATCCCCCGGCATGATCCTCCAGCAGATGTCCGTTGTCCCGAAGGGCACGGAACAGTCCGGAGTTCATCGCCTCGCGGAGGGAGGTGTCCCGCACGTTGACGTCCGAATAGGGTGAGAAGGGACAGGGCTCCGCGCCGCCGTGAGAATTGATGTGGAAGAAGCCGCGTCCGGCCGCCACGCAGCCGCCGGATTCCTTCTCGTCACCGGGGAAGGAAATATATACCATTTCCGGATGCTCTTTCCGCAGGCGGGCGATCTCCGAGGCCAGGTATTCCCTCTCCGCTTCGCTGGGCGCCAGCTCCCTGCTGTCCTCCGTGACGGGCACGAACTCCACAAAGATCACCACTTTGCAGCCCCGGTCGGACAGCTTCCGCAGAAACGAGTCCGAAGTGACCTCGCGCAGGTTTTCCGTCGTGACCGTTACCGACGCGCCGAAAATCAGGCCGCGGCGATGGAATTCGTCCATATTGGCGATCAGCTTGTCGTAGACGCCCCGGCCCCGGCGCTCGTCCGTAAGCTCCCGCTCTCCCTCGATGCTCATGATGGGAATGAGGTTGCGGCAGCGGTCAAAGAGCTCGCAATACTGCTCGTTGAGGAAAATACCGTTGGTCACGATGGGGAAAAGGACGTTCTGTTTTCTCCCGGCGGCCTCGATCACGTCCCGGCGGAGCATGGGTTCGCCGCCCGCCAGCAGCACGAAGCTGATCCCCAGCTCGTCGGCCTCCTCAAAGATCCGCGCCCATTCCTCCGCCGTGAGCTGCTTGACCGGCGCGGCGTCGACCGTGGCGTGGTTGCAGCGGGAGTAGCATCCCGCGCAGTGGAGGTTGCACTGGCTGGTGATGCTGGCGATCAGGTAGGAGGGGATATGCTCTCCCCTCTCCTCCGCAGCCATTCTCTTTTTCGACGCCGCGCGGCTGGCGGCGGCAAAGCGAAGCAGAAAGGCGCTTTCCTTCGGATCCCGCATCGTTGCCTTGATCGCATCGGTCACCACCTGCTCCACGCCCCTGGCAAGATATGCCTGCAGATCAAATTCCTTGTTTTCTGTGGTCATTCGCATCCCTCCGGTTTTGCCCGGCTCCGGGCGATCCATCTTCAGCAACTGGTCTTCCCGATCCCTCCGGGCCGGCTCTGCCGTGACAGCGCAGTCTTACAGGGCGGCGGCGACCGCGGCCTTGACTTCTTTCATGTCGACCGTCGGCTCAAAGCGGGCGACGACCTTGCCTTCGCGGTCGATCAGGAACTTGGTGAAGTTCCATCCGATATACGTTTTATCTCCGTATTTCTTGTTGTTCATATCCGCAAACTTATTCAGCGCCGCGTTCTTCAGCCCCTTCCCAAAGCCCTTGAACGGCTTCTCGGCGGCGAGGAACGCAAAGAGCGGATCGGCGGTCTCGCCGTTGACGTCGATCTTTTTGAACTGGGGAAACTCCGTTCCGAATTTCATCGTGCAGAACTCATGGATCTCATCGTCGCTGCCGGGCGCCTGGTTGGCAAACTGGTTGCTGGGGAAGTCCAGGATCTCAAAGCCCTGGTCCCGCAGCTCCCTGTACATGGCCTCCAGCGGCTCATAGTGCGGCGTGAAGCCGCAGCCGGTAGCCGTGTTCACGATCAGCAGCACCTTGCCCCGATACTCCGAGAGACTGACGTCGTTGCCCTGTCTGTCCTTCACCGTAAAATCGTACACTGTCTTCATGTTTTATTCTCCTTCCGGTTTTTTATTTTTTGTTTTGATTGTCCAGCAGCTCGTACAGCAGCTCGTAGAGCAGCTGCGCTTTTTCCGCGGGGAGATCGATGCAGCCCGCCGCCTTCGCGGGGATATCCTTCGCTTTTTCCTGCAGGGCCCTGCCCTCTTCCGTAAGCGTGATCACGACGACGCGGTCATCCCGGCTGCTTCTTTGCCGTTCTACGTATCCTGCCTGCTGCATTTTCTTCAGAAGCGGGGAAAGCGTTCCGTTATCCAGCAGCAGCCTCTCGCAGATCTCCCCGACCGTAAGGCCGTCTTTTTCCCACAGAACAAGAAGAACGATATACTGCGTATACGTGAGGCCCAGCGGCTTGAGCAGCGGGGTGTAAAGACTGATCACGTGCCTCGAGGCGGCATACAGAGGAAAACACATCTGGTTTGCCAGCTTCATCGCCTCGCGGTAATCATATTCCACGGCACTCAGCCTCCTTTTTGTTTTATGCAAGTATATTTTATCAAATGTTTTTGCTTCTGTCAACTCTTTTTTTGTATCGGATCGTCCGGCATTACCCATATACAGCAGAAAAGAAGACTGCTTTCGCAGTCTTCTTGGCTGCTGGGGGGGTGGATAGGAAAGAAATGAGACGAGGGGAGTGGTTCTTACGGTCCCAGCAGGTGGTGGTTCGGCCCC
>JAEEGL011938846.1_pt1 | contig 10691 bp, 9 predicted proteins | sample 9134231 | NCBI WGS metagenome assembly JAEEGL01 (sample SAMN16246548, study PRJNA631951) | gut metagenome | biome: gut microbiome; feature: rumen; material: fiber-attached | host: Bos | place: Iran: Karaj | collected 2018-10 | reverse complement strand
TTTACTTGAAATTAAGCATACATCTGACTCAACTTTTTTCTTATCGTTACCGTTTATTTTTGTTGAAATACCAAACGGACTAATTGAACTTACTTTATCTGACAAGTAGCTTTTTGTTATTGATTGCACTTTTCTAATGATTGAAATTGCTTCATTATATCTTACAAATACAGGAAACTCGCTCATTTTCCTGTTCATCTTTGAAATATTATTATTATGAATATTAGTGAATTCACATTCACCTTTGTTATCTCTATCCCATAGGAAGTAACATACTCCGCCGCCTATACTGACACCCGGGAAACAATCTTTTGAATTAGGATAATCAACAACTTTTCTTATTGAGTTATCATTAAGCATTTTTTCTCGAAAACTATCTAAGCCCATACCGCCAGCATACCAACGTGCCTTTGTCAATAAAAAACTGAGCCACAGCGCTAATAAAAAAGTGAGCCAGTTTTGATAAAAAAATAATGAGCCACTAATCATTATTCATGGTCGAGTCGATGCGGTAAGACGAGCTGCAGTTCATATTAAGAACGAAGGATCTGAAAGTGACTCTGTCAATGAGTGCAGCAAGCATCATCTCGTTTTCAAAAAGCTGAGTCCATTCCGAGAACTCAAGGTTAGTGGTGATTATTACGCTGGCTCTTTCGGAACGTTCTGATATGATCTGAAAGAGCATTTCTGACTGATATCTGTTGAAAGTCAGGTAACTAAGCTCATCGATTATCAACAAATCTATCTTACCCACATGGTACTTCTTATGCAACAAACATTTCTGTAGAATGAACAATAGACTCTTTTTTATGTAACTCTTAAGATATATATGTGTGTACTGTAGCTGATGGCTGACTCGCAATAGCCGTAACTGGTTCTACAATACATCTGCTGGTTTCGCCTGTCGCCGGAATGATGTTAGATATTTCTTCCCTACCAGGAAACTGTCATAGCGATGTCTATTGAGATGAAAAACATAGATTGCAATATAAATACTATAAAAAGCACAAAACCGTTCCCACATAAGTGAGAACGGTTTATTCTTACACTATCATAACGCAAGCTGAACCATACGCGTCTGCCAATTCCGCCATATCCGCATTGCTTAAACATTATATCACAATGCGAACGCTTTGTCAAGCAGAAAAAATATATTTAAAACAATAAACATTGCTTATGCGATGTCAGAGGTATATCGTGTGTCTTCCGTTATGAGCTTTATGCATCATCTACCTCGCCATCTCCACATTCATCGCGAGGGCAAGCGAAGCGTCAACGCCGTCGATCATGCCGTCGCCGTTCATGTATGTGTATCTGTTATCGAGATAGATTTCCCAGTCATCGGCCTGCTGTGCGTTGTTATACATTATCAGTGAAGCATCTGCGCCGTCCTTCAAGCCGTCACAGTTCACGTCGCCCTTTTCCACCTCTGTATGCGGGAATGGTGAGCGTATACTCGGTTGTATTGATATAGACATTTGAGCTTGAAGTGTATGGTATAGGAGTTCCGTCCTCAGTACGGGTATTTGAATTGAGAGAGAGTATACACTTATCGTAAGTAACTCCGTCAAACTCCCAGCTGCCGTCTTTTATTCCTATTCCCGCAACAGCGTGGCCGCACTTATTTGTCTGGTAAGAGATATGAAAACACCTGTTTTCAGCCATGCTTTTTTCAGCAGTTGCGATAAGGTCATCTATCTGCTCGGCAAATGTCATGTTTGTCGGAGCTGAGTGCATTGTATAATCCAATATGTATGCACAATTTATGCCCTGCAAAAATGTTTATATCGACTGATGCTTTACATAAAACAAGCCCCTCAAACATTGAGGGGCTCATGTGTGTGCTGTTTTTATGTATCGGCGACAGGCAACTGCGCTACAATGCCCGCCTCGAACTGCTGAATAGTCAGTGCGTCAAGATTGGTCACGCCGTCGCTGCCAATGACGTCTGCGTACTGCTTCTGTCGCACAGTGAGCGGGAAGCCGTCCGGGTCAGCGGTATTCCGCATAATGCTGACTGCATCAGCCATATTTACGCTGCTGTCTCCGTTAACATCTCCGGATACAGCCCCGGCAGGAACAAAATCCAGCCCCCACTCCTCAGCGTATCTGTCCGCCTCAGAACCGACGTTTCCGGAGATGACGCAGTCGCTGTCGAAGGCGCATATTGCTTCATCAGTAAGGGGGTGAGGTGTCCACTCAGAGGCTGAACCTGCCGAAGCCAGAGCTCCCAGATCCCACTCAATTGAGCCTATAACAGTAACGCTCGACGGAATAAAAACAGATTTGACTTTAGTACCCGCAAAAGCTCCCTGCCCTATTGTGTTGACCCCATTCGAGATCACTACATTGGAAAGTTCCTTGCAGCCATAAAAAGCTTTATATCCTATTTTGGAAACATTATCTCCGATCCGGACCTCTTTAAGCGAATCCGTCCCTCCGAAAACATCCTGACCAATTTCTTTAACATCAAGAGATGCTGATTCAATTCCATCATTAAAGATAAAAGACTGCCAACATAGTTTCAATTCCGGACAATCTATATCCATTTCAGTTATATCATCACAGTTATAAAAAGCATAATGACTTACATATTGAAGAGATTCAGGTAAGTTTATGCTTTTCAGATAAGGACAATCTGCAAAAGCTAACATATCAATTGTTTCAATTGTATCCGGCAGCTCGATAGTCTCAAACATTGAAGAAATAAGGGCACCACCGTCAATTGCTGTCACAGGGCATCCATTTATCTCGCTTTCTATCACGAAAGGCTCTGATATAGGTTCAAGCGTTTGGCTCTGCGTATAAATCGAACCTGCCAACACAGCCGTTCCGTCTGGTCTGGTATAATAAAAACCACCGTTTTTTACTGTATATCCAAGCGCTTTCGCACATTCTTCGTCGATAACTAAATCGTTATATACTTCATCAGGCATAGCACACGGAATACTTTTTACAGACTCTTTATTCTCATTAAACACTTCAAAATGCCTTATACTTTCAGGAGATGAAGCGTGGTATTTATCATAGAACACAACAAACTCTTTACCTTCATCATCAAGCCAGTATTCATTGGTTGCAGCTTGACCATCAACAACCGGAAGTGAGTTGAAAGTATCGTTAAGGTATACTATATCAGGTACACAATGAATATACTGCTGCCAACCGTACTTTGTAACTGTAGAATAATTATCCCATATTCCATATGCGCCCTCAAGTTCATCAAGGCTCACACGCTCCCCGACATCATCCCCCGCGAGAACTCGCCTTGCTCTTTCGCATCTAATAGTATCGTTAGAGTTTTGTTCCGTGTCATAAATGAAATGGCACAGTTCCTGCTGCTCGGCAGTCAGGGCGTCGAAGTCGGTAATGCAGAGATCATACCTGAGGAATCTCTCCCACAGGTCGTCAGTCTCTCCGGCAGACACAGGAAATGCAGCAAGGCTCGCAGCGCAAAGGGCGGCTGCGGTGATACATGATATGAGCTTTTTCATACTTTTACCTCCTGTTCATGATATGGCTTACAAGATCATGTCGCCGCCATATCCGTACTTATATTTCCATTTCGTTTGTCAGTATCATCTGTGTCATCAGATCTGTCGGAAAGTCATAAGCTGTATTCCTGCTTCCATCATACAATATCAGGCAGTGAATGTCAATAAGACTGTATGTTACGCGGTATCTGCAATTCAAATTTTGTATGATGAGTCAAAATGAAGGTGAAAGATATTCAGGTGAAATTCCAAGTATTTGTGCAAGCTCTCTGCCTTGTATTTTTAGTCTTTTTCTTCGCTCGGATATGAACTGACCGAAATCAGTTGAAGCGGTCATTGACTATGCCGTTTCACCCGCCAACTCCGCATTCATAGCGAGGATAAGCGAAGCGTCAACGCCATCAATCATTCCGTCACCATTGATGTCTGCACACCTTATATCAAGAATTGAGTCATATTGATCAACCACTTGTGCGTTGTCGTAGAGTATCAACGAAGCATCAGCTGCATCTTTTAATCCGTCACAGTTGACGTCGCCTTTTTCGACTTCGGTATCATATACTCCGTCATGATCAGGGTCAACAAATAATACTAGTTTTTCATCTTCAGAGATTCCCACAAGAACACTGCCGTCAACACATATTCTCAATACGCCTATTGTTTGGCTTCCAGGAACTCTTTGACCATTTTCATCATTTAATAGTTTCCCTACATCTATACATGCATCGAAAAGCTCCGCTCCACCAATAATCATTCCATTTGGGGTCCAATCAAAATATGCTTTGTCGCTCGTATGTCCGGTTATACCCCAGGAATAATATGGCGATGGGTAATCAGAGTCCTCATTGAAAATCGCAATAAACTCATAATACATATTTCTTTTATTGCTTGGTTCAAAGGAAATATGATCTTCATCAATCTCATACCGGCTTTCGTCTCCATACGCATAAATATCAACATTATACATCTGATTGTATATGCATATTCTAGCCGTCGGATTACTTGGCCAGGATTCATCAGCATTGGCAGTTATACTGAATTCCGATCCATATGTAAAAAAGTAATTCCTAAAGAAGTCTCCTAACTTATTTACTGGCTCATCAAGGGTGTATTCATTGCCGGTTTTGTCTCTGATGATAACATCGTATTTTGTTTTTATCCCAATGTATGATAACTGCATTGTAACGGCTTCTGAAAAATCATCTTCCGTTAAGGTTGAAGGATTGATAATGCCTCTGTAATTAAGAATGTCAAGGTCATCGAAACCGTATATAGCCGTTAGCTCCTTAAGATTCTCATAATCTGCATATGCGGGTATGTAAATTGCTTTGGTATTTGAATTAATATAAATGTTAGTTTTTTCATGATAAGGAAGCAACTCGCCTTCTTTAGTTACACTATTTGAATCGAGTGTAAGAATACATTTATCATAGCTGTTTCCTTCAAACTCCCAGTTTCCATCCGCAATTCCTATACCAGCAACTGCATGACCAGCCTTTGCTGAATGTAATGTAACAAGGAAATACTTGTTTTCAGCCATATTTCTTTCAGCCAGAGCAATAAGATCATCCACTTGTTCATTCATAGTTAAAATGCTAACTGGTTTATGGGTATAATACTCAACCTCAAAATATGACTGCATGGTCTGATAAGACGAAATAGCAGCATCAGCCTCATCACAATATTCTATATCACACAAGTTTTCCGCTCCTGGTACGATGTCAGAAGGTGATATGATTCCATTATGTGCCAATATCTCTACCATAGATATACCATAACACATCCCACCAGAAGTGTTCATAAGCATTGACGACTCTGCACCGTATACTTCCGTGTTATACGCATTGTCAATGTACCACCTTTTTGTAACATCTTGAAGTTCCTCGGCATTCTCATACCTGTAGTTAGCAATGTTTATGTAATCAGTATCCGCGCCGAGATCAAATGCAAGTTCTAAAAGATCAGGGTTTTTAGATTCTTCTGCGAAACTGATTTTTGTTGTAAAAACAGATCCGCATAACATACAAGAAATAATCAGTGCTATTATCTGATTAACGGCTTTCATATTATCTCCTTCAATTCTAAAAAAAAATCCATTCCAATTCTATTCTTTTGGATAATACTTTCCGCAATCTTTCATACGTCTCTCTTATGTAAAACATTTTACATCCTCGGAATGAACATATTAAAGATTAAAAGAATAATTATTATCCAGCAGCATCAGCATTCATTGCAAGAATTAGCGAAGCGTCAACGCCATCGATCATGCCGTCGCCGTTCATGTCTGCGTATCTGTTATCGAGCTAGGTCTCCCAGTCATCGACCTGCTGTGCGTTGTTATACAGTATCAGTGAAGCATCTGCACCGTCCTTCAAGCCGTCACAGTTTACGTCGCCTTTTTCCACCTCTGTATCATACACGCCGTCATGATCTGGGTCGATTTTCATCGTTATCCCGCCCGTTTCCGACACCTGAGCATAAACGCTACCCACAGATGTGAACTTAGTAGAATCCTCAAAAAGGTACATTCCTGTCTTTTCACCGTTTTCGTCAAGATATGGTTTGCCAACTCCTAAGCAAGTTTCTACCATGCCATCTCCGCTGATGATCAATCCTTTATCAGCTATCTGGAATTCTGCATTGTCATTTATAAACCCGTTTAGATCCCAGTAGTAATATGGCGAAAAAGGATAGTATCCCTCATTCAATGTCAGCTCGACTCCGTACTCCGTGTGCCTGTTGTTTACTGCATCAATCGAGAAATAATTATCCCTTATGACATAATCGGCGTTATCTTTTCGTATGTTGAGGAAGAGAGTCTTTCCAAGATCTTTAATTATCACTCTCGAATCAAGCGGGCTCCAACCTGGTTTTCCTTTTGCTGAAATTTCAAATTCATCGCCCTCAAGATAATAAAGAAAGCTCATTTTTTGAACATAGTTGTTCTCCGTTTTTTCAAGCTTATGCTCAGTGCCGTCTTTTTCCCTTACCAGCACCTCATAATCGGTTTTTATGCCTTCAAAACCAAGTCCAAGGGCTACGGTATCAGTAAAATCACATGAAGTAGTATCTGACGGGTTTATCATTCCTCTGTAATTAAGTACAGAATCATCATCAATAGCGCATATCATCATGATATTATTCATGTTATCATCGTTTTTGTATGCGGGAATGGTGAGCGTATGCTCGATTGTATTGATATAGATATTTGAGCTTGGAGCATAAGGGACAGGAGTTCCGTCTTGAGTTTTTGCATTTGAATCAAGAGTGAGTATGCACTTATCGTATGTAACTCCGTCGAACTCCCAGCTGCCGTCTGTTATACCTATTCCCACAACAGCGTGCCCGCCCTTATTTGTGTGGTATGAGATAAGAAAATACCTGTTTTCTGCCATGCATTTTTCAGAAGTTGCGATAAGGTCATCTATCTGCTCGGCAAATGTCATGTTTGTCGGAGCTGAGTGCATCGTATAATCCAATTCGTAAAAGGTCTGTAAAGCGTGATAAGCTGCTACTACGTTATCCGTTCTCTCGCTACGCTGGATATCTGACAGATTTTCCGCGCCCTCAACGATGTCAGATGGCGAAATAACTCCGTTATGCACAAGGACTTCGAGAACTGATATACCCAGACACACACCGCCCGAAAGGAGAGGCATAAGGCTGCTTGTCAGCTCCGTGTTATTGGCATTGTCGATCAGCCATCGAAGCGCCTCTTCGGGCTCAGTATCGCCCGCGACTGGAGTGTGATTTGCTATTTCGAGATGATCGTCAAGCGCTCCGAGTGAAAAAGCAAGCTCAAGCAGTTCTCGGACGTCGTCTTCGTCCATTATCTGTGACTGGTACACTTCTTCTGGCGGAGTATACTCCCCTGCTGCTGTACTTAACGGCTGGATACCGAGCGTACTAACAGCGAGTGCCGCTGATGCTATTCCGGAGATAAGTCTTGTGTGGGTATTTTTCATACATTTTCCTCCTTTTAAGGGACATAAGCCCTTTTATATAGTAATTGCAGCAGAGGAGCAGAATTTGACATCTCCGCACAAAATTTGGAGATATTCATAAAACTCGCGCAATGAAATTGGCAATTGCGCTGTAGAGCACTCATTCCTTTTCCAAGTACAAGCTCATCAGAATATTCTGGTCTTACTAATATTATATCGTTCATTATATGAAATGTCAATAATATTTTGTCTCGCATAGTATTGACATCACAAATTTTGTGTGATATAATAAAAGCTCCGACAGTGATTTAGTAAAAATCACAAGAAAGGAAACGTTTCATATGCAGGTTCGCGAAAATCTTAAACGCGGGACCGTAGAGATGATATTGCTTCATTTGCTTCAGGAGCGCCCTATGTACGGATACGAGATCCTACAGGAGATGCGTTCACGAAGTGACGGCAAGTTCGATCTGAAAGATGGTTCCATGTATCCGGTTCTTTACCGAATGATAGATAAGGGGCTTATTTCCGATGAGCAAGTTCTCGTCGGCAGACGCAGAACGCGTGTATATTACAGTCTGACGGATGAGGGCAGAAAATATCTGGAAGAGATAACTGCGGAATATCTATATATAACTGAAGGGATAAGCAAGATACTTGACTATAAGGAGGAACCGCCATGCGAGTCACAGACAGTGAACGAAAACAATACATAAAGGAAATCAAGGCTTTGCTCGTCTGTGACAAAGGCCAGCAGGAAAAGTTCCTTGAAAACTTTAATTCTGATATTGATGATTATCTCAGTGATAACCCAGAAGCAGGGCTTGATGAGCTTCAAAAGGACTTTGGAACTCCGCAGGAGATAGCCGATGAATTCCTTGCACACAGTTCTGCAAAGGAAATCAAAAAACGGATGTCTGGCAGCAAGGTACTGGTCGCAGTTGTTCTGGGTATAATGATACTGGTGTTCGCTGTCTATCTTTCCGCCATGCTGATTGAAGCAAAAATTGACAAGAATGCACACTTTGAGGATACTATCATCGTCCACGATGTAGTATATGAAAGCAGTACTGCTGCTAACGAAAATGTTCAAAACTAGATATGGAGGTATTAGTATGAAATAAATGATTTCCCTTGTTTTATCCCTACTTATGGCAATGTCATTTTGCATTTGCATTCTCGCTGCAGCTGAGGAGAATGGCATTATCGTCAGCACCTCATACGAGTATATCGACGATGAAACGTATTTCGTTACAACGATAATCGAGTATCCTTCAAAAGGAAGTATAAGTGGAAGCAAAACCACATCTTATGTTTCATCGAACACGACTCAATGGACTTATACAATAAACGGAACTTTTTCTTACAACGGTTCAAGTTCATCATGTACATCAGTGTCTGATTCTTATTCTATTTCCAACAGTAACTGGCACATGGACAGCCATTCCTGTTGGAAGAGCGGAAATACTGCAAACGGAACCGTTACAATGAAGCACAAGGTTTTAGGTGTAACAATCAATACTGTAACAAGATCGCTCGTTCTTTCCTGCAGTCCGAACGGAACGCTATCATAATTATAAAAGGGTATTCCTATGAGAATGCCCTTTTTTCTTTACTGTAAAAGCATTAAATCATTTTCAGACTTAATCCCAAGCTCATGTTTTCTTCTTTCTATCATACGTCGGAGTTTTTTATCAGTATGTGATAGTTGCCTGCGGCTGCGGACATTGTTTTCTTCAATAATTCGTCCAAGATCAGCAAGCAAGCTAAAAACAGTGTTCACTAGAGTGCTATATTCAGGTATATATGTGTGTACTGTAGCTGATGGCTGACTCGCAATAATCGTAACTGGTTCTACAATACATCTGCTGGTTTCGCCTGTCGCCGGAATGATGTTAGCTATTTCTTCCCTACCAGGAAACTGTCATAGCGCTGTCTATTGAGATGGAAAACATAGATTGCAATATAAATACTATAAAAAGCACAAAACCGTTCCCACATAAGTGAGAACGGTTTATTCTTACACTATCATAGCGCAAGCCGAACCATACGCGTCTGCCAATTCCGCCATATCCGCATTGCTTAAATATTATATCACAATGCTAATCGTTTGTCAAGCGGAAAATATATATTTAAAATAATGTACTAAAACTGTGCTTTCTGTGTTTAATATATCGGATATTCAGAGCTATAGTATCTCGCTGAGATACAGCTCGAAACGGTTCTGAAGAATATCTGCGCAATCGTCAGTGTTACATTCAGCTTTTCATTGCGTAATCCGTCAATCCCGTGGCTTTTCATTTTATTGATCAGCTTAAGCAGCTCCTCGTTTCCGATCTTTACACCGATACAGCGATCATCATTCCTGCTTATGTTACGATGTGAAAGATTGCGGAATCTGCTGTTTTTCAGAATATCTGTAGCCCTCATGCCATCCAGTGTAGTAGCCCCTGCTTTGCCTGAGAGCACAGCTTCAAGACATTCTTCAATAGAATCACAGCTGATGATTTTTGCATCAGGATAATTTGTGATGATATAGTAGTACTGTATCGTGTTGTTTCGGTTTACCGCAAAACTGCTTACTGTATCGTTATCATATCCGTTATTGTAAACGAGTTCTGTCGTGGTAGAAATTACAGGACTTGACTGGTATATCCCATTTTCTTCGGAATAGTAAAGACCTCCGCCAACAGGAAAAGCTGCATCTATCATATCCGTTTGCACAGCAGCTATCATATCATCATAGTTTTTATATCCTGTATAGGTCACATTGATCTTATTAAGCCCAAGGTCATTAAATATTTCAGGGATAAGATCCTTTATTAAACCTGTAACGCTGCCGCTCTTTCCCGTGTCACTGTATGGGAGACAGTTTTCCAGATATCCAATCCTTATCTCACTGTGAGTATCTATCCATTCTTTTTCAGCAGCTGAAAAAGCTCTTGACGAAACGCTTACAGGAAAGTATTTGTGATTCAGATAATTAAGATAATCAGGCTCATCAGCCGCAAGCATATTCTGTGCTGTATCAAGCTCAGAAAGGATGTCACTGCGGTATCTGCTTACACACAAATAATAGTTTGAGTCTCCGAATGGAAAAAGAACCTCGGCATGGTCTCTGCCGTAAGCGCCGTCACCTTCAGCCGCCAGTATATCAACATTCTTTGAATCAAATTCGGAAAAAAGCTCCTCATAATCAGAAAATGCCATTACCTCTGCTTTTATGGCATGACTGTCAAGATATTCTCTCAGC
>JAEEGL011063439.1_pt1 | contig 10691 bp, 10 predicted proteins | sample 9134231 | NCBI WGS metagenome assembly JAEEGL01 (sample SAMN16246548, study PRJNA631951) | gut metagenome | biome: gut microbiome; feature: rumen; material: fiber-attached | host: Bos | place: Iran: Karaj | collected 2018-10 | reverse complement strand
TAATTATTGATTTGTTAAATCAAATCTTTATTACAAAAACTTATTTATAAATAAATTTAACATAACTTTTTTTAATAAATCTTTAGGATTTTTAACAAAATCCAAATCAATAATTATGAGAAAATATCAAAAACAATTCCGCGGATGGTGTTTGTTTTAACGAATCTTTAATGTCAGTATTGTTAGAGCCGCCAGGAGGAGGGTGACGATGCAGAAACGGAGGACGATCTTCTGCTCGTGGTGGAGGTTCTTATAGCCCTTGAAGAGGATGGAACAGGTGGGGTCGTTCTTCAGGACCTGGTCGATAGAGGTGCGGTAATGGTCATGGAGCGGGGTGCGCTTCCAGATACGTACATGTTGACCCCGTTTCTTGTAGAACTTATAGACCTGGGTCTGGACGATGACGGAGACGCTCTCCATCAAGAAGATACCACAGAGGAGGGGGATGAGCAGCTCCTTATGGATGACCATGGCGCAGACGCCGATGATGCCGCCGACGGTGAGGCTGCCGGTGTCACCGAGGAAGACCTGAGCGGGGAAGCCGTTGAACCACAGATAGCCGACGAGTGCGCCGACGAAAGAGGCGAGGAAGACGACTAACTCTTCCGAACCGGGGATGTACATGACATCGAAATACTCCGCCCACACGACACTGCCGGAGGTGTAGGCGAGGATGAGCAAGGCGATGGCGATGATGGCGGAGTTGCCGGCACACATACCGTCCATGCCGTCGTTGAGGTTGGCACCGTTGCTGACAGCGGCCACGACGAAGACGGTGAGGAGGACAAAGAAGATCCAGCCGAAGCGGTACATATTGCGCTCGCCGGTCCAAGAGAAGAGGTCGGCGTAGTTGAAGTTATGATGCTTGACGAAGGGGATGGTGGTCTGCGTCGATTTGATCTCCGGGGTCTTCTCCACCACAACGATATTGTTCTCGATATGCGAAGAGACGACTTCGTTCATGCTGACGGCCGGACAGAAACGGAGGGTGAGTCCGACGATGAGTCCGAGGGTGACTTGGCCGAAGATCTTGACCCATCCGTTGAGTCCGTCTTTGTTCTTGCGGAAGGTCTTGATATAGTCGTCGGCAAAGCCGAGTGCGCCCATGAGGAGGGTGGTGACGAGCATGAGGATCATATACACGTTCGTCAGTTTGCCGAGCAGGAGGCAGGGCAGGAGGATGGCGGCGATGACGATGAGTCCGCCCATGGTGGGCACACCTTTCTTCGCCACATTGAAGGGGTCGGTTTTCTCGTCGCGCTGGGTCTCGGAGATATTATGGCGCTTCATGTAGTAGATGAAGGCGTTGCCGAACCAGATGGAGGTGACGAGGGCGATGATGCCGGCGGTGATGGCGCGGAAGGAGATGTAGGTCATAAGACGAGCTCCCGCCCAGTGGCCATACGTTGTGGTTAAATAATCTAATAAATGATAAAGCATTATATTATATTTTATAATTAATCAAAAACAAAAATAATAAAAATAAATCAAAAAATACCAAAAATAATTATTTTATGTAAATAAACATAGATAAACTCTGCCGCTCCGTCATAGGCCCTGGCAGGCCTTCCGCATTCCGCGCCCCACCGCGCCCTTAAAAGTAGACTTTACGTGCCCGGCAGGGCATCGTACTGCACATCCGCAGGATGTATATGACAGAGCGTCAGCGATAAACATAGATAAAATATTATTTATTATCGGCACTTAGTTACATATATTTGCGTACCAGTTCTCTGCCGCAAGGGCGCGATTAAATTCGCCTAAATGTACCGGCGAATTTGTTCGTGGTCGTCGAAGTGGGACTTGACGCCCTTGATGATCTGGTAGTCCTCGTGGCCTTTGCCGGCGATGAGGATGACGTCACCGGGTTGGGCGAGGGTGCAGGCGGTCTGGATGGCGGCGGCGCGGTCCTCGATGACGAGAGTAGAGAGGAGTTCGTCGGGCGTGAGTCCGTCCGTCATGTCCTTGAGGATAGCCGCGGGTTCTTCGTCGCGCGGGTTGTCGGAAGTCAGGATGAGTTGTTCGCTGCCTTTCTTCGCTATTTGCGCCATCATCGGTCGTTTGCCTTTGTCACGGTTGCCGCCGCAACCGATGACGGTGATGAGCTTCGCTGTGTATGCGCTGCGCGCGTTTATAGCTTTGCTGTTTAGGATTTCTCTTATCGTTTGGATGACATTATCGACGGCATCGGGGGTGTGGGCATAATCGACGATGGCGGTCCAGCCCTTTGGGCTGCGGATGGTCTCGAAGCGTCCGTTAACGGGCGTGAGGGTACTCAAGACACGCAGGACCTCGAGTTCGTCAAAGCCGAGGTTGAGTGCGGCACCGTAGATACAGAGGAGGTTGGAGACATTAAAGCGTCCGACGAGGGGCACGAAGACCTCTTTGCCGTTGAGGTTCAGCAGCATGCCGTCGAAGCCTTCCTCGAGGATCTGCGCACGGTAGTCCGCCAGTGCGCGGGTGGAGTAAGTATGGACGGAAGCTTTGCAGTTCTGGGTCATGACGAGACCGTTCTTGTCATCTTTGTTCGTTACCGCAAAGGCTGTGGGTTTGAGGTTGTCGAAGAGGCGCTTCTTCGTATCGCGGTAGTTATCGAAGGTCTTATGGTAGTCGATATGATCGCGCGTGAGGTTGGTGAAGAGTGCTCCGTCGAAGTCGAGGCCGGCGATGCGCTCCTGGGCGATGGCGTGTGAAGAGACCTCCATGAAGGCATGGGAGCAGCCCGCATCCACCATGCGGCGCAGGAGGCTGTTGAGTTCGATAGCGTCGGGCGTGGTATGCGTGGCAGGAACGGCTTCGGTCTCGATATAGTTGACGACCGTGGAGAGCAGTCCGGCCTTGTGGCCGAGCGCGCGGGTGAGCTTATAGAGGAGCGTGGCGATGGTCGTCTTGCCGTTGGTGCCCGTGACACCGACGAGGGTGAGCTCTTTGGAGGGTTCACCGAACCATTTGGAGGCCAACAATCCCAAGGCTTTATCGGTGTTTTCAACCAGAATAAAGGTGGGAGATTGATGATTGCTAATTGATGATTGCTGATTGATATATTCTCTCTTGGAGAGAACGACTGCGGCAGCGCCGTTGGCGACACAGGTGTCGATGAAGGTATGTCCATCTACTGCGGTGCCGACTTGGGCTACGAAGAGATCGCCTTGTCCAATCTTACGGCTGTCGAAATGCAAACCGTGGATCTCCTTGTTCACGTCGCCGATAACTTCAATCGGCTCAATCGCTGTCAATAATTCGCTTAGAAGCATATCGTTGGGGTTGTTTTAGAAATAAAACAAAAATGCACATTATCTTTTTTCGAGTTTGCGTTCACCGTTGCGGAAGACGTAGCAGCCGGTGTAGGCCATGGTCTTCTCGGCGATGATGCGGACGGCGGTGCCGCAGTCCATACCGGCGTCATAGGGGAACTGCGGGTCCTCGATCATGCAGATACAGGTGTACTGCGGGTTCTCCTCGGGGAAATAGCCGACGAAAGTCATGCGGTGGTGCTTGCCGGAATAGCCGTGTCCGGGGATGATGAGTTGGGCTGTACCTGTCTTGCCGGCGATGGAGACGAGTTTAGACTGCGCCTTGCGGCTCCAGGTCTTGGCGGCCGCCGTGCCGAGGTGGTCGTCCCATACTACATCATGGAGGGCAGATTGGATATCGCGCAGGGTGCGGGATGAGCAAATAGACGACTTGACGACCTCCGGCCGGAAAGAGCGGACGACATCGCCGTTCTGCCGGATAGAGGTGACGAGCATAGGCCGCATCATGCGTCCGCCGTTGGCGATGGCGTTATAGAACATGAGGATCTGCATCGGGCTCAGTTCGACAGAGTAGCCATACGACATCTTACTGAGGGTGACGGTGTCGCGCGGTATGTCGATGCGCACTTTGTCGGCGCCGGGTATCTCGCAGTATACGCTGTCCATGAGGCCCATGCGCTCGATCTTACGGACGAACTTCTTCGCGGAGCCTTCGTAGCTGCGCGTGATGAGTTTGGCCAGGGCGATATTGGACGAGACCGCCAGAGCCGAACGGACGGTGAGGAGCGTGTCCATAGGGTGGGCGTCGGTGTGCTTGACGGAGAAATACTGCCAGGGTTGGCGCGTGATGGTGACGGTGTCGTCGATGGCGACTTTACCGTCGTCGAGTGCGGCGACGAGGGCGATGGTCTTGAAGGTCGAGCCTGGTTCGACACGCTGGACGGCATGGTTCTGCGCCTCGAAATAGTCGCCGGACTCGTTGTCGCGGTCGAGGTTGGCGATGGCGCGTATATAACCGGTCTTGGTCTCCATGAGAATGGCGCATCCCCACTTGGCGTGGCGCTCGGCGGTCTTGGTCATGAGGGTGTTCTCAACGATATCCTGGAGGTTGGCGTCGATGGTGGTCATGATGTCGAGTCCGTCCTGGGCTTCGACTTCGGTGACGGACTCGTTGCGTCCGCCGATACGCTGGATAGAGCTCATGCCGTCGATGCCGCGGAGCTCTTTGTCGAAACGTTTCTCAAGGCCGGAGTTGCCGCCACCTCCGTCGCCGTAGATGCCGCCGATGGTGCGGCTGGCGAGGAGACCGAAGGGTTTGATACGACGGTACTGGTCTTCGAAGAAGACACCGGATTTATATTTGCCTTTCTTGAGCAGCGGGTTGCGCTCGAGTTCGCGGCGCTGGAGGTAGTTGATGCGATGGTCACAGACACGGAGTCGTTTGTCAGAACGGATATACGCCCGCGTGATGCGCGCTTTATACTCCGCCTGCGTGTGCTCGGGTACGATGATAGACAGATCGCGCGCGAGGGTGTCGATGAAGGTGGTGAAGAGGTGGCCGTTATTGTCGTGAAGGGCAGGCACGCTCGCGTCCATGTACATGTAATACTGCGGCATGCTGGAGGCAAGGAGTTGGCCGTTGCAGTCGAGGATATTCCCGCGCGTAGCCTGGATAGGTTTGCGGGTCGGCACCTGCTTCTCCGCCACCTTGAGCCACTCGTCCCGCTCTACGGCCTGGATATAGATGATCTTACCCATGACGGCGAGGAAGCCGCATAGGATGACCGCGAAGATGATCGCAAATCTCCAAACCGTATTTCGTTGCTCGTCAATCATGGGTTATCTTAGTTGGTGGGATGCGGTTTTCCTGGAGGGTGCTGCCTTGTTCTCTGAGTGCCGCGGCGACCTGCGACTGGCGGGTGGTGTTGGTGAGTTGGGCACTGATGGTCATATAGCGGAATTTGGCATCGAGCATCTCCTTCTTGGTGTCGGTGAGGCGGTGCTGCTGGCGGCCGGCCTGGTAGCCCATGAAGATATAGACGAAGACCAGCACGACGATGAGGGCGATGAGGGGGTACTGATCGCGGATGGCTTTGCTGCGAAGGACATCGCCATTGAGCCAAGATTGTATGTCGTGTGTGTCTGCCATTCGTTACTAATTTATTATTAAAAAGAAAAATATATTAAAAATACCTAATATTGATTTACTAAATCGAATCTTTATTTTAAAAACTTATTTATAAATAAATTTAACATAACTTTTTTTAATAAATCTTTCCGATTTTTAACAAAATCCAAATCAATAATTAGGAGAAAATACCAAAAACAAATTTACAATTCCTTTTTCTCTGCGATGCGGAGTTTGGCGCTGCGGGCGCGGGGGTTAGCGGCGACTTCTTCGGGCGAGGCTTCGCGGCCTTTCTCGATGAGGGTGAAGGGCGTGAGGATATTGCCGTAGAAATCTTTCTCGATAGTGCCCTCGAGGTTGCCGCTGCGCAGGAAATTCTTGACGAGTCGGTCTTCGAGGGAGTGGTAAGTGAGGATGGCGATGCGTCCGCCCGGGGCGAGCAGGTCGCGCGCGGCGACGAGCATATCACGGAGCGCGCCGAGTTCATCGTTGACCTCGATACGCAGGGCCTGGAAGAGCCGCGCCAGTTCTTTGGACCGCTCGGCGGGTATGCGCGAGGCGGCGACGAGGTCTTCGGTTCGGAGAATCGCCTTCTGACTGCGCGCCCGGCAGAGGTTTTTCGCGATGGCGCGTCCGCTGTTGAGTTCTCCGTAGAGGTAGAAAATACGCGCGAGGTCTTCTTCGGAATAGGTATTGACGATGTCGGCGGCGGTGCGCTTGGCGGTTTGGTTCATCCGCATGTCGAGCGGCGCCGGGAAGCGAAAACTGAAGCCGCGTTCGGGGCAATCGAAATGGTGGAAGCTGACGCCGAGGTCAGCGAGCAGTCCGTCGATAGCGGTGACGCCGTAGTAATCGAGCCAGTTGCGGAGGTATCGGAAGTTACTATGCACGAAAGTCCACCGCGGGTCGTCGATGGCGTTGGCGAGCGCATCGGCATCCTGGTCGAACGAGAAGAGACGGCCGCCATCGTTTGTCAGCTCTTTCATTATAGCGCGGCTGTGCCCTCCTCCTCCGAAGGTGACGTCCACATAGGTCCCCGCCGGCTTGATATTCAAACCTTCGATCGTTTCCTTTAACATTGCGGGGATGTGGTAGACGGTGGACATTTTAGTATTCAGTATTCAGTATTCAGTATTCAGTAATCAGTTTTTAGGCTTACTCATTTTGGCACGAAGGCGGGCGGCGAGTTCGGTCTGCGAGAGTCGTTTAGCAGCGAAGGTGTCGGGTGTCCAGAGTGCAAAGCGGTTGAGCATGCCGACAAAGAGCACATCGTTTTGCGCGCCGATGGTCTCGAGGTTTTTCTTCTGCAGCAGGATACGACCCTGGCCGTCCATCTCCAGGTACTCGGCATCCGCCATGAACTGCATGAGGATGAGTTGGTCTTCGGGATCCCACTCGTCGAGTGCGGCGCGGAGGGTCTCCACTTTCTCGTTCCACACCGCTTCGGGGTAGAACATAAGGCACTCGTTGTCGGTGTCGCGGCGCATGACGATACGTTTCGCGTTCGTCTCAGCCAGGATCCGGCGATAGGTGGCGGGGATGAAGATGCGTCCCTTCTCGTCCAAGCGTCCTTCGATATTTCCTACAAATGTTTGCATATATGTGTAATGTGTAATGTGTAATGTGTAGCGTTTAATGATTTTTCGGGTGCAAAGGTACAAAAAATATTTGAATTTCACCACAATTCCCCACAAAAAATTTTATCAATTGTTTTATCAACAACATTTCGACAGCTAAAACGAGCAACAATGCTACTGAAAATCAGTAACTTAATCGAGTTATTAACAATTTAACGAAAAGTGGGGTAAAATGGGGTGGTATATTTTGCACCGCAATTTTTTTAGCGAAATTCTTGCGTATGTCGTAAATTCTTCGTACCTTTGCAGCCGCTTTTAAAAAGCGATTTCCGCGGCATTGGCGGAATTGGTAGACGCGCCAGACTTAGGATCTGGTTCCGAGAGGAGTGAAAGTTCGAGTCTTTTATGCCGCACGATATGAAAACGATATTGAAAATACTTGTGGTCGCTATTGCAGCCGTCAGCCTGACTTCCTGCTTAGGAGGAGACTTTCAGTGCACACCGGGTATATACTGCAAATATGCCTTTTGTACGCATGTGGACGGCACACGCGACACGGTGCTGTTTCAAGCAGATGCCTCTTGTGTCGTGAAGTTAGGCGACACGGTGAAAGTGCCGATGTATGTGGACGGCGTGTACCATCCGCTGACCGTTTTTCAGGTCAGTGGAGATACTTCTGCGGTGCGGTATTCCTTCGCATGCGACGCTGCGTCGATGCGTATGTTAAAGCCGGATTCTAAGTTAGAGGAGGGGTATCTGCATTTTGCCGATTCGTGCTACGGCATGTCGCTGTCGCTGTATTATATAGCGAAAGTGAAGGGGGATTTTCCGCTCACATTCAGTCTGTCCTCGATGGCAGCGGAGCCGTATGCGCATAACTCGCTGCAAGTTACTCAGTCTGTTCGTTAGCTTTTGCTTCCTGCCAAAGGGCTTCCATCTCATTTAAGGTCATGTCCTTGAGGTCATGGCCTTTTTCTTTGGCGCGTTGCTCGATGTAGTTGAAGCGCCGCATGAACTTGAGGTTGGTCTGCTCGAGGGCATTATCGGGGCGGATCTTATAGAGTCGCGCGGCATTGATCATGGCGAATAGGAGGTCTCCGAATTCGGCCTCTTTGTTGCCGCCGTCTTCCTTGGCCAGTTCCGCTTGGAGTTCGTCGAGTTCTTCATGGACCTTGTCCCACACGTCTTCGCGGTGCTCCCAATCGAAGCCTACGTTCGCCACTTTATCCTGGATGCGATAGGCCTTGACGAGTGCAGGCAGGGAGTCTGGTATGCCGCCGAGGACGGTTTTGTTACCGCCCTGTTCTTTGAGTTTGACTTGTTCCCATAAGTGACTGACTTCTTCAGCGTTTTGCGCCGCTTCCTGGCCATAGACATGCGGATGGCGGAAGATGAGTTTGTCGCAGAGTCGGTTGCAGACGTCGGCGATGTCGAACGCACCGGTTTCGGAACCCATCTTGGCATAGAAGATGACATGCAGGAGCACGTCACCGAGTTCCTTGCTGATCTCGTTCATGTCATGACGGGAGATCGCGGTGGCCAGTTCGTAGGTCTCTTCGATGGTGTTCTGGCGAAGGCTGTCGAAGGTCTGTTTGCGGTCCCACGGGCACTTCTCGCGCAGGTCATCCATGATGTCGAGCAGACGCCCGAAGGCTGCGAGTTGTTCTGATCTACTGCTCATAGTTATGCATGGTCAGGTGACCTTTGTGGTCCAGTTTGGCATAGGTCCACTGTTTGAAGCAATCGCCGAGGATGACGACGCGGCTGCCGGAGGCTATTTGCAGGTCGAGTTCGATATGCCGGTGGCCGAAGATATAGTAGTCGCGGTGGTTGCCGATTTTCTCCTGCTCTTTGGCAAAGAGGACGAGTTCTTCTTTGTCCTCGCCTTTGTAGGGGCAGGGGTTGGCTATCTCATTGAGGCGGCTCTTTTTCGCCCAGGTATAGCCGAGTTTGTTTCCCCATGCCGGCGGGAGGCAGCGGAAGAAGAACTGGGCGGTAGGTGAGTTAAAGAGTTTCTTGAGACGGATGAAAGACTGGATTCTCTTTCGCACGGGTCTGGGGTAGAGTGTCTCCCAATCGGAAGGCAGCAGTCCGTCGCCATGGCTGAGGTATATCTGCTTGCCATAGCGGCTGATGGTGCAGGGCTCATAGTGCACCTCCATACCCGTCAGTTTGGACAGTCCGCCGAAGGTCCAGAGGTCATGGTTGCCGATGAAGAAGTGCACATGAATGCCACGTTTGATGAGGCTGCGGATCTCCTTCATGAGCGGAGAGAACTGGCGCTTGGCATGATCATGCGCGTAGAACTCGCACCAGAAGTCGAACATATCGCCGAGCATGTAAATGGACACGGCATCTTTGCTCATCATCTCGAGCATGTCGATGAGTTTTTTCTGGTGCGCCCAGCCGCGTTCGATAGCCAGACTACCTAAGTGTGCGTCAGATAAGAAATATATCATGTTGAATGTGTAATGTTTAATGTTTAGTGTTTAGAGAAAGCCGAGTTCGAGTTTGGCTTCTTCGGACATCATGTCTTTGGTCCATTCGGGTTCGAAGACGATGGTGACGTTGACGTCTTTGACGCCCTCGACGGAGCCCACCTTCTGGCGGATATCTTCGACGATGAAGTCGCCGGCGGGGCAGGATGGGGCGGTGAGCGTCATGGTGATATCGCACACGCCGTCGTCTTTGAGTTCGATGCCGTAGATGAGGCCGAGGTCATAGACGTTGACCGGAATCTCGGGGTCAAAGACGGTCTTGAGCATGCGAAGTATCTCTTCTTCTTTTTCCAAAAACTCGTTCATTCGTTGTAACTCGCCGTAAAAAACGGCGACAAAATTAGTAAAAAAAAATGACATACACAAGGGTGTATGCCACTTTTCTGCTTTTTTTGTCGTTTTTACAACAGCTCGACGGAGCGGTTGACGAACTTCGCGAGGGCTTCGCCCTTCAATTGACCACTGGCGAGGAGGGCGATGTCGATGAGTTGTTTCATTCGCTCCTCTTGGCCTTCGGTCTTGTCGATGAGGGCTTGGATGGCCGGGTGAGCGGTGTTGAGGACGAGGGTGTAACTGTCCGGCATGTTGCCGTAGAAATTCATCATACCCTGTTGGTGCGCCGCCATCTCCTTCATTCGCCGCATGAACTCGTTCTGCGTCAGGAAGACCGGCAGCGCATCGGCTGCGGCTGCTTCGCAGGTGACGGTATATTTGAGTTTTTCTTCGGCGCTCGGCAGGAGTGCTTCGAAGGCTTTGCGCAGAGTTTCTTTCTGCTCGTCGGTATATTCATCCTTCGCCGCGTCCTCTTTGCGAATGAGGTTCTCGATGGTGTCAGAGTCGATGCGTACAAAACGCAGTTTCTCGTTCTTTTGCTCGGCCTGACTCATACAGTGTACGTCAAGTTCGCCGTCCATCAGCAGCACATCGTAGCCTTTCGCCTTCGCGCGCTCGATATAGGTGTAATGGGCGTCGGGGTCGTTGGTGTAGAGGAGGACGAGGTTGCCGTCTTTATCGACCTGTTTGTCGCGCACTTGATCCTTGTATTCCTCGATCGTCGCGTATTTGCCGTCGAGGTTCTTGAGGAGCGCGAAGGTGACGGCTTTCTCGTAGAACTTCTCGTCGGTGAGCATGCCGAACTGGATAAACATCTTGATGTCGTCCCACTTCTTCGCGAAATCGTCCTTGTCGGCCTTGTAGAGTTCTGCCAGTTTGTCAGCCACTTTCTTGGTGATGT
>JAEEGL010599356.1_pt1 | contig 10691 bp, 8 predicted proteins | sample 9134231 | NCBI WGS metagenome assembly JAEEGL01 (sample SAMN16246548, study PRJNA631951) | gut metagenome | biome: gut microbiome; feature: rumen; material: fiber-attached | host: Bos | place: Iran: Karaj | collected 2018-10 | reverse complement strand
GAGGAGAAACGCGAGTATCCGGGTGAGACGCTAAGCTTGGAGAATGAGGCGGTTTTGGTAGTGGAAGGTATCCATGCCCTCAATCCGATCTTAACCCGTCATCTGAAAGATTCGGATAAGTACAAGATTTTAGCTTCACCGATGAGCCCGGTTTCCTTGGACGGAGAGACGTGGATTCCCACCTATGTGCATCGTTTGCTGCGCCGTATAAGTAGGGATTATCGCACGCGCGGAAAGAGTCCTCAGCAGACCATTGCCGGATGGGACGATGTTCGCGAAGGTGAAGTAAAATGGATTGAGCCTTTCCGCAATCAGGCAGATGTGGAGTTTGATACTTCCATGCTGTATGAGTTGCCGGCTATCCGCTACGCTGTAGAGACGGCCTTGCAGACCGTGCCCGCTACTTCCAAGGAATACGAGGTGGCCAAACACCTGCTCTTTTATCTGAGTTTCTTCGAGGGACTCGAAGCATCGTATATCCCCCGAACCTCCATTTTGCGCGAATTCATCGGCGGAAGTCAATTTAATGTAGGATAATAAATAATGAACGATATGAAAAACACCTCTTCCTATCCCGCGTGGATAGATTTGCATTTACATCTGGACGGTTCCCTCTCGCTCAAAACCACCCGCAAACTGGCAGGTATGCAGGGTATTCCGTTCGCCTATTCGGATGACGAACTCAAACAGATTATGTCCGTTCACTCGGACTGCTGCAGTCTGAATGAGTATCTGGAGCGTTTTCAGTTACCTTGCTCCCTGCTGCATATCCGTGAGGCGCTGTACCTGTGTACGTATGAGTTGCTGGAGGAATTGTATAACCAGGGACTTCAATATGCAGAGATCCGTTTTGCGCCGCAGAAATCCTGTGCGGACGGTTTGACGCAGCATCAGGCGGTGGAGATCGTCTTGCGTGCCATCGCGGATGCACCGCTTCCTTGCGGACTGATCCTGAGTATGATGCGCGGCGATGATAACCGGGCTGAGAACAGAGAAACGATCGAAGTAGCGCGTCAGTTCATAGGCAAAGGCGTCGTGGCGGTGGATCTGGCGGGTGCGGAAGCCCTCTATCCGACCCACTTGTTCCGGGAGGAGTTCGCCATGGTGCGTCAGGCAGGCATCCCGTTGATCGTCCATGCCGGTGAAGCAGCAGGACCGGAGAGCGTACGCGAGGCCATAGAAGCCGGTGCGTCCCGTATAGGTCACGGCGTACGTTCGCTGGAGGATCCGGAGGTGATAGAGCTACTCAAAGAGCATGCGATCACGCTCGAACTATGTCCGACCAGCAATCTGCATACGGCGATCTACCCGAGTTATGACCAATACCCCTTGCGGAAATTGCTGGATGCCGGCGTACGCGTGTGCCTCAATACGGATAACATGACGGTGAGCAACACGACCCTGCAGGAGGAATGGCAACATATGATCGATACCTTCGCCCTCACGGACGAGGAGATCCGCCGGATCGTGCGCTATAGCATCGAGGCCTCTTTTGCCCCCGAATCACTGAAAAAAGCACTGTTGTCCAAGCTATAAAGCACCATAATTGGACAAAAAAGCAAAAAAAATGCAAAAAAATTTGGTCAATTCAAAAAAAAGCAGTACTTTTGTGCCGATTCTTAACTTTTGAAAGTAAAATATGCGCTTGTGTATTAACTTTTGAAAGCACAAAATACCATAGTTATTAACCCTTACAAAGTAAAAACATGGAGCAATTAATCAATTTCTATTATCGGTTATTGGAGCGTTATTCCGAGTTTACGCAGATGCGTTATTTGTATGACGAGATTAATTGGAAGAACCAATTGATTCTTATCCGCGGACCGAAAGGTTCCGGCAAAACGACCATGCTGATGCAGCATATCTTGCGTACTTTTCACGACAAAAGCAAAGCGCTGTATTGTTCTGTAGATCATTTTTGGTTTGCCTCCCACAAGCTTCTGGACTTGGCGGAATATGCATATACGCATGATATAACGCATCTGTTTTTGGACGAGATACACAAGTACGGCAATTGGGCGCAAGAGCTCAAAAACATCTACGATGGTTATCCCACGTTACATGTGGTAGTAACCGGAAGTAACGCTTTGGACATCATCCATCAGATGTATGATTTGTCCCGCCGTTGCCGCGTTTATACCATGTATGGCATGAGTTTTCGTGAGTATCTCAAGTTGGAAGGAGTGGCGGATTTGCCGCCTGTGTCATTAGAGGAACTAGTGAAGAATCATGAGGCTATCAGTCGTGATATCACCTTAAAGCAGAACATCAAAGTGCTACTGCATTTTGAGCGTTATATCAAGGAAGGGTATTATCCGTTCTATCGCGATGAGTCCATGAGCTTTGGAGAACGATTAAGCCAAGTGATAGACACTATCATCTTCAACGAGATTCCTGCAGTCTCCAATTTGGAATACGAATCTGTCTATAAGATTAAACCTCTGCTTGCTATCTTGGCACAACAAAATCCGTACACACTAAACATCTCCGCTTTGGGTAAATCGCTGAACGCTTCACGTAATGTACTGCTAAAACTGATTGAACTATTGGATCAAGCAGCCTTGATACGTCGCTTGTATGCTTCTGACGAGGGCTGGGAACAAGTCAATAAGCCGGAGAAGATTTTGTTCAATAACACAAACCTGATGTATGCGCTATCTCCCAATGCAGATACAGGTACAATGCGCGAGACATTTTGTGCTTCTATGTTAGCGAAGGCACATAAGGTAGCCATGCCTGAGAAAGGAGACATCGTGGCTGACAAGCAGTATTTGTTCGAAGTCGGAGGCAAAAGCAAAGGCTTTGGTCAGATAGCCAACATTCCGAATAGTTATGTAGTGGCAGATGGCATTGACATGGGATTTGAAAACAAAATCCCACTATGGATGTTCGGTCTGCTCTACTAATCCCTCTGGCAAATACTTTTCAAAAGCGGTAATCCAATATAATGCGGTTACCGCTTTTGCACCCGAATCACTGAAAAAAGCACTGTTGTCCAAGCTATAAAGCACCATAATTGGACAAAAAAGCAAAAAAAATGCAAAAAAATTTGGTCAATTCAAAAAAAAGCAGTACTTTTGTCGTCGCTTTTTAATCGAAGGCATTTGTGCCTGAGAAAAAGTGGCTCTTTAGCCGCTTTTAAAAAGCGCGAGGCGGGATAGCTCAGCTGGTTAGAGCGCATGATTCATAATCATGAGGTCCCCAGTTCAATCCTGGGTCCCGCTACAAAAAAGACGTCCTTCCGGGCGTCTTTTTTCCTTTAGGCTATAACCTTTATCACCCAACGGCACAGCCGTTGTGGACCGGTGCTGAGACGGTGGTGACTACCAGTTTGCCGTCTGCATCGACAGCCGAGAGGATCATGCCCTGACTTTCGATACCCATCATCTTACGCGGCGGGAAGTTGGCGATAAACAGCACTTGTTTGCCAACGAGCACCGACGGATCGGGGTAGCTCTGCGCGATACCGCTCAGGATCGTACGTCCACCCATGCCATCGTCCAGTTTGAACTGCAGCAGACGATCACTCTTCTTGACGTTCGTGCACTCGAGCACGGTAGCCACGCGGATGTCATTCTTATCGAATTCATCGATAGTAGTGGCCTCTTTGATCGGTTCCGGACGCCAGTTCTTGAGCGCTTCGGCTTTGGCTGCCTCTTCGTTCTCTTTCTTAATGCGCTCCAGACGGTCTAACTGACCCTGAATAGCGGCATCCTCGATCTTCTCGAACAACAGCGATACCTCGCCGAGTGCCTGACCCTCTTGAAGCATGTCGATACGTCCGAGATCTTCCCAACCGAAGGTTTTGTCGAGTTGCAACATCGCGCGTAATTTCTCCGATGAAAACGGCAGGAATGGCTCAAAAGCAATCGCCAGATTAGCGGCAATCTGCAGTGCCAGATGCAGCACGGTAGCCGTACGCTCCATATCCGTCTTGGCGAGTTTCCAAGGCTCGGTATCGGCGAGGTACTTATTACCGATGCGGGCAAGGTTCATTGCCTCTTTCTGTGCATCGCGGAAACGGAAGTTCTCCAGCAGCTGCTCCAGCGTAGCCTTGACGTTCTTGAACTCCTCAATCGTCTGCTTATCATACTCGGTCAGTTCACCGCAAGCCGGTACTTTGCCCTCGAAATACTTGTTTGTGAGCACGAGTGCGCGATTAACGAAGTTACCGTAGATAGCTACTAACTCATTATTATTACGCGCTTGGAAGTCTGCCCAAGTGAAGTCATTATCTTTGGTCTCCGGTGCATTGGCGGTCAGTACATAGCGCAGCACGTCTTGTTTACCGGGGAAATCATCGAGGTACTCGTTCAACCACACCGCCCAGTTACGACTCGTGGATATCTTATCGCCCTCGAGGTTGAGGAACTCGTTCGACGGTACATTATCCGGCAGGTTATATCCCTGCGCTTTGAGCATAGCGGGGAAGACGATGCAGTGGAAAACGATGTTATCTTTTCCGATGAAATGGATCATTCTTGTATCTTCCTGCTTCCACCATTTCTGCCAATCGCCGTATTTGGCCGGCTCTTTCTCGCAGAGCTCAATCGTATTGGATATATAGCCGATCGGCGCATCAAACCATACGTAGAGCACCTTTCCTTCTGCGCCCTCTACCGGCACGGGGATACCCCACTCGAGGTCACGGGTCACGGCACGCGGTTTGAGTCCGCTGTCGAGCCAACTCTTACACTGACCATAGACGTTCGAGCGCCATTCCTTATGGTTGTTGAGAATCCAGTCCTCGAGCCATGCCTGATACTTATCCAGCGGCAGATACCAGTGCTTGGTCTCTTTCTTGGCCAGCGCATTACCGGTCTCGGCATTATACGGATTGATCAGTTCGTCCGGGGAGAGGGTAGCACCGCATTTCTCGCACTGGTCACCGTAGGCGCCGAGCGAATGACAACGCGGACACTCGCCGCGGATATTACGGTCGGTCAGGAAATGACCGGTCTGCGGGTCGTAGAACTGTTCGGAGGTCTCCTCTACGAACTGACCGGCGTCATACATCTTGCGGAAATAATCTGCCGCGAATTGGTGATGGATGTCCGAGGTCGTACGCGAATAGATATCGAATGATACGCCGAAATCCTCAAACGAACGCTTGATCAGCGAATGATAGCGATCAACTACCTCCTGGGTTGTGATCCCCTCTTTGCGGGCACGGATGGTAACGGGTACACCGTGTTCGTCCGAACCGCAGACAAACATAACCTCTTTACCTTTGAGGCGCAGATAGCGGGCATAGATGTCCGCGGGAACATACACTCCGGCGAGGTGACCGATATGCACCGGACCGTTCGCATAGGGGAGTGCTGCTGTGATTAAAGTGCGATTAAATGCCATATTTTGTGTATTTTTTATACTAAATGTAAAAAAATCAGTGATTTTTCTTGCGTATATCAAAAAAAAGTTGTACTTTTGCGACCGCATTTTGGATACTCGCCGCCGAAATCGGCTGCAAAGGTACTACAAAAAATCCGAATACGCAAGAAAATCGTGAAAAAACATCAATCATATTGGGTTTTGCTATTCGCGTTGCTCATTAGCAGCATGGCGAATGCGAAGGTGAATAGTTATGTAGGTGCTTATGCCAATGTAGGCGACTGGAGTTTGTTACCCTCGCAGAGTAAGTACAGCGCAAGTTTCGGTGTAGCCGGGGGGTTGGGATTTTTGTATGAGATGCAGGCCGGTCCTACCTACAGTCAGACGCGTTTTCTTCTCGATGTCGGAGTAGGTGTTCACGGCGGATGGACGTCGTTCAACCAAAGCAGCAGCGCGAAAATGCCTATCGAAAAAATCCAGCACGATTTGGATGGTGATGAGTTCTACTATGTCTATGAGATCAAGGATCGTAAAGATCAATATACCAACCTGGCGGTGCAAGTGCCGCTGATGATTGGTGTGCAGCATAAGAAATTCTACATGCTGGCGGGTGCCAAGGTGACAGCCAATGTGCTGACGAAGGCGCATACTAAAGCCAATGTCACTACGTACGGAGACTACGTACAATTCGATCCCCACTATAACATGCCGGAGTATCAGTTCTTTAATGATCTGCCGATCAAGAAGAAAGCGGATGCTTCGCTGAATCTCAATGTGGACGTGAGCCTGGAGGTTGGTGGTCGCTTCGGTTTGGTGACGGATGCTGTAGGCTACGACGTACCGAAACGTAAGATCGAATATCGTTTAGCGGGCTTTGTAGATTACGGTTTGCTGGATATCCATAAGGATCGCGGTCTGAGTTTCTTCACTGCGCCGGATCATTATAACGCCGAGGAAGCCTACAAGACGACCACGATGGTGGAGGGCCTGGAGATGAACGATTTGATGTCCACCTCCGGTTTTGCCGCTGCGGTGAAAAATCTGGTGGTAGGTCTTAAGTTTACCGTGCTGTTCCAGTTGCCGGAACCCGGCAAGTGCGTGATCTGTCGCGATGCATATGGTAGCTCAGTTCGCAGCGGTCGTGGCGGAGGAATGAAGTACGAGGAATAAATCGTCTTCTTTCACTTCCCGAATCTGACCGTCTTCGGCCACGGATATATGGCCTGTCTCTTCCGATACCACAATACATGTGGCGTCGGATTTTTCTGTTAAGCCCAGTGCTGCGCGGTGACGCAAACCGTAATGCAGGGGGATATCCTGGTTTTTCGAAACCGGCAGGATACAGGCTGCGGCTAACATCTTGCCGTCACGTATAACGAGTGCACCATCATGTAATGGTGTATTCTTAAAGAATATATTCTCTATTAGACGCGCGGACACCTGCGCGTCCAGGCGCTCGCCCGTGTCCACGATCTCCTTGAGGCTACCTGCTCCGGCCAGCACGATGAGTGCACCGGTCTTGGTGGACGCCATATGACGACATGCCTGCGTAATCTCCAGAATCTGCTGGCGGGCACGCGGGTCTTCATCGGATACGCGCGGACGGAAGATCTTCCACGACGAGAAACGCGAACCGACGCGGTAGAAGAACATACGGATCTCTTCCTGGAAGATAACAATCAGCGCAATCGCACCGACGGACATGATCTGGTCGAAGAGCGCACCGGTCAGATCCAGTTGGAATACAAACCGCACGAGGAACCATACGATGATAAATGCCAAGATACCCCAGAAGAGGTTGGACGCACCCGTCTTGCGAAGCAAGCGGTAGGTATAGAACAAGATGACCGCTACCAGCAGGATATCGATCACATCTTTGAATCCGAAGTTAAAAGCCAATAATTGCATATCGCTATTGTTTGTTTAGTTTCTTTGACATCATGTGTGCGAATAATGGTTGCGCCGTGCTCGATGGCGTATAACTGCAGCGCTTGGGTGGCGCTCAAACAGGTCTCCGGCGTCAACCCGAGTGGTCGCCATACCATCGATTTGCGGCTCACGCCCACGAGGATGGGCTTGTTATAGGCGCGAAGGCAGTCCATCTTCCGCATGCACTCATAATCCGCTTCCGTACTGCCGATGAAGCCGAATCCCGGATCGAGGATCAGCCCTTCGATATTGCATACACGCGGCATCTTTTTGGGCAAATCCAGATCGCCGCGGAGAGTCCAAATATACGGTACTTTGAACGCGCGCACCACTTCATACATCGCTTCGCATCCGCCGGATATGTCGTTGATGGTCATCGCGCCGAACTGCTCCAGCGCACGGCGAGCAATCTCCGGACGGAAGGTGTCGAGCGAAAGGGGCGTATCGGGGAAGTGCTGCCGGATGGCCGCCAACGCCGGTTCGAGCCGTGCCCATTCTTCTGCTTCGGAGGCAGGTGTACTGCCCGGACGGGTCGAGCATCCGCCGATATCGAGGATGTCTGCCCCATCCGCCAGCGCCTGTCTCGCCCAAGCGACTACCTTATCGGTATCCGCCAGTCGGGACGCGGCATAAAAACTGTCCGGCGTCACGTTGCCAATCGCCATAATTTGCACTTTCATTCGGCAAGAATGTTAAATTTTCGGTGCAAAGTTAGTAAAAAATTCGCAAATGAGCAAAAAATTTTAATAAAAATTTGCGTATATGCAAAAAAAGCAGTACATTTGCAGGCTGATTTATGTATGCGTGCATAAAATAGAGTCGAAACTTGAAAGAAAATTAATATAAAAAGTATGAAAAAGTATTTTCTGTTTGTATTGGTGGCCATGACGGCAGTAGCTTGTAATCAACGCGAGCTGAATACCCGTATTAGTAACACCACCGGTTGGAATTATTTCGACCAGAGGACAACGAATTTCGAGGCCAATGAAGGTGTGGGCAACGTGAACCCGGTAGGTATGGTGCCTATCCAGGGTGGTTCGTTCACGGTAGGTGAGAAGGATGAGTTCCTGACCGCTCCGCGTAACAACGAGACCCGTACCCTGACGGTTAGTTCGTTCTACATGGACAAATACGAGATTACCAACCTGAACTGGAACGAGTATCTGCACTGGTTGGAATTCGTGTTCGGTGCAGTAGCTCCGGAGTTGGTAGACCAAGCGCGTCCGGATCATAAGGTTTGGCGTGAGGACTTGGCTTACAACGATCCGTATGAGGATAACTACTTCGAGCACCCGGCTTTCTCGTTCTATCCGATCGTAGGTGTAACGTGGGAGCAGGCTATGGCTTATTGTACTTGGCGTACTGACCGTGTGAACGAGATGGCGCTGATCAATGCCGGTGCGATTGTTATTCCTCCGTTCGCTGACCTGCAGCCGACTGACGATGAGGGTTACAAGGACGAGTGGGAGCAAGAGACAGGCTACGAGATGTTCTCGTATGAGGAGGTAAGCCCGGAGGATCCGGAGCAGACCGTTACGATGTATCGTCCGAGCTACGAGTGGATCCGCGACAAGTTCGTTTTCAATACCGAGAAATATCTCATGGATGATAGTTATGTACCTGAGTACGGTCGTCGTCCGAAACTGGATAGCTACGGCGCTGAGCGTAAAGTGAACATCGCCGATGGTATCTTCGTGACGGGTTATCGTCTGCCGACCGAGGCTGAGTGGGAGTTTGCCGCTTATGCTCCGGTTGCCGGTGAGGACGGTTTGACCATCGAGGGTAAGGTTTATCCGTGGTCCGGTTATCACCCGCGTGACATGACGAAAAAGAACCTGGGTATGATGCAGGCTAACTTCGTTCGTGGTCGTGGCGATATGATGGGTGTCAGCGGTGCGCTGAACGACCGTCGTGTGATCACCAACCCGGTGGATGAGTTCGCTCCGAATGATTTCGGTCTGTATAACATGGCCGGAAACGTGAACGAGTGGGTAATGGATGTATATCGTGAGACTACCTTCCAAGAGACGAGCGAGTACAACTCCTATCGTGGTAATATCTACAGCCGTCCGGTATTGGATGAAAACGGTAAGTTCCAGATGGACTCCGTAGGTTGTGTGATGGTTACTTGGGGTAAAGAGGATGATAAGCGTGATGTACTGGATGGCGATTTCGCCAGCCTGCTGCAGACCGATTATCCGCTGGATACCATCGGTGTAGCTAACCTGAGCGAGATCAAGACCGACCCGACCGATGTGCTGGCTCCGCTTGTATCGAAGAAGAGCCGCGTATACAAAGGTGGTTCGTGGGCTGACCGTATCTACTGGTTGAACCCCTCTACCCGTCGTTACATGGATCAGGATCGTGCTTCGTCCAAGATCGGTTTCCGTTGCGCTATGAGTACGCTGGGTGACCAGATCCCGGGAACGCCGGTATTGCGCTAAAATCAAAAATCATAAATCATAAATTTGAAATCATACATGAACTTTCCTGGAGATATTCGCTATACAAGCGAGCATGAATGGATTCGCGTAGAGGGCGATGAGGCTTATGTAGGCATCACGGACTATGCGCAATCGGAGTTGGGCGAGATCGTCTTCATCGACGTGCCGACCGAGGGCGAGACCGTAGGTCAAGGCGAGGTATTCGGTTCGATCGAAGCCGTGAAGACCGTCAGTGACCTCAATATGCCGGTTACAGGCGAGGTGCTGGAGATTAACGGTGCACTCGATGCACAGCCGGAATTGGTCAACAACGACCCGTACGGCGAGGGTTGGATCATCCGCATCAGCGTGAAGGATCCGGCTGAGCTCGACAAACTCATGGACGCAGCGGCATACGAGGCAAGCCTCTAACGCACGCGCGTAAATATATAAGGAGTCGCCCCATGGCGGCTCTTTTTTTTGTGTGCAAGGTGTCATTTTGTCAACTCAATATAGCAAAATGTAGATTTTTGTGCATATTTGGCAATTTTTTGCGAAAAAATGACAAAAACCCTTGTGTAATTAAGAAATTATTTGTAATTTTGCGGCCGAAAAGAAAGGTATTAAGCTTCTACCTAGTCTATCGAGTGCCCACCACGCTCGGTGACTACGTATATTAGCATATACTTAATTAACAATATTTATTAACAAAAAATTAAAGCTTATGAAAAAGATTTGTTCTCTTTTCTTGCTCTTAACGGCGATGTTATGCTTGCCGTTAACTCTTAGAGCAGAACAACTGAATGAAGGCTTTGAGGATGCAACATTTGCTCCGGATGGATGGAAGTCTATCCATGTTTCCGGTAACAAGAGTTGGGAACGTAATTCTTCGTACCATCACGAGGGAGCTGCATGTGCTTATGTGATGTATGCTTCGTCTGGGCATGAAAACTACCTCGTTACGCCGAAACTTCAACCGGCAGATGGCGAGAGTTTGTCCTTTTATGT
>JAEEGL017338765.1_pt1 | contig 10692 bp, 15 predicted proteins | sample 9134231 | NCBI WGS metagenome assembly JAEEGL01 (sample SAMN16246548, study PRJNA631951) | gut metagenome | biome: gut microbiome; feature: rumen; material: fiber-attached | host: Bos | place: Iran: Karaj | collected 2018-10 | reverse complement strand
AGATATTACCGTACCCATAACTATGAGCTTACTCTGTACTGGAGAGCTGTTGAACATTTGCAGGAACTCGGGGTGGATATCAACACCATGAAACTTAAGGATATCGAGGATCATATCCAGAATCTCACCGCTGACCATGACCAGCTTGTTGCCTCTTTTAAATCAAAAGAGAAAGAACATAACAAGCTCTCCCAGATGTACAAGAGCTTTAACGAATTTTTAAATGAGTCATCTAAGGAGCCGCCTTTGAAGCCTCAAAAAAACTACCATTCGATATAATTCTTAAGAAAATCTTTATTATATATAATCCTATACCGGTATATAATCTTTTCATGACAGTACAAAAAACGTTCTATCCATTCATACTGTTAATCGTGTCAGAGGATGCGAACTCTGGCACAATGACACTCATAAGGTGTCTCATTTCTTGCAACAAACCCAGACCTTATGTTGGCCTGGGTTTGTTATTTTTTTATGCACAGTTTCTCTTGACTTTTCGTTCTGACATCCGTCTTGTTCTGTCCAGAACTATGATATCAAATTCCTTTTCCACATATCTTATGTGTGAAAGCAATTTACTCATGGTATGCATAACCGAGGTATCGAATTTTGCCTTAGAGTAATTTATAGCATCATCGATGGTTGCTCCGTTCCTGTAATAATTTGCAACACCTTTTCGGTACGCCTGCCTAAACAGATAATACTCTTTATTATCTGCTACAAGGTAAAGTGTGTGGTAACCAGAAATATCAACTCTGCTTAAAATCATAGTCTTCATAGCAACCTCCTTCTCTAAACCTTATTGTTTGTAGAAATTCATGGCCTTTGTGTCGTTTTCTGTAATAATAATACTATCATATATTCATTTAAGATTATAAAAACAGATTCCAACTTCAAATATATAATATAATCAATTTCAACAAAAAAATAAGCGAATAATATTATATATATATCCGCTTAAATATTTTTATATTATTATATTCAATTCAATCAGCAATCAGCTCTAATAATATAATTTAAAGTGATGTTAGTTGATTAAAAAGATTCATCACTGTCTACAGAATAATATAACATTTTTACTTTCCCATAAAAATTTCTCCTAAAAATTTACCAAATGTACATCATTCAACCTTCAACTCGAATTGTACTCATTAAAGCAGCCACTTCATCTACATGAACAGGATTATCTCCTCTATACAAATATGCAACAATAACCATATTATTATCCCCTACTTTACCATAATATAATTCATTTTTATACGTTGAATTTTTAGCTAACCCTCCATAATAATCATACTTTATTTTGTTAATCTTTTCAGAGTTTGTTTTATATGTCATAACCTCGGGGCTTAACTTGTATGTCAAATAATCCTCAACTTTATCGGTTTCTTGGAAAAACCACCATTCTTCACCATTATTGTCCTTGTTTTCTGCTTGCCTCTTAACATCATTATAATCAACATAAAATACACGTAATAATTCATCATTTCCTAAGGAATATTCATATCCTGATTTAAAAATAGTAGATTCAACTTCATTCCATTCATTTGCATAATAATACCGCAAAGAACCATTCTGTTTTTCTTTCCATTCCATATCTAAACACAAATTTCCTTTGCTGTCACTAAAACCTGAAACAATAATGGAATCATCAATCATATTAATAACCTCCGCATTTAATTTAAAACTATCATACTCGTTATCCTTAACAATACCACATACCAAACTCCTGTCTCCTATAGACACTTTTTTTAACCCCGACTTAGCTTCATCCCCTTTGCAACTGCATATTATAGTCCAAGAAGAATCAGGATCGATCAACTTAAACTCATCTCCATCAGGTGAAATGTAATTAATTATACCAACAATTCCAATATTGCTGTCTTTAAAAAAATCTTGAGCTCTATAAATATTTTCTAAAAACATTTTATTAGCATCGCCAATTGAATAGTTTAGATATGTTTTCTTTGTACTTGTCAATAGATAATCTGTCTTTTTATTCACACCAGTGGTAACCGTATCTGGATCCGAATTTGGAATTGGATTCGGATTTGATGGCGAATCTTTTTTATCGTCACATCCTATACTTAATAAACAGATTAGCAAAACTAATGCCATATAAATAATTTTTTTCATACCAAATCACCTCTTAATCATTGACTATTATTGCATTATATTTCAAAGAATCTATATCGGCTCTTATAGCTTCACTAAGCTTATAATCCCCTTCTGCATCATCTAAATATATACTTCCATTTTCCCTTAAATCTGTTTCTATAAAATTTTTAAGAGTCGTCAAAGAATATTCCACTTTTATTTCATTAATGTATACTTCCATTCCGCTAACTTTAATATTTAAATCTCCCTTTTTATCTTCAGTTTCTTCATTATCATCAGACTTATCAGATTCTGAAGGTGATGTATTATCAGAAGAATCCTTCAAACTATCATCTACAGTCTCCTTTGGCGAATCATCAGTTTCAGTTTCAGAAGGAATAGGTTCGGGAGTAGTCTCGGCTTCTTCGCTCGAAGAAGAGTTTGTTCCCGGCATCGGGACAGTTGAACTTTCAGGTCCAATTTCTTTATCACAACCCGTAAAAATCATACCTACTACACATAATAACATAATTATCTTTACATGCTTAGTTTTTCTCATTGCATTTCCTCCTCATAATTTGGTGCAATATTATCAACTACATTCTTAACCCATATGTCTGTTTGGTATTCAGCAAAATCATCAATAATACGTATTTTTACATTTTCATTATAATTTTGCTTAAGTAAATCATTAAGTGTATCCTTGTTATCACATTCAACATTCCCAATAATAACTTTTTTTCCATTTACTCTTATTCTAATTCTATTGTCAGCATCAATTATTTCTTCTATAATCGAGGCATCATTTGAACTGTTTTCTGGATAAACCTCTGGATTATCAGAATCTGTAAACCAAATACCCCATTTAAAACTCTTTCCCATCCACATGCTAACAATTATTAATGCAGCTCCTACAAAAGGCATAAAGCGATAAATCCATTTTGATCTTTTCCCAGTTTTTATTGAAATAGGCAAAAATTTCCAACAAAGCAAGAATGCAATTAACAAAGCTGAACCTATTCCGAACAAGACCGTGTTTCGATTCGCTATCAGATCAATTACATCCCAAAAAGAGAGGAATATACCCTGTACATCAATAAACTTCATCATATTTACCCTCTAATTCATGAAATATGCTCATGATTTTCTCATAATCACGTCTTTGAATTTGCCCATTATCATTCTTAACATATAATACCACAATTGTTTTATCTTCTTTTTCAGGTCCATCATCTTTCTTAACACTTTTTATATAATTATCTAAATTATCCTTAAGATAATCAAAAGCCGTGGTAACACTTATATCATCTTTTCCACCTTCAAATTCTATATCTTTATATTCCATGTCCGGAGTATACATCATAATAGTTCTCTTACTTTTATTAATTTCACTATAGAAGCATGAAATTGTTATTATTTTAACTTTTTTCCCAATCACTTCTCCATTATAGGCTCCGTCTATCTCCTGATAGTGACTATTTTTATTGGCTAAGTCTTCAATTTGATTTTGCAAATCAGAATTTCCCTTTAATAAATCATCGATTTTATCTTTACTGTTTGCATAATCCTGTTTAAGCTGATTATAGTCTTTTACTTCATTAATGGCTTTACTCTTAGCAACTGTATATCCAATTATAACAAAGAAAAGAAGAATAAAAATAACATCTAAAAGTGAAGTCAAATCAATAGGAGTATTTAACATGCTAGATGAATTTGGATTTTTTCTCGTCATCAGTTAATCCTTTCTTCTTTGGAGTTATTAGAGAGTATTTTCTCTAATGTTAACCTATTAATTGCACCATCTACTTCATTAAACTTTGCATCAATCATGTTTACCAACTGCCCTGGTCCTTTTGCATCGTATAGTTTAAGAACAATTGAAGCTATCAACCCTACGAAAGTTGTCCATAATGCCGTTCCTAACCCAGTTAGCATATTATCAATTTCTGAACTATTGGTATTTGTAACATTTCCACCCATAATAAGACCTAAAACAGTTCCTAGAATTCCTAAAAGAGGGAAAAGTGCTATCATTTGTGACTGTGAGACATATTTTGCAAAAACTCTATTAAATGACATTCTGTTTAATTCTAACAAACGACGATCATAGCTAATTTCTGCATAAGACGTGTTTTTAACATCACCTTTTGATTCAATACTTTCCGTATATTGACTCTCTGTCTTTTCTATTCTTTGGAAATCCTTGTAAATCAATTTCAGATGCGATGAACTATTAGTAAGGCTAATGCCAACACAAACAAAAAAACCACCTATTACAGCAATTGAAATCATAGTTATAGGATCCATTATAATACCTCCTCAGATATTAATTAAATATAATATAATAAATACATGCATTATCATAATCAGTGGTATTCCGATTTTAAAATAATCCTTCTTGGTCTTATGATGGAATACATACATTCCGATTAAGCCACCGATTGATCCTCCAGCAAAGCAAAGTGCAAGTAAAGTTATAATTTTTATGCGCCATTTCTTTTCTACAGAAGCAATTTTATCTTTTGCAAACATTATTATCGTAACAACATTAATTGCAATCAAATACCAAATTAAGAATTTATGCTCTGTGAACAATTCCCAAAATTTTAAGTTTATACTGTCCCCAAATACTCCTTTTATAAATAAAACTATTATAACCTGTATTATCAACATACAGTTTACGAATACCCTCGACATCATCACTTCTTTTTCTGTTTTCTTTTCAAAAAATAATATGCCTAAAGCTATTCCTAACGAACCTCCAATTATCGAACATATCGTTACGACAATATCAATTTGTTTGTTAGCCGTATACTTATAAAGAAGAGTATTAATAATAAATAAGAAAAATCCTAAACCATTTATTCCTAAAAGATAATAGTCAAATATCTCCATAATAATCTATCCTTTTTGGATTCACAACTCGCATTATCTCGAAAGATTATAGAACTGTCTAATTATCTTCCATTGAAGCGATTCTATATTTTTTACTATATTTCTGTCTCCATTTCTTATAAACCCCGGATTTTACCCTCATGTCAACTGGTTTCTCAGCATCCTCTGGTATAAGCCATAATCTTCCTGCTCGTTCTGCCCCCTTAATCCTTCCTTGTAAACAATAAGTATTAAGTATTCTTGGGGATACTTCCCACTTTTCTCCTGCTTCAACTAGTGTTAAGAATCCTTTCATGCAACAACCCCTTTCTCAAATAATAAAAAGCACTGTAGGTTAATAAACTACAATGCTTTCAAAATTCAAAGAGTTGCAACTGGCTGACATTAGAAAACATCCGTGTAATTCATTAAGTCCCTATAGTTTTGCGTCCCATTTTTTCAAATGGTTTGCCTTTTGTTCACATGAAAGCATTATACTCGATTTCTCGAATAAAGTCAATATCTTTTTTAATGTTTAAAATCATTTTAAATCTACAATCGATTAACTCTTCCAATAAATAACGGTATTCCTGTTTCTTTATGAATAATTGCATAAAGAAATGATCTATCTAAATAAACCTTCTTTTTTCTTCTCTTTTGTGGAACAGATCCGAACTCAACCTCCGCAACCGTTGCTGCTGCTGCTTTTGTTCCCACCCTGTCCACTTTTATATTAGCTTTATGAATTATCGAATCTATCATAAGATTATCCGCCATCAAAGGTGTAAAATTCCCTTCCGAAGAAAAAATTTGTTTAATGCCCAGAGATTCAATAAGAGTTTTCATATCATTTCCATAAGAATATTCATATTCAGGAATAATTACATGAACCTCCGCTGTTTCAGCATTATAATATAATTGAGATAAATCTATATTATCTATCGCCTTATCAATAGCATCATTGTTTTTCTTCTTTGGAAGAAGTGCCATATAACAATATTGGTTATGATAATAAGGTTTTATAAAGCCTGTAAATGAACGGTCCTCTATATAGTAACTTTCAATACAATTCATCATATTAACCATACTGCTTGAGCCATCAGAATTATTAAATTTATTTTGAGTAACATTATCATCCCAACAAGGAGACTTCCAATAAGCATCAAATGTTATTGCATTTACAAAACAAGCAATAATACCATTCAAAGTATCATCTACAATAGTGGATATCCTTCCCTGAGTTCTTTCTTTTACCCACTCATTTACAGAACGAATTAAATTATCACTACAGAATAATTTTCCATTATACTTTTTTTCTAAAGATTCTGCATAATCTTTCTTTATTTTTTCTTTCAATTCACTCTTCAAACAAAGCGCATTAGATATAGTAATTGTTTCTTCTTTATTCAAAAGACTCTTTAGCTCATTAATATCTTTATTTAGTTTTTCTTCATCATACTCACCAAAAATATATTTTAAAATCTCTTGTTTTGACTCACCACCAGTCGATTCAACAATCAAAGCCATAATTTCAAATATGGAGTATGGTGATAGAACCACATTTTCATAAACTTGCTTTCCAATATATCTTTTTAATATTTTTTTTGACAAAGTATTATAGCATATATTTATATCATTTGTTACTCCCATTTTATGAATCATCACCCTCCTCATATTCAATTTCAAATATATCATTTGGCGTACATTCTAATAACCTGCATAACTTTTCGAGATTTTTAAACCTGATTCCCTCCGTTTCGCCATCCATAATTTTAGATATATTCTGATAACTGAGACCCATTCTCTTGAACAACCAGTACTTAGAATGTCCACGTTCTGTTAATAGTTCTTTAATCTTCAGTCTAACCATTTAAGATACCTCCCGAATATATAGTTTTCCCATATCTTATATATCGGCATTATCTTATTTAAACATAATACTTTCCATCATCCTTTAGATAAATTTATATAAATTTAAGAAATGGCACAAAGCCAGTTACATCCTTGATGCAACCAGCTCGGTCTTTTTACAATAAACTTTATTTCTTTCTAATCGTATCTTCCCATTATCCACTCACTGTCATCACCGGACCATCTTATTCCGAATGTCCTGCTTATCTCGTCTGGGTTAACTCCCTTACGGGCCATTTCCCTAATCTTATCATGGTTCAGTCTTATTGTCTTGTATCTGTTTCCCCCATCTTCAGACCAGTCAACCGAGATACTCACATCTTTTGGAATTTCAAGTTCGTACGCAAAGAGATCCGAGTCCATCATTACTGAAGATGATATCTTGCCTTCCTTAAAAACATCTTTAAATACAAACTTAAACTCAGCTCCGACACAATCTGCTACAATCAGCCCAATATAGTGCTCATCTCCATTATCCATCCCCATAACTGCGATATCACGCAATTTATAGGCTTCATAGTTTTCTACCATCTCCTGTAGTTTCAATCCAAACTCATCTCTTGTCCTGGCATCCTTTGCTTTAAACTTGTAAGTCCTCATAAGAAGTTCCTCCGTTTAAACATACTTTATTTATTATGACAGTTATACTATAGCACCTTTATTCCAGACTATTTAAAACTGGATTCCAGTCTATCATACAATATTCAAAAACCTTGAATGTCCTAAATCCGGGCGCAGCTTAACTCTTCCTGTAAAACCATCTCTGTTCTTTATGATAGTCAGTTCAGCTTCATTCAGCTCTGCATCTGCATGGGCTTTCAGCATGTCCATGTATATCAGAATTATCATATCAGCATATTGCTTGGTGTAATCTGTATCGTCTATATCTGATATTTCAGGGCAACTGTTCCACAATCTTTCTCCATCTGATGGAAGTTCTGATATAACAAGTACCGGACAATCCATTTCAACCGCAAGCTTCTTCAAGGATCCGATAACATCCTTTTTAGTGACCGGTTCGTTGTAATATCCATCAGTTGAAATAAGCTGAAGATAATCAATAATTATTAGTTCAGGCTTTTTATCCGCTTTTATGTTTATACATCTTTCCCTTATATCCTTTACTGTAATAAGACCGCTGTCATCAACAAATAACGGATTACCTACAAGCTCTTTAGTACTTTTCTCTAGCTTATCCCAGTCATTTGAACTTCGGAGACCATTCATGATATCCTTATAAAATATACCAGAATCCATAGACAGAAGTCTTAACATTATCTGTTTATCGGTTAAAGCTGGTGAGAATACCACTGTTGGAGCCTTCTGCTTTACTATGGCATTATATACCAAACTCAATGCAAAAGTTGTCTTCCCCATATGCCGCCTGCCAGCTAATAATACCAAGTTACCCTTTTGTAACCCTCTTGTGATATAATCAAGATCATAAAAACCTGTTGAAACTCCTGTGACCAGTCCTTCGCTATACGATATCTTCTTACAATCCTCGGTTACATCTTTAATAATATCCCCAACATTTCTAAATTTATTTTCGCTCATTCCGTCTCGCCCTTTCTTTTTCTGCCTTATGCTTGTTCTTTACCATCTTGGAAATTGCCGTTCCCCATACACAAATAAGGAAAACTATTCCTGCAGCTATACACTGCTCTGGTTTGTAGTGTATCAAATAGATTATACTCTGAGGTAAGCTCATGGTACTCCTCCCTTTGCTTATCGGTGACTGAGCCCAAGACTCATTGGACTCAGTCATACTCCAGCACGATTTTTCTTTAGTCCTCTGAGTTATCCTTATTCTCGGATGGTGTTATATCGTTCTCATTGTAAAGCTTTGCTACTACATCTGCCGGGATCTGTAATCTTTTTTCTTCTCCTACATATTTTAGTAGCATGTCATAGGATTTTCTCGGCTTTCCTAAAGCTTCAAACTTAATTGATAATGAAGCTGGTACTCTGCTCTCAATTGAGAGGCCTGTATGAAACTTTCCGTCCTCCTTCCATCTGCACAGGAATACTTCATGCCGCTCATATTCTTTCCAGTATCTGATTGCTTGCCAAATGCTTTCCATAATCTCGTTATTCTCTGTCTCGTTGTTGCAAGTAAGAATACATGATGTCATAGGCTTCTCCTTTGCTCTTATGCAATAGTTTTAGGTTGATATTCCGTCATTTCCTTTTGCGGTGAACCTACTATAACACATGATTTTTCAGCGATATAAAAACGGATTCCAATAAACGTCTTCAAAATCAAAGTACAGAGCCTTACCATATATGCAGGTTCGGCTCTGTCTTATTATCCGTTATTTGTGTCAATCACAATATCCCTCTTGGCAAATGTTGTCTGTTATGGTCCATAATAATACTCTATGGTATCAAAGTCTTCACTTACAGAAAGCTCAGCTACATCTATACTTCCAATATCTGTCAGCTGCTTTACATATACATCGAAGTACCATGAGCCATGCTTAACCAGCTTACCATCCTTGAAGAATAGCAGCTTAAATTCTGCAAAACTGCCTATCTGCCCGGTCTGTTCAAATGTAATCATTACCTTTCTGTCTTTCTTAGTATATTTTACCATCTTTACCGGGTCAGGATCTCCGCCTCTCCAGTTAGACTGTCCAGTATAGGAAATAGTGAAGTGATCAAAGTCATCTTCTTCTGTCCAATATGTAATGAAGTTATAATATCCTTTGTTTACAGTGACATCAGGTGTACATTTGTCTATGATATCGTCGTTTTTATCATAGAAGAACATTGTCAGGTCAACATTCTTGTTATCCGCTTTTCCTATAATCTTATCTATTATATAGGTGTAACGCCCGCTCTTATAGGTATATGACTCGACAACATCAAAGTATTCATTGGATTCATAGGTATAATTGGTCGGTTCTGCTGTCGGTATCGGTGTGGGATCATCGTACAACCAGCTCCAGTCATCATCATTATCATACCCTGAGTTTCCGGTATCAGAACTGCTAGGTTTTGAGAAGATATCTGTATAAATAAACCAGCTTGTAGAACTGCCCAGCTCGTAAGCTTCAACACTTTGAATGGTAAAAACCAATATATCACCGTATTTTACCTTGCTAAGCCCGGAGTTTGAACTGACGATATACAGATTTTTTCCTGCGTTTATATATCCGCCCGATGAATCAGAAAAGGCATCCTTTGCTTCTATCATAACGGTCTTATCTTCAAGTTTCTTACCGGCATTCAAAGCGGATTCTACGGCATCAGCACCATAATAATCTATATCATCCACAGTTCCCCATGTATCGAAAGCCCATATTTTATTCTTTTTTGCTACTGTCAGCAAATCCGTTTCCTTAGTATCGCTGGTATAAGTTGTTGTTTCCACCTTTTTAGTAGGAACAGGTGTAGCTGTAGGATCTCCCTTTGTGTCAGACACCTTTGCCTGTGCTTCACTTGCCGGATCTGATAACAAGGACGAATAATCATTCTTATTGTCATTTACCGCTGACTTTACTTCATCATTGTTTTCAGTATTAGTTGTGTCCGGTACCGGCATGTCAGTATTTTTGCTGCCACATCCACAGAACATTGTAACTATAAGCACAAGTGCGAGTACTATACTCAATCTTTTCTTCATAAGCACTTCTCTCCTCGTATTATATAGTAGTAGTGTTTAGTGACCCTCTCCAAGGTCTTTAATACTCCATAACCATTCTTTACCTTTTCTACAGGTTAGGTTATGATATTGGAGATACTGTGGATTGGTTTTTTTCTCCTACCACTTGATGGTTTATGGAAGGCTCCAACCACAGTCTCTTT
>JAEEGL017292584.1_pt1 | contig 10692 bp, 7 predicted proteins | sample 9134231 | NCBI WGS metagenome assembly JAEEGL01 (sample SAMN16246548, study PRJNA631951) | gut metagenome | biome: gut microbiome; feature: rumen; material: fiber-attached | host: Bos | place: Iran: Karaj | collected 2018-10 | reverse complement strand
TGTTTCACCTTTTACCCTTTTCCTCACATGAAAATACAGTCAGCCAAAAAGAATGAATAATGAATATTTATTATTTATTGACTTTTTCTCTGAAAATGTTAGGGATTTATCATTATTTTATATACTTTTGTGACTGTTTTTCGTGTCATTGCGTAATGCAGTGGCGTTTTTTTAGCACAAATATCTGATTAACAGGGTTATAAACTTATTTATTTTTATTTATGAGAAAAATCTTATTTTTTGTCGCTTTGATGTTTGCGACGATTCAGGCTACAGCAGCCCCCGTTGGTTTGAGATCAGCTCAGATCGAAGCTCAACAGTTCGTTCAGCAGCAATTGTATGGAGGTAGACTCTTGGCTCCTATAACAGGAGAGATGAAGCTGGCTCATGTGGAGATGAATTCCCAAAAGTTAGATCGTCCTGTATTCTACATCTTCAATACCAACAATGGTCATGTTGTGGTATCGGGTGATGACCGTGCTGAGAGAATCTTAGGTTATGGTGATTATCCCCTGGATTACAAGAACATTCCCTGCAACATGAAGGCATTGTTTGCCATGTTGAAGGAGCAGATCGAGTATCTGCAGGCCCATGAAGAAATGCAAGCCCAGGCCCCGTCGTTGATGGCGCCTGCACGCATACCCAGTGTTGAACCCTTGCTGACCGCCTTGTGGGATCAGGAGGCACCTTACTGGAATATGTGTAAGATTAACAATAATCAGTGCTTGACAGGCTGTCCTGCCACCTCGGCAGCGATGGTATTCCACTACTGGAAGTATCCTGACTTTGAGACTCCTGAGGTTCCTGCCTATCGTTGCGAGTTGAGCACTTCGATGTGGGGATCGGCAAGCTATGTCAATGTCCCTGCATTGCCTCCCGTGACCTTTGACTGGGATCACATGCGTGATACTTATGGAAGTTCCTATACAACCGAAGAGGCTAACGCCGTGGCTACGCTGATGCGTTATGTGGGCCAGGCCGAACACATGGCCTATGGTACCAGCGCTGCTGGTGGTAGTGGTGTGGATGCTGACAGTGTCATCCTGATTGCTAATGCCTTCAAGCTCTTTGGCTATGATGAGGAGACTGTACGCGTGGTCAAGAAGACCAGTGCCTATAGTGGTGGTACCACTCTTTATACCGATGCCGAATGGGCTGCTATCATGCAGGATGAACTCGCTGAGGGCCGTCCCATCGTCTTCTGCGCTATCGCTGGCGGTTTCTTCGGCGGTGGCCATGCCTTCAACGTCGATGGTTATGACGCCAACACCAACAAGTACCACATCAACTTCGGTTGGAGTGGTGCTTACAACAACTACTATGCCCTCAACTCATTCACGGGACAGGGCTCGACCTTCAACCAGTATCAGCAGATGGTAATCGGCATCCAGCCTCCTTTGAAAATGCCGCGCCTCAGAACTGATAAGAGCGACTTGTCGATGGAGTGCTTCAAGAACCAGACCCAGAGTTCCAAGTTTACCTTGAAGGGCTCTAATCTGGAGAATGACGTTACCTTGACGCTCAATGACGAGAATGGTGTGTTCGTCCTTGACAAGACTGCCATCACTCCTGATGAGGATGGTAAAGTGAATGAGACGGTAGAAGTGACCTATGCTCCCAAGGCCGAGGGCAATTATACCGCAACTGTTGTCGTTAGCGCCGAGGGCGTAGATGACATTGTTATCAATCTGGCCGGTACTTCGGAATATGAGCTCTATCGTCCTATTATGCAGGCACTTGATGAGTCATCAGTTACTGCAACCTCGTTCCGTGCCGACTGGAGCGACAACACGCCCGCCGAGAATGTAACGAGCTATACCCTTGAGGTAAGACTCAAACCCGACGTTGTTCTGCTCACCGAAGCCGATTGGAGCGACGTTCCCCAAGATGACACCAACCATGCCAGTGATGCTGCCAACTATCTGCCTGATGGCTGGACCTTCACAGGTAATTATTTCTATCTTGATGGTGGCTTCATTTCAGCCAACCGAGACAATGTCATCAGTCCTAATTGCGACTTGATGGGTTACTCTGTTGTCAGTGTTATTATCAAGGCCAAGGCTTATCCTAAAGGCACCAATACTACACTCACTATCTCGACCGACGAAGAAACCAGGACGCTTATTCTGGCAAAGGAACTTAATACCTACTTGGTAGTGCTTCCCGTTGGAGACCACGGATTTGTGAAGTTCATCACTGGTTACTATCCCGAGATCCAGAGCATTAAGATTTATGGTGGTGAGATTACCGATCCCGAGCCCTTCTCATTCAAGGCTCCGCAAGTGACCGGTGACGATGAGTACATGCTCATTGAGGGTATCACTCCCGACAAGTTCTACACTGTAACTGGACTCACTCCTGGTTCTCCCTATTTGTACCGTGTGAAGTCATTGTATGTTAATGGCACCGAGAGCCGCTGGAGTAACACCAAGGAGGTTCTTCTCAAGGAGTCAGCCGGCCTGCGTGGTGATATTGATGGCGACGGCGCTATTGCCATCTCCGATGTGACGACACTTATCGAAAAGCTGATGGAAGGCAAGGCAACTCCTGCCGATGACTGCGACCAGAGTGGCAATGTCTCGATGGATGATGTGACGGCACTCATCAACTATCTGCTGTACGGCACATGGAATTGACATTCCAGGCGTGAATAACGCCAGCATCAACTAAGGCGAGACCGCATCAATTCAACAATGATGCGGTCTCGTTTTATAATACACTGGTAATAAACGCAATGGAAACGCCGATGGACGCGTGCTCATATGAACTTGGGAAAAATAGTGTGAAAAAATTTTGCCATCTCGCCGACTGTTGCTACCTTTGTCACGATAAGTCCTGAGCCTATTCATAAGGGGGGCTAAATCGTCTTGGGGTATGAGATTAGTTTTTCCCAAGTTATGTGCATTAGTGTGCGCAATTTGTTGTGCGATAGGGGTTTAATATTCGCTTATCGAAATTTGTTATAGCTGATAGTCATGAAAGAAGTTGGGAACCGACAGTGGTATGTCCTTTGTGCCAAAGGCAGCATTCGCAGAATAGAGAAGCAGTTTAATGCAATTTCGGCCTTGAGGCAACGCCGTGGTGATCCTTCAGTTGAGTATTTCATGCCCACCTGTATTGAGCGTTCTTCTCTGTTTGGGACTCCCACGATAAGGCGCAAAAAGCTTATGGGTAATTATATTTTTGTAAAAGATACTTATCCAAATATTCTAGAAATGAAAAAGATGGTGGATTCGTTATGGCTTCTTACGCATCCAGATCATAGTTTAAGCGAACCTCGATATATGACAATCGGTGATGCCGAAATGGTAGTGTTCATGGCTATTGCACGTGCCTATGCAAACGAATTGCCTTGCTATCCGATTGATTTAGTAAACCTAGAGGAGGGAGACAAGGTCCAAGTTGTTGGCGGTGAATTTGATGGGATGTGCGGCACGTTGCAGTGCAGTCAAGGACGCAATGGGGGCAAGGTGCTAATGGCTATAGGTGATATTTTCGTTGTGGTTTCTCCTGAAATTAGCCCGCAGTATATTCGCATCCTGCAATTCGGCAAGGGTAACCGTCATCCATATCACAAGTTTGAGGCTCATCTCACGCGTGCATTATTGGCACTAAGACACTTGAGGGGGATAGGCATTAAGCAGTGTGGCTTGACTACTGAAGACATCGCCGCGATGACAGTATTTACGGACCGTTTTCGGGCTTTGATACCTTCCACTGTAAACATTGCCAGTCAACATGCTGCGCTTATGCTGATGAGCTATGTCGTACTTGACGAACGTGAGGAGATTAACTCGTGGTATGAGCAATGCAAAAGAATTCTTCCCAAAGTGAAAAGCGATACCCAAAGAGCTTGGCAACTCACCTTTATGTATGCCGCTACAGGGAATGAATCTCTCAGAACGCAAGCCCAGTTGATTGTCGACAATTGGACTATTGCTCCTAACGATCGCAAGCGTCTTCTTATTTCCTCCACTCTCAATGAGTTTACATCCTAATGTTTTTAGTTATAAAATGATTTTTACGTTGTTGTTTTTATGTGCAATGACTTTATAGATAAATCAACATCTGAACCTCAGTCTGGAGATTTGTTTGACTCCCAGATAAGAGAATCGATACAAGGACATCAAACAAATAATAGGCGTATAGCAAAGAATACTTTGTTGTTATATCTGCGTATGATTGTTGTGATGTTAGTGTCTCTATATACAAGCCGCCTTGTACTTGATGCACTAGGTGTTGAAGACTTCGGTATTTATCAGGTAGTTGGAGGCTTGGTTGGAATGTTTGGTATTTTGTCAGGCTCTCTTTCAGTATCAACAAGTCGATTCTTGACATACGCCTTGGGCACAGGAGATTATATGACTCTTAAGAAGACTTTTGCTACTGTGCGAGCAATACATATTATCCTGGCAATAGCGATGTTTCTTCTCTGTGAGATTCTTGCCGTATGGTTTCTTAAAACCAAATTAAATATTCCTCCAGATAGACTTTTTGCAGCCAAATGTACATTACATTGTTCGATTGTTGGATTTGCAATAACTTTGTTAAATGTTCCTTATGGTGCATCCGTCATTTCTCATGAAAAAATGTCCGCGTTTGCTTATATGAGCATATTGGATGTCTTCTCAAAGTTATTAATAGTATATTTACTATATATCTCTCCAATTGACAGATTAATTTATTATGCTTTGTTGGGCCTAGGTGTAGGACTTATATATCAGGTGATATATATAGTGTATTGTAAAGCAAAGTTTCCTGAATGTAAATCAGCACCATTAATTGACCGAACGATTGTTAAGCATCTTGCTTCTTTCATTGGTTGGACTTTTTGGGGCAATGCGGCTGTGGTTGTGAAGGATCAAGGTGTTATTATGTTGTTGAATATCTTTTTTGGGCCTGTAGTAAATGCAGCTCATGGCGTGGGGTTCCAGGTGAACAGTGTGATTACACGGTTTGTTGGAGGTTTTATGACTGCAGTTCGACCACAAATAACAAAATCATACGCTTCAGGAAGCATTGATCGACTGAATGACTTATTAGTGAAAAGCACAAAGTTTTCGTTTTTCTTAATGGTAATTCTTGTTTTTCCGATCATTAATAACACAAGAGTTCTTTTGGACACTTGGCTTGTTGAAGTGCCGGATCATGCTGTTAACTTTGCAAATATAATCTTAGTGTATACTTTTGTTGATTGTTTTACAACCCCATTATATACAGCTGTTTTAGCGACAGGAAGGATAAAGATTTATGAGATTGTATTAACGGTTTTATATTTCACGAATATTATTTGTGCGTATTTTGTCTTAAAATTAGGAATGGCTCCTGAATCAGTGTTTATTTTGGCCATTCTTTTCAAATTCGGTGTATTTGTCTTACTTTGTCAGCAATGCTGTAAGTTGTTTCCATTTGACTTGCGTTCTTATTGGAAATTGTTCACAAAGGTCATTGTGCCAATTTTGGTTTATGGATCTATCTTATCATTCTGCTATATGGTTTTCATTAAGAATGATTCGTTTTCGAAATTAATAGTTTTTTCGGTCGCTTTTGAGGCTTTAATGCTTCCTTTTATTTGGTATTTTGGCATGTCCAAACAAGAGCGGAAGTTTGTTGTATCGTCTTTTAAAGAAAAATTCAAAATCTAATGATACGAGTATATAATTTAAGAAAAGAGCATTTACAGGAGACACATGATTTTCGCATCATTTGCAATATAGATTGTGGTTTCTCTTCTGCAAGGCAATTATGGGTATCAGTACCCGAAGAATTTGGTGACTGGTTAACTGATGATGTGTATGATGCATTCATGATAGCAATGCTGTATCCTGCAATGTACTATAAAGAAGACCTAGTTATTGATGGCGAAGTCTCTGAAAAATTATTTGATTACGTCACAAAATATGTTCAAAGATGTGAACAGGCATATATAGGAAAACGTTTGTCAATAATCAATATTCAGGTGGCTGGTTACAAAAATGCTATGAAGACTGACAACTTGATTGGGGCTGGCTTTACAGCAGGTATAGACGCTTTTACAACTTTATATGATAGGTTTGTTCTAGAAAAGAAAGAGAACTTTAAACTTTCTGCGCTTTTCTTTTTTAATGTCGGCACTCATGGCGGTGGCGGAGAAAAGGCAAAAAAGAAATTCCAGGCTCGATATAATTATTTATTGCCATTGACCCAAGAGATTGGCCTGCCATTTGTCCCAATGGATTCAAATTTATTTGATTTCTATAAGTTTGAATGGGAATATGATGCAGGAGTTTTATGTCGTGCCTTTGGCATACTTTCATTTGAGAAGGTGCTAAAGAAATATTATATTGCCTATGATTATTCGTTTTGGGAGATTGTCCACATGACAAGTGCTGACTATGCTTCGATAACCGATATGACAAATTATCATCATCTTGGCACAGAAAATCTTGAGATCATTGTTGATGGCACTCAGTATAGACGAAGTGAGAAGACAGAAAAACTGCTGCAATATCCCCCGTTTTTGAAATATGTTAATGTTTGTGTTGGTAACACGCCCAGTGCGAAGAATTGTTCTTTATGCCATAAGTGTATGAGGACACAGTTAACATTAGATATTTTAAATAGATTGGAAGACTTTGATAGCGTGTTCTTTCTTGATAAATTTCGGAAAAAAAGATTTGCTTACAAATGTCAAACGGTAGTACAACGTAAAACAGACATTTATGCTTTGGATAATTGTGAATTGGCAAAGAAGATGAATTATCCAATGCCTCCTTATGTTGTGGCATGGCTATATATGTCCCCAAGGATTCTTAAAAGAATGCTCAAAAAGATAATCAATTGTATATTGCGAACAAAAAGGGAAGATGATCGTCATTATCCATTGTGATTATGGGATTTCGATAGGTAAATGTTGGTCAAATAATTAGTTGAAATTTTTATGAGTTTTCTGAAAAGGTTTATTTCAAGATTATTTAACATAAACGAAGCAGTTTATTATTCCGTTGTTAATAAAAAAAGCGCTGTTATTATCAACGATGTTGACTTCGGGAAGATTCTTGAGGATAAGGAGGCGATTATTACGGGTGGAAGCAGTGGCATCGGCTTGGCTATTGCTAAAAAAATGATTGAATGTGGTGCAAGAGTGACCATAGTAGGCCGAAATTCAGAAAAGACTAAGAAAGTTGCTGCCGAAATAAATTGCCAGTATTTATTATTGGATTTGACAGATACTGATGAACTTATCAAAAAGATTTCGGATTATATTGAAAATAAAAAGATTGCGATTCTTGTAAACAGTGCAGGAATTCTAGATAAAGAGAAGTGGTTGGAGAAAACTCCTGATAACTTCGATCGGGTCATGAATACTAATTTGAAAGCTGCCTATTTTATGTCTCAGATAATAGCAAAGCATATGCTTAAACATAAGATACAGGGCCATATCTTGAATGTTAGCTCATCTTCTTCAATGAGACCTAGTTGGGGACCGTATCAATTATCCAAGAGGGCTTTGAATGGCATGACATTGGGCTTTGCTCAAAAATTAGCTCCTTATGGAATTACTGTAAATGCTTTGGCTCCAGGTGTTACAATGACGCCCATGGCGTCTAGTTTTGTTGAGGATACTGATAATTTGGCTTATTTTAATCCTTTACGTAGAGCGGAGACACCAGAGGAAATAGCAAATTTGGCTGTATTTCTAGTAAGCAATCTTGGCGCGAGTATTGTTGGTGACACCGTTATGATTACTGGCGGGTCTGGGATTTTAAGTGATGTCTATTAAAAGTTTTTTGTTATGGATAAATATTACTCTGCTGAACGAAATGTGCAAATTTTAGTTGCACTGCTGAAAGCTCATGGTATTCATTATGTGATAGCCTCTCCTGGTACAACAAATATCAATTTTGTTGCTAGTGTGCAGTGTGATCCTTTTTTCAAAGTCTTTTCATCGGTAGATGAACGATCAGCAGCATATCTGGCTTGTGGTATTGCAAGTGAGAGCGGAGAACCTGTGGTCTTAAGTTGTACTGGTGCAACTGCATCTCGTAATTATATCTCAGGGCTGACCGAGGCTCATTATCGCAAATTGCCGATACTTGCAGTGACTTCTACTCAAAATCCAATTAAGGTGGGTCATTTGGTGCCGCAGGTTATTGACCGATCTCAACAACAAGCAGATACTGTGGTAGAAAGCATTCTGCTTAACATGGTGCGCAATCAAGAAGAAGCATGGGACTGTGAGATAAAAGTTAATAAAGCATTACTGGCTTTACGGCGTTATGGTGGAGGTCCTGTGCACATTAACCTTGAGACTGGCTATAATCAAGATTTTACCTGCCAGGAGCTACCCCCTGTCCGTAAGATTCATCGTATTTTTCCACACGAGATATTTCCTGATTTGCCTAAGGAAGGAAAAATTGCTGTGTTTGTGGGTGCACATCAGCCATTTGGGAAAGAATTAACGCAAGTTGTTGATGATTTCTGTGCAAGTTATAATGCTGTGGTCTTTTGTGACGTTACAAGTGGTTATCACGGGTTGTATGAGTTTCATCCAGCATTGCTTGCTTCTCAGTTTAATTGGGGCAAAGAACCAATCCGGCCCAATTTGATGATTCACATTGGTGAGGTAAGTGGAGATTACTATATGGACGTAGTCGTTCCCGATAAATTATGGCGTCTTAGTCCCGATGGCGAATTAAGGGATCGATTTAAAAGGCTCACTCATGTTTTTGAAATGGATGAAATCACTTTCTTTCGTCACTATGCTAATGGCAATCACAGAAGGACTGACTATTTGGATTTGTGTAAAAAGTATCATCAACAAGCCCTTGATGCATTACCCGATTTTCCTTTTTCTAATGTGTGGATTGCGCAACAAAGTGCACCTAAGATTCCAGAAGGTAGCACTCTTCATGTTGGCATTTTGAATTCGTTGCGTTGTTGGAATTATTTTGGCATATCAAAGAGCGTAAATACAGCATGCAATGTGGGTGGCTTCGGCATTGATGGCGATGTTTCAACACTCATAGGGGCATCACTGGTCAATCCAGATCGTTTGTGCTTTGCAGTAGTTGGTGATTTGGCATTTTTCTATGACCTTAATGTTCTGGGAAATAGGCATGTGGGGAAGAATGTGCGAATCATGCTCGTTAACAATGGACGTGGTACAGAGTTTCATAATTCAGACCATCCGGCATCCAAGTTTGGAACTGATGGTGATAAATTTATGGCTGCAGCAGGGCACTTTGGTAACAAGTCTCCTGAACTTGTAAAGCATTTCGCGCAGGATCTTGGGTATCAATATATGAGTGCCTCAAATAAGATGGAGTTTCTTGAGGTTTGTGATACCTTCTTTGCACCCAAGCCAAGTGATTGTCCAATAGTGTTTGAGGTATTTACAGATAGTGATGATGAAAGTGAAGCGATACATTTGCTACGAAGTGCACTGACCGATAGCACAGGCTCGATTAAGCAACTTGCTCGTAGTGTATTGGGTGTGAAGCTGACCAGTAAGATCGGAGATCTAATTAGACATTAATGAATTATTTAGTTTCATTGGACCCCCAATTTTAGCGAGACTAATGTTTAGTTTTTATTAATGAGTACTTTGTCCATGATTAACAATAGCAGTGTTATCAATGTACAACAAATCTTATTTGTTTGATACGTATAATTCCTGTCTTTTTTTCAGTTGTGGGAATGTAACTTTTTTGGGGGAAGTGAGTCTAAAGGATGAAAGTGGCTGCAAAATAAACTGGTAAAAAGACTTGTTTTTCAAAAAAAAGTTGTAATTTTGCAGATTGAAATAGAACGAAGACGTGAGATGAAGCGCATCCTTTACATATTGGTATGCCTGTTGGCAGTGGGAATGACTCAGGCCGTCCCGGTGCCCGACAATTTCTTGCCCCAGCGCGTTGAGACCACAACGACCGGTCCCACAGCACAGGGGGCTGAGGGTCGCATCGTCTTTACGGCAGGCAACAGTGACGCCACTTTCAATGTCTATTCTATTACGGGCCAGCTCGTTAAGGTGGTTCGTTTAAACGCTGATCAGCGCATCTCGGTAGATTTCTCCAAGGGGTTCTATATCGTGAAGTGCGGTAATCAGTGGTCTCGCAAGGTGGTGGTGCGTTAATGGCATCATGGTGACATCTTGCTGTTCATAGTGAAGTGAAAGAGTGTGATGGGCGTGACCGTGTCACGTCCGTTATATTTTTATTGGTAACATAAAGGACAGATAATGTTTCTTGCTGAATTGTTCCCATACGCTGATATCGTTTACAACGTCTTGCTGGTGTTGTACATTCTCACTGTGCTCACGGTGATAGTGTTGGTGCTGAGCGAGAACCGCAACCCCGTGAAGTCAATGGCATGGGTGCTAGTGCTTGTGTTGCTTCCGGTATTGGGACTTGTGATTTACCTCATCTTCGGCCGTAGCCTGAAAGGTATGAGCCTGATTTCCCGTTCCCATCTGCGTGAATTGCGTCGCTTGAATGACTTCCCCAACGATAATGACCATGAAGAGGACCTATCCGATGACACACATCAAATCATTTCGCTCGTCAACAAGCTGGCCGGTCCTCATCTGTTTGTGGGTAATGACATTGAGGTTTTCACCACTGGGCAAGACAAGTTTGACGCTTTGAAACGGGACATCCTTGCCGCGCAAGACTACATTCATGTTCAGTATTTTATCCTTGAAAATGACAAGAC
>JAEEGL016117621.1_pt1 | contig 10692 bp, 6 predicted proteins | sample 9134231 | NCBI WGS metagenome assembly JAEEGL01 (sample SAMN16246548, study PRJNA631951) | gut metagenome | biome: gut microbiome; feature: rumen; material: fiber-attached | host: Bos | place: Iran: Karaj | collected 2018-10 | reverse complement strand
GAAGATGCTGCTGTGGGTGTTGTCGATGATGTCGATGCTGACGATGGGCTCGTCGACATACTGGAGGACGCCCTTCATAGCGCCTTCGGCGGCTTCCTTGACGGCGGCGTTGATTTCCTCCTTGGTGACGTTGCAGTTGAGCTCGGCGGTGAGGTCAACGACAGAGCCGTCGGGAGTGGGGACGCGCATGGCGAAGCCATCGAGCTTGCCCATGAGTTCGGGGATGACCAGACCCACAGCCTTGGCGGCGCCGGAGGAGGTGGGGATGATGCTGACGGCGGCGGCACGGGCACGACGGAGGTCGCTGTGCGGCTGGTCGAGGATCTTCTGGTCGTTGGTGTAGCTGTGGACGGTGTTCATCAGACCGCGCTTGATGCCGAACTTGTCGTTGAGCACCTTGGCCACGGGGGCGAGGCAGTTGGTGGTGCAGCTGGCGTTGCTGATGAGCTGCATCTCCTTGGTGAGCACGTTGTCGTTGACGCCCATCACGACGGTGGCGTCGACGTCGTCGGCCTTACCGGCGGGGACGGTGAGGATGACCTTCTTGGCACCGGCGTTGATGTGCTTCATCATCTGCTCGCGTTTCTTGAAGAGACCGGTCGACTCGACCACGATGTCCACTCCGAGGTCTTTCCAGGGGAGGTTCTGCGGGTCGCGCTCGGCATAGATTTTCACCTTCTTGCCGTTGACCACGAGGCAGTCGCCGTCGGCGTGCACTTCGCCGTCGAAGTTATCGTGCACCGAGTCATATTTGAACAGGTAGGCGAGGGTCTTCGCATCGGTGAGGTCGTTGATAGCGACGATGTCGAGCTCGGGGTGGGCGAGCATTGCGCGGAAGCTCATTCTTCCGATTCGGCCGAAGCCGTTGATAGCTACTTTTGCCATATTGTATTGTTTTTTAATGGATTATAATAATTACTTTGAGTTTCGATTGTTCTGCAAAGATATGTAATTAATATTGATTGACCAAATAAAAATATATTATTTGTCCGAAATATTAGGTCTTCGTGGTGGATTTCTATGAAAAAAACGTATTTTTGCATTCGTAACATGAATCAAAGGAAAGGATATAAGGATTTGAAAGACACACAGAAGAAGAAGGGAAGAGGGGTTCGTCCGTGGCGTGAGTTGCGTTTTTTCGGACGTGTGTGGCGTGTGATTTGGGTGACGCTGGTGGCCGTTGTGCTCTTCACCTGGCTGCAGGTGTTGCTGGGTGGATTTATCAACCCGCCGCTGACGCCGCTGATGGTGCAACGCTTTTTCCAGCAAGTTGGCGACGATGAGCGTCCGGTGCGTTTCGAGCGCGACTATGTGCCGCTTGATTCCATTTCGGCCAATCTGGTCACCGCCGTCGTTTATTCGGAGGATGGCCTTTTTATGTATCATAAGGGTTTTGATGTCAGGCAGATGAAGATGGCCTACCTCGACCACCGCAACGGACGGCGGACGCGTGGCGCCAGCAGCATCTCCCAGCAGACGGCCAAGAATGCCTTTTTGCCTCACTCCCGCAACATGTTGCGCAAAGGGGCGGAGGTCTATTATACGCTGTTGATTGAAGCGGTTTGGGGCAAGCGGCGAATCATGGAAGTGTATCTGAATATCATTGAGTTCGGTGACGGAATCTATGGTGCCGAAGCGGCCTCGATGCATTATTTCGGACATTCGGCAAAACACTTGACGCGCAACGAGGCGTCGCAGCTTGCAGCCACCTTGCCGTCGCCCCTCAGACGCAACCCGGCACACCCGTCGCCTTTTTTCCGTCGCTATACCGCCACGATAGAGAGCCGTTTCTCGTGGGGGAAGGTGGATATCGACCACCCCGACCCCAGGAAACAGGCAAAATACGACGAGAAAGAGGAGACGCTTTGGGATTTCTTCAAATGGTATATTGAGAAACGATGACGGACAGTTCGCAGATAGAAAAATGTGCTGCCGTCTGGCGTCGCCGCCGGCGCGACTTCGAAGCCTACCTACGCCTCGAGAAAGGTGTGGCGACCAACACGGTGGCGGCCTACCTGCTGGATTACGGTCATCTAGCTACCTTTTTTGCTGAACAAAACATTGCTCCGGAGGAAGTTGAGTTGAGTCACCTGCAGCAGCTGTTGAAGATGATAAATGACACCGAAATTGCCCCTGCCTCGCAACGCAGGATGATCAGCGGATGGCGGATGTTCTTCAAGATGCTTGTAATCGACGATGTTATAAAAGACAATCCTGCGGAGTTGCTTGACCTTCCGATGCGGCCGTCGCATTTGCCAGATGTGCTTACTGACGAAGAGATTACTGAGATACAATCAACCTTTGATTTAAGTACAGCCGAAGGTATGCGCAACTATGTGATTGTGGAAGTGCTCTACGGCTGTGGCTTGCGGGTGTCGGAGCTTGTAAATCTCAAGCTGTCAAATGTATATCCCGAAGAACAATGTCTGCGCATCATCGGCAAGGGTGACAAGGAGCGCTGGGTGCCCGTCAATCCGCGGGCGTTGGAGCTGATGTCGACCTATATCCACACCGTCCGCTCCCATCTCACCCCCAAGCCCGGCGAGGAGAAGTATGTGTTTCTCAACCGGCGAGGCCACCATCTTACGCGCCAGATGGTCTTCATTTTCCTTCAGGATGCCGTCGACGCCGCTGGTATCGGCAAGAAAATCAGTCCCCATTCACTGCGCCACAGCTTTGCTACCGAGCTGGTGGAGAACGGAGCCGACCTGCGGGCCGTGCAGGAGATGCTGGGACATGCCTCCATTGCCACCACCGAAATCTACACCCACATCAGCCGCGAGACTCTCCGCAACACCATCGCCGCCTTCCATCCGCACTATGCCAAGCGCTGATTTCGGATGTGATTTTCATCATTATTAAAAGGAAGTTAGGGAATTAAAAATTTGTCGCGTTTTGCGCCAGAAGTTAAGGACAATAGTACACGTCTGCACCGTTGTCTCCAACTCCTTTAACTACTTAACTACTTTAACTCCCCCCAGATTAAAGAAATGCCGTTTGCGAGAGTGTCGGGTGATGTACTAAATAATTGTATATTTTTGATTTAATTTTTTTTTCGTATCTTTGCGCGGTCGCCGCTAGGGTCAGGGATGACTTGTAGGGGCACGATATCAATAGTTAACAAACAAAGTTATAAACTATAAAAACTAATAAAATGACTATAAAGGTTTGTGTGGGCAGTTCATGCCACCTGAAGGGTTCCTACGATGTTATCGAGGCCTTCAAGACCGTGTTGAAGAAGTACGATGTGGAGGACGTCGTTGAATTGCAGGCCAGTTTCTGTCTCGGTCATTGCGCCAAAGGCGTGACCGTCAGCTGCGAAGGGATGGAGGCCGCCGAAAAAGGGCTGCAAGTAGAAGAAACGCCCGACGGGTTCATTCTGCATGGCGTCAATGCCGACAATGTGGAAGAGCTGTTTGCCAAAGAAGTGTATCCTAAAATATTCAACGCATAATGTCAGAGTACTTGGAATTCAAGCCGGTACAGTGTAAGGACTGCTACCGGTGTTTGCGTGAGTGCCCTGTCAAGGCCATCAATATCAAGGATCATCACGCCCAGATCATAGAGGAACATTGCATACTTTGCGGACATTGCACCAAGGTGTGTCCGCAGAAAGCGAAGATAGAGCACAGCGAGCTGCCTGTGGTGCGCGAACTGCTGAAGAGCGGAGCCAAGATGGCTGCCACTGTGGCTCCGTCGTTCATAAGCAGCCTCGGGCAAGTGGACTTCACCATTCTGCGCATAGCGCTGGCCAAGCTGGGCTTCGCTATGGCTGAAGAGACTGCTGTGGGGGCACAGGCTGTCACCGAGGAGTACAAGCGCATACTGGCCAAAGGTGACATGAAGAACTTCATCACCTCGGCCTGTCCTGCCGCCTGCCGCCTCATACAGATGTACTATCCCAAAGCGCTGCCCTATCTGGCTCCCGTCGACTCACCGATGGTGGCGCACGCCAAGATGCTGCGCCGCAACGACCCCGACCTCAAGGTGGTCTTCATCGGCCCCTGCATCGCCAAGAAGCGTGAAGCCGACGAACACGGTATCGATGCTGTGCTGACCTTCGACGAATTGATACAGCTCTTCGAGGAGAACGGCATCGATATGCAGAATATCAACCATCTGGCTGTCACTGTCGACAATGCCGGCGCCAATCGAGCCAAAGCCTATCCTGCCACCCAGGGCATTATCCGTTCGTTCGACGCGCTGCCCCAAGGCTACCGCTATCTGGCTGTGGACGGTATCGACCGTCTGACAGAGGTGCTGGAGAACATTGAGTCGCTCGACCATACATTTATAGAGATGAACGTATGTCCCGGCGGCTGCATCAACGGACCTTGCGCCATAGCACAGGAGGGAGGTATGATGAAAGCCGAGGCCGATATCAACGCTTATGTGGAGCGTGAGATGGCCACCCGCAAGCAAACACCGGCCCCCGATGCCGGCGTGAGTCTGGCCTATGCTCATCCGCGCCTGCGCGCCAAGAGCCGTCCGGCTACCGAGAAAGAGATTGAGGACGTGCTGCACCGCACCGGCAAGTTCACCAAGGAAGACGAGCTTAACTGCGGCGCCTGCGGTTACGCCACCTGCCGCGAGAAGGCTTGGGCGGTGGTCAACGGCTATGCCGACATCGACATCTGTCTCCCCTACATGCGCAAGCGTGCCGAGAGCTTGGCAGTCGACATTGTGCACAACTCGCCCGAGGGCGTCATCCTTGTCGACCCCGACATGAATATCGTCGACATCAACGCCTCGGCCATGAGTATGCTGGGCATGAGCGGCAAACCCGAAAATGTGCAAGGCCGTCCGGTGGCCGAGAATTTCCCGCCCATCGACTTCTATAATGCCTATGCCAAGAAGCAGCGTGTGGAGAATCCCTGCCTGCACTTGGCTGCCACCGGCCGCTATGTGAGCCTCACCGTCAGTCTCCTCAGCGAGCAGAACCTCCTCTTCGGCCTGATGAAGGACATCTCCGACGAGGTGAACTATGAGAAGAAGCTTGACAAGGTGAAGATGGATACCATCGCTACCACCGACGATCTCATCATGAAGCAGATGCGTGTGGCGCAGGAGATAGCGTCGCTGCTTGGCGAGACTACTGCCGAGACCAAGGTGGCGCTGCTGAAACTCAAGAAGATGCTTTCCGATGGCAAGGGCGACCTTGGTGTCGACGGCAGACCTACCGACTGGAAAACCGCCAAAGTATGAAGCAGCTCTGTGTAGAATACGGCTTTACCTCGCTCAACCACTATGGCGAGGAATTGTGCGGCGATAACGTCGAGATGACCGCCAACGGCGATTGGACCACCTTGGTGCTTGCCGACGGATTGGGTAGCGGAGTGAAGGCCAACATACTGTCCACCCTTACCAGCAAGATACTTTGCACGATGGTTTCCGGCGGTGCCGACATTGAGGATTGCGTGGGCACTATCATCAAGACCCTCCCTGTGTGCAAGGAACGTGGAGTGGCATACAGCACTTTTTCCATCATACATGTGAACAACGAGGGCAGGGGATACCTGTATGAATTTGACAATCCCGAAGCTATCTGGTATCATCACGGCCACACTTGTGATTTTCCTCGCACGGAGCTGAATGTCTTCGATAAACGGGTTTTTGTCACCGAACTTGCACTCGACGAGGGCGATATGGTCTTTGTGATGAGCGACGGCACCATACACGCCGGTATAGGACAGATGCTCAACTTTGGATGGCAGCGCAAGGATATTATGGAGCACCTCGACCACAACATCGACGCCCACATGTCGGCCCGCGCTGCTGCGTGTCTGCTGGCGTCGGCCTGCAACGACCTCTACCTTGACCGTCCGGGTGACGACACAACGGTGGCGGCCATCCGCATGCGTCAGCGCACCATGGTGCATGTCATGGTGGGTCCGCCTGTCGACAAAGAACGCGACGCCGAGTATGTGGACCGCTTCATGCACGACACCGACAAGCGCATTGTCTGTGGCGGCACCACGTCGCAGGTGGTGGCGCGCTGTATCGGACGCCAGCTGAAGACCTCGTTCGATTTTCCCGACAAGGATGTGCCGCCTATTGGCTTTATCGACGGCATAGACCTCGTCACCGAGGGCGTCATCACGATGCGCCGCTTGCTGGCGCTGTCGGACAAATATGTCTCGGTCAAAGACCTCACCCCCAAGACTTATGCCAAGAAGGACGGCGGTTCGCTGCTGGCCAACATCATATTCGAGGAAGCCACCCATGTGGTCTTCTTCGTGGGCCAAAACGTCAATGCCGCCCACCAAGGTCTGGATATTGACATCACCATGAAACTGAAGCTCGTCGAGCATCTGGCCGACAACCTCCGCAAGATGGGCAAACAAGTAACAGTAAACTACGATTGATATGGAACAGAAACTATTCGACACCAACGTACAATGGATTAAATACAAAGTCCTCAAGGAGGTCATCCGTCGCGCTTATGAGGGTGGTCTCGACGAGGCATATATGGAAATACCGAAGATCATCAGTCCGGGGCCCAAGTCGGAACTCAATTGCTGCATCTACAAAGAGCGCGCCATCGTGCAGGAACGCATCCACATGGCTATGGGCGGCGACAAGCAGAACCCCAACCCCGTGCAGGTGATGGAGACGGCCTGCGACGAATGTCCCGCCGCCGGTATGCTTGTCACCGAGGCTTGTCGCGGATGCATGATGCACGCTTGCAAGGATGTGTGCCCCAAGGGCGCCATCACCATAGTCAACCACCGCTGCCATATTGACAAGGAAAAGTGCATCGAGTGCGGCAAGTGCGCTGCAGCATGCCCCTACAGCGCCATCATTGCCCAGAAACGTCCCTGCATCAAGAGCTGCAAGCCCAAAGCCCTTTCTATCCGCAAGGAGGATGACAAGGCGGTGATTGATAACGATAAATGTATCTCCTGCGGCGCCTGCGTGGTCAGTTGCCCCTTTGGCGCCATCACCGACCGCTCGCTGGTGCTCGATATCATTGACATGCTTCGTCAGTCGGAAGGCAACACCAAATACCGCGTCTATGCCGTCATTGCCCCCGCTATTGTGGGCCAATGCCGCTTTGGCCGCATAGAGCAGGTTGTCACCGCCATCAAGCGTCTTGGTTTCCATCAGGTTGTCGAAGCCGCCCTCGGCGCCGACATCACCCTCTACACCGAAGCCCGCGAGTTTCAGCACAAGGCCACCGAGTGCGACAACCCGGTGATGACCACCTCGTGTTGCCCCGCTTTCGTGCGCTTTGTGGAGACCAATTTCCCTGAATTCAAAGACGCCATCTCCACATCGCCTTCGCCCATGATCACCACTGCCCGTCTCATCAAGCACGGTGACCCCACGGCCAAGATTGTCTTTATCGGCCCATGTGCCGCCAAGAAGTTCGAGTATACCCTCGAGAAGACACAAGGCATGATTGACAGCGTGATGAGCTTCGAGGAGCTCCAGGCTTTCCTCGACGCCCGCGGCATCGATACCACACAATGCGAGGATACCCACCTCGACAACGCCTCGTTCTACGGTCGCATCTTTGCCAAGAGTGGCGGCATAGCGCAGGGCGTGGCCCATGTGGCCGGCAAGCTCGGCGTCGACGGCGTCAGGCCGGTGGTGATGAACGGCATTGACCAGTGTCGTCAGCACTTGGCTTTGCTGCGCGCCAAGAAAGAAACGGCCAACTTCTTCGAAGGTATGGCCTGCGATGGCGGCTGCGTGGGCGGCCCTCTGAGCATTACACGCTCGCCCAAGAATGTCTTCGATGTCGACCAGTACGGCAATTCGGCCAAGGAAAAAGATATCGACGGGTCGGTCTCGCTATTCAAGATGACTCTCGGCGAGTGATTCCTGTCCGGGAAGGCAACTCTTTTCGATACCGATTTTAGCAGATGGCGGCTGGTTGCTGGCCGCCATCTGCTGTTTTTGTTGCCCTTATATGAGTGGCTGGGTGACTTGGTGGCTGGGTGACTTGGTGGCTGGGTGACTGAGTGGTTGAGTGTCTTTCATCCATAAACTGTAAACAGTAAACTTTATCTTTCGTCTCAGTGGCTTATTTTCAGTGCCTAAAATGAACGGAGTGCCACTTTGTTGAAATGTAGATGATTATTTTTTGTCGCATTGTCGAAAAAAAAATGTATCTTTGCACTTTCAAAAAAGAGGAAAAAATAAATAATAAACTAATAATAAACAATTTAATTAAGATGACAAAGTACGTATACACATTTGGCGGCAAGACTGCCGAGGGAAAAGCTGACATGAAGAACCTCCTTGGTGGCAAGGGCGCCAATCTGGCTGAGATGTGCCTGTTGGGCTTGCCGGTGCCTGCCGGCCTGACCATCACCACTGAGTGCTGCACGGCCTACTATGCCAACAACTGCGAACTGCCCCAGGGTCTGATGGATGAAGTGTGGAAAGGTGTGGAGAATATCGAGCGCCTGATGGGAATGAAATACGACGACCCCGAGAACCCCCTGCTCGTGAGCTGCCGCAGCGGTGCCCGTTCGTCGATGCCTGGCATGATGGACACTGTCCTCAATATCGGTCTCAGCAGCAAGACTATCCCCGGCATGCTGAAGAAGACCAACAATCCCCGTTTTGTGTACGACTCGTACCGTCGTCTGATTATGATGTATGCCGACGTGGTCATGGAGAAAGCCGAAGGCATCGAGCCCGAGGACGGCAAGGGTATCCGCAAGCAGCTTGACGACATGCTCGACGAGTACAAGAAACTGAAAGGCTATCACAGCGACACCGAACTCACGGCCGAGGACCTGATGAAACTGGCCGAAGCCTTCAAGGTGAGAGTGAAAGAGGTGCTGGGTGTGGATTTCCCCGACGACGCCCGCGCCCAGATGGAAGGTGGCATCAAGGCCGTCTTCAAGAGCTGGAACGGCAAGAAGGCTGTCAGCTACCGCAAGATTGAAGGCATCCCCGACGACTGGGGCACCGCCGTCAACGTGCAGGCCATGGTCTTCGGCAACATGGGCGACACCAGTGCCACCGGCGTGGCTTTCACCCGCAACCCCGCCACCGGCGACAACTTGTTCTATGGTGAGTGGCTGGTCAATGCACAGGGTGAGGACGTGGTGGCCGGTATCCGTACCCCCAGTCCCTTGAATGACGAAACCAAGAACGAAAAGAACAAAGAGCTGAAGTCGATGCAGGAAGTCATGCCTGCCACCTACAAGGAGCTCTGCGATATCCGTGAGACGCTGGAGAACGCCTACCACGACATGCTCGACATCGAGTTCACCATCCAGGAAGGCAAGCTCTACATGCTGCAGTGCCGCGTGGGCAAGCGCACCGGTGTCGCCGCCCTCACCATGGCGTTCGACATGCTGAAGGAAGGCCGCATCGACGAGAGCGAGGTGGTGATGCGCATCAGCCCCGCCCAGCTCGACGAGCTGCTGCACCCCATCCTCAACGCCGAGGACGAGAAGAAGCACAAGGTGCTCGCCAAAGGTCTGCCCGCCGGCCCCGGCGGCGCCGTGGGTGTCATAGCACTCACCAGCGAGAAGGCCAAGGAATACCGTGCTGCCAAGATCAAGAACATCCTCGTCCGCGAGGAGACCAACCCCGAGGACGTCGAAGGCATGCGTGCCGCCGACGGCATCCTCACCGCCCGTGGCGGTATGACCTCGCACGCCGCCCTCGTGGCTCGCGGCTGGGGCAAATGCTGCATCGTGGGTTGCGACGCCGTGAAGATCGAGATGGAGAAGACTTCCGTCAAGACCGACCAGTTCGGCAAGAAGAAAGTCAACGTCGAGGAAGGTGGCACCGTGACCATCAACGGCAAGGTGTTCCACGAAGGCGACCTGCTGAGCCTCAACGGCACGAAGGGCTACGTCTATGACGAAGAGGTGAAGATGATCGACGCCACCGAGAACCCCCTGTTCCAGGAGTTCATGAAGCTGGTGGACAAATACCGCAAGATGGGTGTGCGCACCAACGCCGACAACCCCGCCGACGCCCAGAAAGCCATCGACTTCGGTGCCGAAGGTATCGGCCTGTTCCGCATCGAGCACATGTTCTACGGCGAGAACAGCGAGAAGCCGCTTGAGAAGCTGCGCAACATGATCCTCGCCGACACCAAGGAGGAACGCATCGCCGCCCTCGACGAGCTGGAACCCTACATCAAGGAGAGCGCCAAAGGCACGCTGAAAGTGCTTGACGGCAAGCCCCTGACCTTCCGCCTTATGGACCCCCCGCTGCACGAGTTCGCCCCGCAGGGTGAAGAGAAGATGAAAGAGGCCGCCAAGCGCCTCGGCATCAGCTACGAGGATGTGCGCAAGCGCGTCGAGAGCCTCCACGAGGTCAACCCGATGATGGGTCTGCGCGGCGTCCGTCTGGGCATCATCTACAGCGAGATCACCCGCGTGCAGTTCCGCGCACTCTTCAGCGCCACCTGCGAGCTGATGAAGGAAGGCATGCACCCGATGCTCGAGATTATGGTGCCTCTGACCATCAACGCCGCCGAGCTGAAACACCAGAAAGCCATCGCCACCGAGGTGAAGGAAGAGGTGGAGAAGAAGTACGGCGTCAAGTTCGAGTACAAGTTCGGCACCATGATAGAGATTCCGCGCGCCGCCCTCGTCGCCGACCAGATCGCCGAGGTGGCCGAGTTCTTCAGCTTCGGCACCAACGACCTGACACAGATGACCTTCGGCTTCAGCCGCGACGACGTCAACGCCATCGTGAAGGACTACATCGAAG
>JAEEGL016051431.1_pt1 | contig 10692 bp, 8 predicted proteins | sample 9134231 | NCBI WGS metagenome assembly JAEEGL01 (sample SAMN16246548, study PRJNA631951) | gut metagenome | biome: gut microbiome; feature: rumen; material: fiber-attached | host: Bos | place: Iran: Karaj | collected 2018-10 | reverse complement strand
CTACGCATATTAGCCCCCATGTGGTAGAATACTTACTGAAATTATATATATAATTATTACAGAAATTCATTCAATATCCAATAAAAAATGATTACAATTTTATAAATTAAAAATAAATAAACCATTCAGTAAGTGGTGGCTAAGTCACCGCTCTAAAGTTGTGAAATTTTGTATTAAAGTGAGGTTTTCCATAGAATATGAGCGAACAATTCGCCAGAACTGAATTATTACTTGGGACTGAAGCAATAAGCAGATTGTCTGAATGCAGAGTCGCTGTTTTTGGCGTGGGCGGAGTCGGAGGATACGTATGCGAAGCGCTTGTGAGAAGCGGTATAGGACATTTCGATCTCATTGACAGTGACACTGTTGCGGAAAGTAACCTGAATAGGCAGATCATAGCCCTTAATAGCACAGTCGGAAAATATAAGGTAGATGTCATGAAGGCGCGTATGCTGGATATAAATCCGGATGTATCGGTCAATACTCACAGATGCTTCTATCTGCCTGAAAATGCTGATGATTTCGACTTTAACGACTATGACTATGTTGTAGATGCAGTCGATACCGTAACAGCTAAAATCGAGATAATAATGCGCGCAAAAAATCTTGGTATACCTGTGATAAGTGCCATGGGAGCAGGAAATAAACTGGATCCTTCAAGGTTCAAAGTGGCTGACATCTATGACACCAAGGTTTGCCCTCTCTGCAGAGTAATGAGACGCGAAATGAAGAAGAGAAATATAGACAGCCTGAAGGTAGTGTATTCTGAGGAAGAACCGCTGAAGCCCATGTATCCTGAGAACGCTGAAAAGACCAGAAAGGTTGCACCCGGAAGCTCAGCGTTTTGTCCAGCTGCCTGTGGACTGGTTATCGCGTATGAGGTAATTAAGGATCTGGTTTCATAAATTGGTATACTGCAATAGAATTCATTGTTAATGAATATCGGAATTTAGAGCCAATTGCGCTATATAGAAATAACAACAAAAAAGAGAGAAAAGAATGACATTAGACGAAATAAAAACCCCGGCATATGTAATTGATGAAAAGAAGATTGAGGACAACTGCAAAATCCTAAGAGAAGTCATGGATAAGTCAGGTGCGAAGATACTGCTTGCGCAGAAGGCTTTTTCAGGATATTGCGTATATCCTTTGATCGCTGATTACCTGAGTGGCACGACCTCATCAGGACTCTTTGAGGCGAAGTTGGCGCACGAGGAATTTCATTCGGATAAGAATAGAAAACCTGAAATACACGTATTTGAGCCCGCATTCAATGATGATGAAATGGCAGAAGTCTGTGAGATAGCTGATTATTTGGTTTTCAATTCCATAAATCAGCTTGAGCACCACAGAAAGACCTGGGAAGAATACTCAGAAAAAGGAGAGTTGTCCGTAGGTCTGCGCGTAAATCCTGAGTTCTCAACCCAGGAAGGCCATGAGATCTACGATCCTTGCGCACCCGGATCAAGACTTGGAATCAGACTCTGCGATATGCCGAAGGAACTTCCAAAGGGCGTGGAGGGACTTCATTTCCATACACTTTGCGAACAGGGATTTGAGCCACTTAAGGATACTTTCAAGGCATTTGAAAAGAGCTTTGGAAAATACCTTAAGGGTGATGGTTCATCGCAGATAAAATGGCTCAATCTCGGCGGCGGTCATCATATTACCAAGGATGACTACAACAGAGAAGGCCTGATAGAGCTGGTTAAATATATTCGTGAAAACTACAATGTGGAGGTTTATCTTGAACCCGGAGAGGCGATAGCTCTGGACGGAGGATATCTGATCACAACAGTAATGGATATTGTAAAAACTGAGAAACTCTCGGTTTTGATTCTTGATACCTCTGCGGCATGCCATATGCCCGATGTGCTTGAGATGCCCTACAGACCACCGCTCAAGGATAGCGGAGAACCTGATGAGAAGAAATTTACCTACAGGCTTTCCTCAAGGACCTGCCTCGCCGGAGATGTTATTGGTGATTACAGCTTTGATAAAGAGATTGGAATCGGAGACAGACTCTGTTTTGAAGATATGGCTATTTACAGCATGGTGAAAAACAATACATTTAACGGAATGCCACTTCCGGATATCGATGTTTTGCATAAGGATGGTGAGGTATCCGTAGTTAAACATTTTGGATATGACGATTTTAAAATGAGATTGTAAATGTATAACACAAATTTCATATTATATGGTAAAATTCTTACAGTTAATTACGGAGGTAGATTGGATTATGAAGAATGTAACAGTTTTGGATCACCCGTTGATTGAGCATAAGCTCTCAATTCTCAGGGATAAACACACAGGAACAAAGCTTTTCAGAGAGCTTGTAAGTGAGATCGGTGCATACCTTATCTACGAGGCCATGCGTGATGTGCCGCTTGAGAAAACAACGGTTGAAACACCTCTTAAGACTATAGAGATGGGCAGATTGAATGAAGATAATTATGCATTTGCTCCTATTATGAGAGCAGGAATGGGAATGCTTGATGGTGTCCTCAAGGTTATACCTAATGCGAAGATCGCTCATGTAGGTATGTACAGAGACGAGACCACATTTGAGCCCGTTAACTATTTCTTCAAGGCTCCTGAGGATATCGGAGACAGAGAAGTTATCATTCTCGATCCCATGCTTGCAACAGGCGGTTCTGCATGTGATGCAATTGAGCTTTTCAAACAAAAAGGCGTTAAGAAGATGCGTTTCATCTGTCTTATAGCTGCTCCTGAGGGACTTGAGAAGGTTACTTCAGAGCATCCTGACGTGCCGATCACCTGCGCACATATCGATGACATGCTCAATGACAACAGATATATTGTTCCGGGTCTCGGTGATGCCGGCGACAGAATTTTCGGAACCAAATAATTTTGCCTAAACCAAAAAAAGCTCATCCACGTCGATGAGCTTTTACCATATACGGGTGAGATTCTAAGATGGCAAAATATAAACTTGATCAATTTCGGTCGAGCATATGAGGAGAGGGATATTATGAAAAAGATCTATAAGCACATTGCTTTAGCTTTGGGCATCATGTTGATCAGCGGATGCGGTGCTAATGGTAATGTGGCTGATCAGACTACGAAAAATGCTACAGAAGTTTCAGAAAGCACAGATGCAGCAAACGAATCCGCCAATCAGACAGATTCCAACGCATACACAAATGCGGAAGAGGACAGCCAGAATGTTGATAATCAGGCTGATGCTGTTGATCAGGACACTGCTTCTGATGCAACGGACACTTCCGCTGATTCTTCGGAAGAGAATTCAGCTGATAATACAGCTGAAGCTATAAGTGATGATTCAGAGGATACTGTTGTAAAAGCAGGTGTAGAGAACGAGATTGTTTATATAATCGGACCTGATGGAAAGATTAAAAACACATATAATCTGGATGAAATAGAGAAGATTTTCAGAGATAAAGATTATGAACTCAAGTCCTATTATTTTGTGACAGCCTATGACGGTATTCTTTTCTATGCACCTTACGTATATGGTGATGCGCCTGCATACTATGCGATGGTTGCAGTAAATCCTGAGAAGAAGGAAACTGCACTTGTCTACAAAACAGAAAGCGACGGATATTTCCAGAATATAGATGTTTTTAACGGTGTTCTGAGCTTTTCATCCATGATATCAAATGGTGAAGACCATTACTTCACAGTACATAGCTTCAGTATTGATGCTGAGAATATGCAGTTTACAGAGATTGATCCGCAGTACATTGATCTTTACGATGATTTTGCCAAGTATTCCCATACTTATGCGGATCGTCTGAAGAGAAAGACTGATTGCTTTGAAAGAGAGCTTTCTGAGAACGGATTTATTCTCGGAAGAAAAGATGATAAGTACTATAAGCTTAAAAATGACGGTTCGACAGAAGAAGTTAAAGGTTTTGATCCCAATCAGAAGACAATGATGGGATATGATTCCAATTCAATAATCTATACTGCTTTTGATGATGGATATAACACTACAGGGCAGTTCTACTTCAATATGGATACCGGCGAGACCACTGAGATTCCCGGCGGTATGAACACAACTTTCCTTAACTACGACAAAGGCGTGCTTTACTATTACACCCAGAGTAACGTCGAACATGGAATTAGCAAGCTCTCTGTTACAAAGCACGATTTTAATACCGGTGAGGAAAGCGTGCTCTTTGAACAGAATACAACTCCCGGAGCGCATAATTATATTCCGGTAGCTGAAGGATTCACGCTTACAGACAACAGGATTTATTTTACAAAGCTCGATGACAACAAAGAGAAACTTTTCGTATGTAGCAGAAATTCCGATAGCCTTGACAACGCAGAGGATATGGGCTGCGTGGTAAAAAAGTTCAGTGCTTTCGAATATGGCGAAGTCAAGTATGTAAACAGATCAGAGTATTGCCCTAACTGTGGCATACCGCTGGATGAAATGTACTATGAGTATTTTGTTCTTTCACCTGAATTCTCTGATGCAGCTGATAAGATAAATGAGACATTGAAAGCTCAGGCGGATTTTGCAACTAAGAGCTTCGATGAGGCAGAAGTTACATATGATGAAAGCGAATGCGAAGATCATCAGGCTTATCCTAGTCAGTACAATGTAACTGATGATACTTATGTTGACGGTGTAACTATCCTTCAGGATAAGTATCTGTGTATCGATGTCAGCGGATATTGGTATGGCGGCGGCGCGCATGGTATGCCGTATGAGAATCAGAAGCTTTTCTACCTTGAGACAGGTGATGAAAAGACACTGTCGGATTTCTATACAGGAACTGAGGATGAGTTCAAGACTCTTATAGCCAATAAGACAGTCGATGATTACAACAGCTATCCTGAGGGACAGTCACCCTACATGGTTGATGATGCTGATGAGATTTACGGAATGGCTTATGAGAGCGTAAGATTAGACGGAATCATCAATTTCGCGGAAGATGGAATTACCTATTCATATGAGCCCTATGTGATGGGACCTTATGCTTCCGGGTACATCAATATATTTGTATCCTACGAAGAACTTCTTGGAAGGAATTCTTTATGAGTTTTAATAAAAAATCATTACCAATTGATGAAGGCTTCTTCATGCCTGCGGAATATGATCTGCATGATGGTACGCTTATGATCTGGCCCTGCAGACCGGGGAGCTTTGGTAAACAGCCCGAGAATGCTCAGAAAGCCTTCTGCAGCATCTTTTCAGAGATCATAAAGTCAGAACTTCTCTATGTGTTGGCAGGGGAAGCTGAGTTCGAGCATGCGGCAGAATTTATTGAAGCAAATACTTCTGGCCTTGAAAAGCTGGTCAGAGTTAATAATCCGGCCGGATTTCTGCAGAATGAAGATTCTATATCGCCTGAACAGGTAAAAGATGATAAAAGAAACGGTATCATCTATCTGGTCAAGATCGAGACCGATGACGCCTGGGCAAGAGATGTCGGACCTACCTATGTAAGAAATGCTAAAGGCACTGTTCGCGGAATCAACTGGGAATTCAATGCCTGGGGCGGGGAGTTCGACGGACTTTATTCATCCTGGGATAAGGATGATGAGGTTGCAGAGAGTTTTTGTGATCTTACAGGTGCTGATTGCTACGATGCACATCCCTTTGTCCTTGAGGGCGGATCCATTCACTCTGATGGAGAGGGGACCGTGATGGTTACGGAGAGCTGCCTTTTGAGTGAGGGGCGTAATCCTGAATTAACCAAGGCTCAGATAGAGGAAAAGCTATGTGCATATCTGGGAGCACAGAAGGTACTGTGGCTACCTTACGGTATATTCAACGACGAAACCAATGAGCATGTGGATAATGTATGTGCTTTTACAGCACCCGGAGAAGTGGTCCTTGCATGGACAGATGATAAGGATGATCCTCAGTATGAGATGTCCCTTAAGGATTACGAATACCTGCAGTCAGTAACTGATGCAAGAGGTCGTCATCTTCGAATTCACAAGCTTCCTATACCTGATATAAGCGTTTGCTGTAATCAGGAGGATATAGATAATTATATCTTTGAGGATGGTGAGGATGAGCGTGAAGTTGGCGAAAGACTAGCTGCCAGCTATGTGAATTTCTATTTCACCAACAATGAAGTGCTGGTACCTCAGTTCGGTGGAGAAAATGAGGAAAGTGACAGGCGGGCAGTTCAGATTCTGTCGGAGATCTGTAAGAACCGCAAGGTTGTAGGCATAGATGCCAGAGCAATTCTAATGGGCGGAGGAAATATACACTGCATTACACAGCAGATTCCTTCATCTATCAGCAATATGAGACGTAAGGTTATTGAGTTTCAGTGAAAAACTATTTCAGATATATATTAGCTGCAAAATTTAACTTAAACATAATCAGACAATAATAAGGAGCGAAAATGTACAAGGACAATACTTCAACAACAGTTGCGGCAATCCAGTTTGCATGCGGAAAAGAAGCATACGGTGATCCTGAAATAACCGATGACGAGCTGGTTATGAAAAATATTAAAAAGGCGGAGAAGCTTGTGAGAAAAGCAGCTTCTCAGGGAGCTCAGATTATCCTTTTGTCGGAGCTCTTTGAGAGACAGTATTTCTGTCAGGAAAGAAGATACGATTACTACGACTTTGCTGAGACTGTTGAACAGAACAGAGCTGTCCAGCATTTTCGTGATGTCTGCAGAGAACTGTCAATAGTAATGCCCGTCAGTTTCTATGAGCGAGAAGGAAATGTAATGTTCAATTCGGTTGCCATGATCGATGCTGATGGTGATCTTTTAGGTGTTTATAGGAAGACACATATTCCGGATGACCATTTTTATCAGGAGAAGTTCTATTTTACCCCAGGGGATACCGGTTTTACAGTATTTGAGACTGCATACGGCCGTGTGGGTGTCGGAATCTGCTGGGATCAGTGGTTCCCGGAGACAGCAAGATGTCTGGCACTTCAGGGCGCTGATATAATTCTGTATCCCACTGCTATAGGTTCTGAGCCTATTCTCAATGTGGACAGCTCAGGACACTGGCAGAGAACCATGCAGGGACACTCTGCAGCGAATATCATTCCTGTGGTTGCTGCCAATAGAATCGGGACTGAGAATGTAACACCTACTGAGGAGAACGGAGGACAGCTGTCTGCACTCAGCTTCTACGGACACAGCTTCATGACAGATGAGACAGGCGATATCCTGAGGCAGGCAAGCAGTAATTCAGAAGAAATAATAATGGCCGTATATGATTTTAATGAGATCAGACAGAACAGATTGTCCTGGGGACTTTTCCGTGACAGAAGGCCCGAATGCTATCAGACCATAGTATCGCTTTAACGAATTAAAGCGATGGTCTTCTCATTTTAATAACTTTGATATATAATGCCCATTGGTGTATTAAATTTTAGAAATATTTTATATTTACGGAGTATTTTTATGACACTGATTGAGGGTGAGAAGAATGGCGTTTATCGTATCAAAGAGATGAATGTCGAACAGACTGTTTTTTCTATGAGACTCAAATCCATAGGTGTTAACAGCGGATCGCATGTTAAGGTTATCAACAAAAAAGAACATGGCGGCCTTATTATACAGGTTGACAAGAAACAGATTGCACTTTGCAGAAATGTTGCTTCCGGAATCGTTGTTGAATTCGAACGCAAAGAGTTTTCGGAAGTAATTTAAGGAACACTTCAGAAAACAACATATTATTCTGTAATTGTTCCTAATATTATAAATATGGGAATGGAGTAATTATGGCACAGAAAATAAGAACTCGATATGCGCCCAGTCCTACAGGAAGGATGCATGTCGGTAATTTACGTACCGCGCTTTATGCCTATCTGATTGCTAAGCATGAGGGCGGTGATTTTATTTTAAGAATTGAGGATACCGATCAGGAGCGTTATGTAGAAGGCGCTACTGATATTATCTACCGCACACTTGAGGCTACAGGTCTTAAGCATGACGAAGGTCCCGATAAAGACGGCGGTGTAGGCCCTTATGTTCAGAGTGAGAGACAGAAGGAAGGCATTTATTTAAAGTATGCCAAGGAGCTCATTGAAAAAGGTGAGGCTTATTATTGCTTCTGTACTCCGGAAAGACTTGCTACTCTTACACAGGTGATCGAAGGTAAGGAAGTAAGCGTATATGATAAGCACTGTCTCCATCTGTCACAGGAGGAGATTCAGAAGAATCTTGATGCGGGTATGCCTTACGTAATTCGTCAGAACAATCCTACAGAAGGCTCAACTACTTTCAATGATGAGCTTTACGGAGATATCACTGTAGATAACTCAGAGCTGGATGATATGGTTCTGATCAAGTCAGACGGATATCCGACATATAACTTTGCAAACGTAGTAGATGACCATCTCATGGGAATCACTCACGTGGTAAGAGGAAATGAGTATATTTCTTCTTCACCTAAATACAACAGACTTTATGATGCATTTGGCTGGGAAGTTCCGAAGTACATTCACTGCCCGCTTATAACTGATGAGGAGCATCATAAGCTCAGTAAGAGAAGCGGACATTCTTCCTTCGAAGACCTCATCGAGCAGGGATTCCTCTCTGAGACAGTTGTAAATTTCGTAGCACTTCTCGGATGGTCACCTGATGACAACACTGAGATCATGAGCCTTGAGGAGCTTGTTCAGAAATTTGATTACAGAAGAATCAATAAATCTCCTGCAGTTTTCGATTACACCAAGCTTCGTTGGATGAATGGTGAGTATCTTAAGAAGATGGATGATGACAAGTTCTATGAGCTCGCACTTCCTTACATGAAAGAAGTTATCAAGAAAGACCTGGATCTTCACAAGGTATCAGCTATGATCAAGACCAGAATTGAGATCTGGCCCGACATCGCTGAGATGATCGACTTCTTCGAGGAAGTTCCCGCTTATGAGACTGAGATCTACAAGCATAAGAAGATGAAGACAGGCGGAGAGTCATCACTTATGGTATTGAAGGATCTCAAGCCCATTCTTGAAGCTCAGGAAGATTACAGCAACGATGCACTTTACGCAGCACTTCAGGATTACATCAAAGAAAAGGAATACAAGAACGGATTCGTTCTGTGGCCGATAAGAATCGCTCTCTCAGGAAAAGCTATGACACCCTGCGGAGCAACAGAGCTGATGGAAGTCATCGGTAAGGAAGAGTCTCTCAAGAGACTTGATGCAGCAATTGCAAAGCTTGAAAACAAATAAAAACAAGGTTAATCCCGCACAGCTCCGTGCAATAGAGCACGGAGCCGGTGCAGCCTGTGTCATAGCCGGGCCTGGAAGCGGAAAGACCTTTGTAATAATCCAACGAGTTATGAATCTGATTGAAAGCGGCGTAAGCCCGGATCAGATCCTGGTAATAACATTTACCAAAGCCGCTGCAATAGAGATGCAGCAACGTTTTATAAAAGAAACAGATTCAAGATTTCCGGAGGTTCTCTTCGGAACATTCCATTCATGTTTTTATCAAATATTGAAATCAAGTACGCCTGCTGGTACTGAACCTGTGACGGTTATGAGCAATCTGGATAAGTACAACTGTATGAGTAGCGTGTTAAGGCAGCTACAGTCACGTGTGAGGCAGATCAGGAAAAGTGCGTTGTATTCACAGAGGAGAGGAATCTCTGAAGATATAAATGGTCCGAAAAATAGTAGTAAAGTGGGGGCGAATGAGAAAGGAATACCTGAGGATATTGATTTCGATAACGAGACAATAAAGGTGTTATTGTCGGAGATATCAAGAATCAAGAATGATGGCACAGGTCCTGAGACATGTGATAGAGATTTACCTCTGCATGACTATTTTTCAGAGATTTTCAATGAATACAATTCCCTGATGCGGGGACAGAATCTGATCGATTTCGATGACATGATACTTATGTGTTATGAACTGCTTAAGAACAACAGGCAGGTGCTGTGTGTATGGCAGGAGAGATTTAAGTATATCCTTATAGATGAGTATCAGGATATAAATAACATGCAGTTCAAGGTTGTAGAACTATTAGCGGGCTCATCAGCAAATGTATTTGCTGTAGGTGATGATGATCAGTCTATCTATGGTTTCAGAGGTTCAAAGCCTGAACTGATGCTGGGATTTAAGGACTTTTTTCCAAAGTCGGAAGAGATAATTCTGAATGTGAATTACAGGTGTGCGAGTAAGATATTGGAAAAGAGCCTCCTGGTCATAAATGAGAACAAGAAAAGGTTTGTTAAGGATATAAGTCCTGCGCCGAATAGTGTAGAGGGAATTGTCAGTGGAAAGAGTTTTGAGTCGAAGGATGAGGAGTATTCGTATATTGCGGAGGTTATAGGCAAAAAAGTTTCTGATCTGAAATACAAAGATATTGCAGTAATATTCAGAACTAATCTTGAAGCCACTTCTATGGCTCAGTTCTTGATTTCTAAAGGAATCCCCTGTTCATACAAAGAAAAGATGACATTCATTCATGATCGTAAGGAGATCATGGATTTGATTGCATATATGTCATTTGTTAATAACGGAAATAGGCGAAGTGATTTTCTAAGAATCATGAATCAACCCGTCAGGTATATAAAACGAGATTCTCTTAAAAGTGAAACAGTAAGAGAAGCTGACTTGATTGCATATTATAAGTCGACAGCTAATATTCATATGATGGATACCGTATCAAAACTTTTCAGGGACCTAAAAATGATCGGTTCTTTGAGACCGCGTCTGGCAGTCCATTATATTCGAAAGGTCGTGGGGTACGACAAGT
>JAEEGL015638902.1_pt1 | contig 10692 bp, 11 predicted proteins | sample 9134231 | NCBI WGS metagenome assembly JAEEGL01 (sample SAMN16246548, study PRJNA631951) | gut metagenome | biome: gut microbiome; feature: rumen; material: fiber-attached | host: Bos | place: Iran: Karaj | collected 2018-10 | reverse complement strand
CCGAAAAAGAAGCCTGCAAAAGGCTTCTTCCCGAAAAAGATATCGATTGTATGACGTCCGGATCTTTAGGCACCGTATTTACCGGATCAGGTACCGGATTTCCGCCCTGTACCGCGCAGGCAGTTATCGAACTGTGCGATCATTATGGGATAGGTCTTGAAGGCAGGGAGATCGCGGTTGTCGGCCGCAGTCTTGTCATAGGCCGCCCCGTCTCGATGCTTTTGATGCAGCGTAACGCAACGGTTACGATGTGCCATACCCGTACAGCCGATCTTGCCGGAGTCTGCAGGCGGGCCGATATCATCGTTGCCGCAGCAGGTCACGCCGGACTTATCACTTCCGAACATGTAAGACCCGGCCAGATCGTGATAGATGTAGGTATAAATGTCACTCCGGAAGGCAGGCTGACCGGTGACGTAGACTCTGCTTCGGTCGAGCCTGTCGTTGCGGCTTTGACACCCGTTCCGGGCGGTGTAGGCTCCATTACTACGGCGGTTCTGGCAAAACATGTCATATCCGCGGCGCAAAACTGTGCCATATAGGATATACGATCAAATACTGTATAAGATCAGGGGTTGGTTTATTTTCTGTGGAACCAGCCCTTTTTTTTGGGCTTTTCGTCCCCGGATTCGCCCGACTGCTCCTCCTGCCAGGCGAAATATTCACTGTCAAGGTCGAATTCGTCGGCTGAGTACGGCGCGCCCTCTTCATGCTCCGCAGGCGCCCCGGCCACAGCGGGTTTCTTTTTATTATTCTTGTGTGAACGCTTTGTCGAGAATGTCACGCCTGAATTCTCTCCGGGCTTGTTCACTCGGATATCAAGCTTCTGCGCGGCAGGCTTGCTTTCTTCAAAAATATCTTCCTGCGTGAGTTCTTCTCCGAGAATACGCTTTTCTTCGGCTTTTTTACGTATATTTTCAAGCATCGTAAGATAGATCTCACTGTCATGCATCTGTGCAAGCTCTGATTTGACGCCTTCCTTGTTCTTCATAAGGAGTTCGCTCTGATCCTCGATCTTGGCGATCGCTTCAAGCATGTCATGCTTTAACTGATATTTGGTGCTCTCAAATATCCTGTCGATATTCTCAAGCATACTGTCCGTATATACCAGAGAAGCCGCGTGAATATCATCCGCAGCCTGCCTGGCAGCCGCGATCGTATTGGATTTTTCGCGCTCCATATCGAGTCTGGCGCGTTCTCTGCTCAAAGTAGTCGCTTCATACCTGTCAAGTACCGCACCCAGCTCTTCATTCAGTCTTTCGAGAAGCTCAAACATCTTCTCCTTCGAGACGATTATAAGATCAGTGGAATCGCCGTACTGCTCGCATTTCGCAAATAATACGTGTATCTCCTTTAAAATATCTTCTACTCCGTCAGGCATGACCCAACCTCCGTGAAATATTCTCCCTTTTTGACAGATACGAGTATAGCATTTTTTCCATTTTCCCGCAATCCTTAGGCTGACTTTTTCTTGCAAAAGGATGACCTCAGTGCTACAATATAGGATGTGGTATTATGAACAGGAGTATGTTTTATGTTTGATTTTTTCAGCGGCTTAAGGGAGGACAACAGACTGTATGACAGTCGTAAACTGCGTGCTGTCATCAACCGTCTGAACATGGGCAGGCTCTATACCTTCAGTCTTTTCGGCGGTGTGGGCATGCTTCTTTTTGCTGTTCTTTTTTCCGTGACAGGCTTTCACATGCTCCCCGGAGGATATCAGACTCTGGCATTCGTCTCATTTTCGATAATACTGTTCATCTTTTTCTTCTCTGCTTTCATGATAGTAAAAAGAAAGCTTACCTCCTATTTCGGACAATTCTGTTATGCATATACGGGTGTGATCATGACTGTCATGCTCACCTTCATGTTCAGGGCGTCCAACAGCATTGCCTCGATGGCATTCTACATGCTGTTGATGATCTTTTTGTGCCTGGTACCCGTATTTATCCCGATAGCAAGCCTCATCGTATGGGGGTCCCAATTCCTCGTCATGGCGATCTTCACGATGGTGAAGGATCTTGATTCCACCACCTCGATGTCCTTCATCCTGATCGGTATCATGGGACTTATGCTTTCACTTTTCTCATATGCGGGAGTCTTAAGAAAGCTCGATTACAAGCTCAGCCTCGATCATGCGATCACTGAAGCCGAGACCGATCCGATGACCGGACTGCTCAACCGCCGCGGACTTGACCGTCGTCTTGAAAATGTCTGGCCTCTCTGCATCAGACAGCAGATCAAGGTTGCGGTATTGATGGTCGATATCGATAATTTCAAAAAATACAACGACAGCTTCGGCCATCCGGCAGGCGATGAATGCATCAAAGCCGTGACCGGAACGATCCGAAGCTGTGTAAGAAGACGTACAGATTATGCGGCGAGAGTCGGCGGCGAGGAATTCCTTGTCCTGCTCACGGACATTGAGCCCGCGCAGGCTGTAAAATGGGCGCTCAACCTTCAGAAGGCCATTGCCGATCTGAAGATCCCCCATTCCCCCAACAATTTCTCACCGATTGTAACGATAAGTCTTGGTCTTTCAACCGAAACGGTACGCGAGACCACTTCCTTCGACCTTTTGAAAGAAGAAGCGGACAAGTCCCTTTATGACTCGAAACAGAACGGCCGCAACCGCCTGTATTACCGCGGTAAATGCTATCGTTCCAACCGTGCCTCCAAATCGGAGGAACTTCTTGAAGAAGCAAACTAAGATCAGATCCTGAATCTGTAGAGAAGCAAACTACGATCAGATCCTGAATCTGTAGCCGACGCCCCAGATCGTTTCAATATACTGCGGTTTGGACGTGTCGGCTTCTATTTTTTCGCGGATCTTCTTGATATGCACGGTAACGGTCGCAATATCTCCGATCGATTCCATATCCCATATTTCCCTGAACAGTTCTTCCTTCGTAAATACCCTGTTCGGATTGGACGCAAGGAATGTCAGCAGATCGAATTCCTTCGTCGTGAACTGTTTTTCTTCGCCGTTCACATACACACGCCTTGCGGTCTTGTCGATCTTGATGCCTCTTATCTCAACGGTCTCATTCTCGGCACGGCTGCTGCCGAGCAGTCTTTCATACCTTGCAAGATGCGCATTTACACGCGCAACCAGCTCGCTCGGGCTGAAGGGCTTTGTCATGTAATCATCCGCTCCGAGCCCTAAGCCCCTGATCTTATCGATATCATCTTTTCTTGCCGAAACCATGAGGATCGGAATATCCTTGACTTCACGGATCTTCTTGCAGATCTCGAAGCCGTCTGTCCCGGGGAGCATGAGATCGAGCACGATCAGATTGTAATCCGTACCTGTTGCCATCTCCAGTCCCTTTGTACCGTCTCCTTCAATATCCACATCAAATCCGGACAGTTCCAGATAATCCTTCTCAAGCTCAGCTATCTCAAGCTCATCCTCAACGATCAGAATTTTCTTTTTCATACGCTTCATTACCTCCGATTGCTTTATGATCCTTCTTCTTATTGACACTGCTGTATTCCGCGTCTTCCACATCATCGTAGCACTTGCCCTTCATACAGCGGGGTATCGTAAATATAAACGTTGTTCCTTCTCCGAGTGAACTTTTTGCCGTGATAGTTCCGCCGTGATCCTCAATGATCTTCTTCGAGATCGCAAGCCCGAGACCAGTTCCGCCCTTCTTGGTACCGCGGGAAGAATCGGCCCGGTAGAATCTCTCAAAGATATGAGGCAGGTCGGCCTCGGAAATACCGGCTGCATTATCCTCTATCTCAAGCCTTATAAAATTGCCGTCCTCGAAACTTCTTATCTCGATCCGGCCTTCGGGCTTATCCATGTATTTTACCGAATTACCGATAATATTGTTGATAACACGTCTGAGCTGTTCCGGATCGGCAACGACGGTATGACAGTCACCGACATTGCTGTGATACGAAAGAGTTATGTTTTTAACTTCGGTATCAAGGCTCAGCTCGTCAACACAGTCCGAAAAGAAGCTGTTCACGTTGACGTTCTTAAAATTGTACGGAATGATATTGCTGTCAAGCTTCGTATAAACCGAAAGCTCATCCACAAGAGACTGCATATCCACCGCTTTTGTGTAAATGGTCTTCAGATACTTGCTCCTCTTCTCGTCCGTATCCGCAACTCCGTCAAGTATCCCTTCCGTATACCCTTTTATAGCGGTAAGCGGGGTTTTAAGATCATGTGAGATGTTGGAGATCAGATCTATCGTATCCTGTTCATACTTGATCCTGGCATCTATCTGTTCCTTCAGCCGGACCCTCATATTTTCGAAGTCCAGACACAGCTGTCCGAGTTCGTCGTCATTATGACCCGAAACGGTAAAGTCAAGATTACCTTCCCTGATATTCTGCGTTGCCATGCGCAGGACACTCAGCGGCTTGATAATGCTCCGGTACAGCCATATAACAAGTACCATTGCCGTAAGCACGATCACTGCCATCAGGCTGAACAGGGTCTGAAATATCGGCACCCTGATCTGGGGTGTCGCCGTACTTTCCCTGCCTTCATTTTTGAAATAATAAATACTGCCGTTGTCAGTCTCCTGCTCGATACGGGCAGCATCGACCACGCCTTTGTTCATACTCATCGCAGCAGCTACCGTGGCAGCTATCAGGAGTATCGGAACTATCAGCAGGATCAGAAATGCGACTACAAGACGTTTTTTCAGTCCCATCATGTCATCTCCCGGTATTTCGTTTACTATAATCTATCACAGACAAATGAGAAAAACCATTAATCATTTATAAATTTTCATAAAACAAGAAGAAGTACCGCAACCGGCTTTCGCTGATTGAGGTACTTTAAAATGATCTTCTTTATATCCGGCTTTATTCCGCGATCGGTCCGGCTGCCTCAGTCTGAGCCGCTTCTTCAACGGTTTCGGCTGCTTCTGCGGGTTTTTCAGCTTCCTGAGCGGGAGCCTGGGCAACATTACCGGTTGTTGCGCTGTAGGTAGCTTTGGTGTAGGATGCGCTTATCTTCACACTTGTAACGGAAGCTGAAACGGCTCCTGCCACTGCTGTACTGCCCGAACCGCTATCGCCCTTAAGGCTGCTGATCCAGTCATTGACCTTCTTATAGGTTGCATCCATTGTTTTCTGTGAGATTTCGGGAAGATCCTCGCCCCACTCGATCCCGGCCTGTTTAAAGCCTTCCTTGATCGCATCAAGCATTTTTTCTGCCATGTCGGGATCGGTCCCGGCAAGCGCCTTCGCAAAATCAAGGATCCTGTCGGAGGTCTGCTCAACGCCCCAGTATCCGTCCTCGGCTATATCCTCCTGCGCCTGGGCTCTTGTTTCTTCATCCACTTCAAGCTTGCGGTAAAGACTTGCAAGTCCCTGGGAATTGTCCCATGTTCCGCCCTGCTTGAGAAGAAGCTTCTCAACCAGACCCTTAAGCTGCGCATGACGTTCATCGGCCTCAGCCATGAGTCTGTCTATGGTCTCCTGATCTACCTTAGGTTCTTTTACCGCTTTTTCCACGTCATTACCGCTCTTCTCGTACACGGCTGCATCACTCGAGATCCCGGCTGCCGTTACGGATGCCTTGGTGATCTCGGCCGATACGGTAATCTTCTCATATGAAGCATTAACCTGTGTAATGCCTGTATTTCCAGATGTAAGTCCGTTTACTGCCATAGCATAACCCTCCTTGGTTAATTTGATAAAACAATAAATGCCGATAGTATTCCTGTATGGATACTATCGGCTATTTTGTCCGAAAACTTAACCCCTGTTTGTAAATATCTTCAGATCAGGCAAAAACAAGCTCCACGTCCTTGATCAGAACATCGGTATAGCTGTAAGATATCTGCTTTGAAGAATCATCATCCGAATTGACAGTAACACAAAATACGTGAGGGTGCATCTCGGAGATAACTCCCTCGGATACATCATAGCGGTTTCTTCCATGGTTCTCTCTGACCATAACCCTTTTCCCCATATGATTTGAGATCAGATTGTAAATGTAACACATGTTGTCAGGCTGCTTCATATTTACCCTTACCTCTTTCTATATTTTGTATTTGGATTAATCCAAACCCCAAGATATATTAACACACTCTTTGTGAAATGTCAAAGAAAAAATCCGACAAAAGCACAAAATGTATGCAAAATTTTTTTCGGTCACCACTAAATATTGTATCCGGTACGGGCTGATTTTTGCCTGACCGGTTTGCCGCGGTATTTATCTTGATTTTTTAACGCGATTATTACATACTTGTAGGAGGATATATTTATGACAGCGCCGTAATGCGCAAAAGATCATACAGGGATAAAGATATGGATACGGATGTTAAATACATGAAAAAGGCCCTTGCACAGGCCAGACGGGCTCTTGCCGCCGGAGAGGTACCGATCGGATGCGTGATAGTCTGTAACGACAGGATCGTAGGACGAGGATTTAACCGTCGCAACACGCTGAAAACAACGATCGCGCATGCAGAGATCACCGCGATCGACAAAGCCAGCCGCAAGCTCGGCGACTGGAGGCTTGAAGGCTGTACGATGTATGTTACGCTCGAGCCCTGTCAGATGTGCGCCGGAGCGATCGTGCAGTCGCGTATTGACCGGGTTGTCATAGCCACGATGAACCCAAAAGCCGGATGCGCCGGATCGATCTTAAATCTGCTTAACATGAAGGAATTCAATCATCAGGTCGCGATCACACTTGATATCTGCAAGGATGAATCGGTTGCGATAATGAATGAATTTTTCGAAGATCTCAGGAAGCGCAACAAAGCCGAGAAAAAAGCCCGTCGCGAAGCTAAGCTTACTTACGATACCTAAAGTCTGACATAAAACACGGACCGGTGATCTAAAGCGGTCACTGTGTTCCCGATATGAGGTTATTCAAATGAAAATACACGGTTACAGCCAGCTTACACTGCTTGATTATCCGGAGCATCTTGCCTGCACGGTCTTCTGCGGGCACTGCAATTTCAGATGTCCGTTCTGTCACAACGCCTCACTTGTACTGCACGCGGATGAACAACCCGTGATCCCCGAGGATAAGATCTTCGAGCATCTTGCCAAAAGGAAAGGAATGCTCGAGGGTGTCGCCATTACCGGAGGTGAACCGACTCTTCACAGGGATCTTCCCGATTTCATCTCAAGGATAAAATCGAAAACCGGTCTTGCGGTCAAGCTTGATACCAACGGAACGAACCCTGACATGGTAGAATCCCTTATAAATGATAAACTTATCGATTATGTCGCGATGGATATAAAGACCTCTCCCGCTCGTTATGCACTTGCCGCAGGGCTTAAGGAGCTTGACATGGACAGCATTTTCAGAAGTGTTGAGCTGCTCATGAACTCGGGGATCCTGTACGAATTCAGGACCACTGTGGTGGACGAGCTGCATCATGACGGGGATTTTCACGCGATCGGCGAATGGATCAAGGGTGCACAGGCCTATTTTCTGCAATGCTACAAGGATTCGGGCGATCTTATAGCCCCTGCCGGTCTGCATGCCCCTTCACGAGAAAAGCTCGCCCATCTGCGCGATATCATGCTGCCTAATGTACCGAACACACAGATCCGCGGGATATAAACCACTTTCCCGACATCGATGCAGCCGTTAGCCACTCGTTAAACTTTCCCGACATCGATGCAGCCGTTAGCTAATCACTCAAGCTCTTGGCATGGAGGTTAAGAATGCAGAAACTGTATCACACCGACCGTCTGACGATGGCCGCTCTTGATCCCTGTGCAGCACCTCTCGTACTTGCCTATCTGTTAAGGAACCGCGAAGATTTTGCAAAATACGAGCCTGCCAAGGAAGACTCATTTTACACGATCGCAAGCCAGGAAAAGGTCCTTGATGCCGAATCGCTTCTGCTTGAACGCGGACAGGGCGTCAGGTATTATATCTTCCTTAATTCCGATCCCGATACCATAGTCGGAAATGTCAGCTTTGCACACATCGAAGGCCCGGTGTGCATAATCGGATACCGCATGGACTCCGGATACCGGCGCTTAGGGATTGGCTATGAAGCAGTTTCATTTCTTCTGTCGGAGCTGCTCGGGCCCGAAGGCCCTGACATGGTCGAGGCCGATATTTACCCGGACAACGATATCTCGGTCCGTTTTGCCGAAAAGCTTGGTTTTCGGTATGCCGGAACTTCTTTATTTATGGGCAGGGAGCTTAAAAGATATACCGTTTACAATCCCGGAAAACGTCATTCATCCTTATCCGGGGCATGATAAAAAAGATTGGGAAAGCAGGATATTAAATGAATTACAGATCACTCCAAAAAAGAGTATCCGACATAATCGAGGTCGGATACGACGAAGATTTTCAGGGCAGAGCCTATGATGTGCTGAATCTGTCAACGATCGTGATAAATCTGACCGTAAGTGTCATGATGACTTTTGACGGAGCGGTAGCCCGCTTCGGAAGTCTGTTAAGTACGATAGAGATCATCACGATCGCTTTTTTCACGCTCGACTATATATTGCGATTATGGACCGCTCCCTGTCTTTATCCGGGCATGAGCAGGCCCCTGGCGGTCTTAAGATACTCATTTTCGTTCAACGGGCTTGTTGACATGCTCTCCTGCATACCCTTCTACCTTCCGTTTTTCTTCCCGAGCGGACTCGCGGCCTTCAGGATACTGCGAGTCGTAAGGATATTCAGGCTGTTCAGGATAAATGCCTATTTTGATTCGCTGAATGTGATCACTGCGGTTCTGAAAAGCAAAGCGAAGCTTCTGGCCTCATCCGTATTTGTCGTGTTGCTTCTGATGCTGGCGTCAAGCCTCTGTATGTACAGTATCGAGCATTCGGTGCAGCCCACTGTATTCGACAATGCGCTGTCGGGTCTGTGGTGGGCCGCGGCAACGCTTCTTACCGTCGGATACGGTGATATTTACCCTGTAACACCTCTCGGCAAGCTGATGGGAACCTTGATAACGATGCTCGGAGTCGGGATCGTCGCAATTCCTACAGGTATCATTTCCGCAGGTTTCGTCGAACAGTACTCAAAGCTGAAAAAACTGAGCGAACAGGCCGCTGATACCGACATGAGCATTATTCAGGTCATTCTGGAAAAAGACGATGAATGGACCGGTATGAAGATACATCGCATAATGCTTCCGAAGGGCGTCCTTATAGCCGCAGTCCTGAAGGCAGGCAATAAAGTCACCGTACCCCGCGGCGATGTGCTCCTTGAAGCCGGAGATGTACTTATACTCGGAGCCAGAAGATATTCCGGTGTCGGAGATATCGAGCTGAAAGAGATCGAACTTAAGGCACATCACGACTGGAACAATCAGAAGATCAGGGATCTGGACATTTCCAGACAGACCTTTATCGTAATGATAAGACGGAACGGCCACACCATAGTTCCCAACGGAGATACGATACTCCAAAAGGGAGATCATATCGTGATATACGGTAAAGAATCCGAAACCAGGCTGCTCTGAAAGAAACTGTTCACTTCAGTGCAAAACGGGCTGTCGCACTCACTGCGGCAGCCCGTAATTATTTTTACAATCTGTTAACAGGATCTTAAAAAAACATGATCCTGAAGTATCTTTCGACCTGATACTTATATGCCTTATCCGAAGTATCTTTCGATCAGATGCTTATGCGTCTTATCCGAAGTATCTCTCCAGCACCCCCTTAAATGCCTTACCGTGTCTTGCCTCATCTCTTGCCATCTCATGAACGGTGTCATGGATAGCGTCAAGACCGGCTTCCTTGGCACGCTTTGCAAGGTCTGTCTTGCCTGCGGTAGCGCCGTTTTCTGCTTCTACACGCATCTGAAGGTTCTTCTTGGTGGAATCTGTAACAACTTCACCAAGCAGCTCCGCAAACTTCGCAGCATGCTCAGCCTCTTCATAAGCAGCCTTCTCCCAGTACAGACCGATCTCGGGATAACCTTCGCGGAATGCAACTCTTGCCATTGCAAGATACATACCTACTTCAGAACACTCTCCGTTGAAATTGGAACGCAGGTCCGCAAGAATATCTTCGCTGACACCCTTGGCAACGCCCACAACATGCTCCGCAGCCCAGGTCATCTCGCCTTCCTGCTTGGTGAACTTGCTTGCGGGAGCCTTACACTGAGGACACTGCTCGGGGGGATTGTCGCCTTCATGAACATAACCGCATACACTGCATACATATTTTGCCATACCGTAATACCTTCCTTTCGTCTAAAACATATTGTTTTTACTTTATATTACAGACAAGGTCAAAAGTCTTAAAATACGGCTTTTGACCTTATCTGCATTGTATTACTTATTTCTTCTCTTGTCAATCGTTATCAATACAAACCGGATCATTCAGCCCTGATCGTATATACACAGAGCGGGATAAGCAGACCTGTTGCATGCTCACCCTCAAGAGCCTTCTGTGAATAGGCAAATTCAGCTGTCAGGGTTTCTGTGGAGCTTTCATATGTATAGGTTCCGAGAAGATTATAGCCCTGCACATCGCGGTCACCGGGATACTCAAATCCGGGAAATACCTCAGAAACGCTGCTTGGTCTTAATACGGTCTTAAATGTCACTTTTGAATAACTCGAATACTTCTCGCTCCTGTCAACCGTTTCGACAGAAACTATCTCTTCGGTATCGAGCAGGCCCAATGAGCTGAGATCGAACTTTCCGAGCTTCTTTTCCGGAAGCTTCTCATCCCCGTCTCCGAATCCGAAAATATCCACATTTTCAAGCTCGCTCTTAT
>JAEEGL014500360.1_pt1 | contig 10692 bp, 5 predicted proteins | sample 9134231 | NCBI WGS metagenome assembly JAEEGL01 (sample SAMN16246548, study PRJNA631951) | gut metagenome | biome: gut microbiome; feature: rumen; material: fiber-attached | host: Bos | place: Iran: Karaj | collected 2018-10 | reverse complement strand
TTAATTGAAAAAATAATTAGCTATTTAAAAAATTATAATATTAATTATTATAATGAATTTATTTGGTTAATTATTAATAATGAAAATATTATTATTACTTTATTACAAAATGATTTTGGAAAAAATTTATTTTTTAATATTTTAAAAAATTCTTCAATTGAACAAAAAAAGAAAATTAAATTTACTTTAAAAAATAACATTTATCTTCAAAACACGCTCATTTTTGATAAAATAAAAAATGTTAATAATTATGTATAAAAATTCAAAATAAAATGTAAATATTAATATTATTATTATAATATAATATTGATATTTATTTGATTTTTATAATTAAATGGTAATATAGTATATATAATATAACATATCATATAAACTTAATCTTTATTTTTAATATTAATTATATTTTAGATTAAAAATATAAATTTTATTCAACAAAAATTTATTTAATTTAGTATTTAGACATTTAAAACAAAATCGAAAAACATATTTTAAATTAATGATTATCATATTTTTAAAATAAAATGTATAAATAAATAATGATTTATTATAAAATAGATTTGTTTAAATAAAAATTATTATATTGTTTTTATAAATATGCTTAATATCTTACTCTTATATTATAGTTAATATATAATTTAAATAAATTTTAAAAACTTAAAAATATTTTTTTTAATTTTAAATAATATTATTATTTATATTATTATTATTATTATATTTAATTTTATTAATTTTAATTTATTATTAATTTATATAAATAAAATTAATTTTTTATTTATTAAAATCAAAAAGAAATTATTATTATTTTTTTATTATTATTTTAATCTGAATCTATTATTTTTTTAATATTTTCTAAAATTTGGTAAGATTCATTTTTAATATTAATTTTTTCAAATCTATAAACAAAAAATTGTTTTTTTATTCTATTATTATATTTTTGAATACTTGCTTTACCAGAAAAATAAAATTTTTGAAATTCAATTTGTGAATTTATTTCATTTAATTTTTCAATATTATTATTTTCAATCATAATATTATATTCATCAGCTCTAATACCAAATAAAGTAGTAACAGTGTCACCAAACAGATCAACAAAATGTTCTCCAGTTAAATCTTTTATTTTCAAACTAACAGTATAATAATAATAAGGTTCAGTATATTTTTCTTTACAAGCTTGACAAAACCATTCATTTTCATTTGTTTTTGATAATTTTTTTCTACATGCTTTGTTAGGACATCCAGTAAAATAATTTTTATTACTGTGGTTTATTCCATAAACAGTAGCTTTAATATTAAAAGTAGGAGAATATTTACTGTTTGGTTTTAAAGAAAATAATAATTCATTGATTGTTACTAATTTTTCATTGATATTATTGTTATTATTATTTGAATTATTATTTATTTCATTTATATTATTATTATTTATATTAATATCAATATTTGGATTTAATGGAGAATATGTTAAATTTGAATAATTATATTCATTCGAATTTAATTTATTTAAAAATTTAAGTTCATCTTGATTAATTCCATTTTGAATATATTTTTTTAATTCATCTATTTCATTTAAATCAATGGTTGGATTAATAATAATATTACTATCATCAATTGTTGTTAAACAAATTCCATTATATTCAGTTACTCTTATGTATTTTAATAATAAAATGTTTCCTTTTTCTATTTCTAAATCACAAAATTTTTTCCAAAGAGTCATTGAAATTTTAATTCCTGAATAATCACAAAGTAAAATTCTTCTTATTTTAATATTTGTTCCATTTTTAGATGATTTTATTGTTGTTTTTGAAGCTTCAAGCACATAAGCAATACAATCAACAACAGAATTTTTTTGATAATTTTTTAAATCACTAAATTTAATTATACTTATATTTTCACTTTTTTGTAAAAACATTGTGTCTCTATTTTTATCAATTTTTGTAAATTTTGTATTCAAATCAAAAATAATTTTATAATCACTTTTAATATTTGTATAAATTTTTTCACTAATTCTTGCGTATCCACCTTGAATATAATAAATTTCACCTACTTGAAGAAGATTTGTGTATTTATCTATTGTATCATCAAAAATATTTGCTTGCATTTCAAAACCTTTTGAATCCATAATATCAAATGATAATAATTTTCCATTTTTAAATGTATGTTTATTAAAAAAAGGTTTAACTTCACATTTTTTTATAATTTTTATATAAATACATATATTTTTTGAATAAGTTGATATATCATTAAGATAAATGATGTTTTTTGGAATAAATTTTTCTTCTTCTTCATCTTCTTTTTTTTGAATTTGATTTTCTTGTGGATTTTGATTATTAATTAACGAAGTTTCATTTATATTTTCAATTTGAGAAGAGTTGTCATTATTTTCTTCAATGAATTTATTAATCATATCTTCATCTTCAAATTTTTGTTGTTGTAATTTAATTTCATTATTATTGTTATTTATATTTTCTTTTTTATTAATATCTGAATTATTATTTAAATTTTGTAATAAATTATTTGCATTTTGTAACCCTCTTATAATATCACAATTTTCTTTTATGGTTTCATAATTTTTGACAATAAAAATTTTTTTAGTTCCATTATTAATATTTTTTTGAGTAATTTTTTTTAAAGAAATAATATCAGAAATTTTTGGTTCTCTTTCACTTAAATTTCTTCCTATAATGAAACCACTATATTTATATTTATCATCACAAAGTGTGCATGTATAAAATAAAACATCATTATTAGTTCTTGAAGTAGTTTTACATAAATTAATGGCTAAGATTTGAAGAGTATAATTAATATCAATAGAACCTTCAAAACTAATTTTCAAAAGAGATTCTATTGCTCCTTTAGAAACCTTTTGTAAGGTCGACATAATTAAATTAAATATATTTTTATTAAAAAAATGTCTTTCTTAAATAAATAAGGGTTAATTGGTTAATATAATTATAATTTTTGAATTATATATATTTAATTTATTAATATTTTTTATTTTTATTTTTTAATATTAATTATTTAAAAATATAAAATGTATAATGATTTATTAAATAAAAATTTTGATTATGTTATTTTTGGAACGGGTTTAACTGAATCAATTCTTTCTGCTTATTTAGCTAAATCTAGAAAAAAAATTCTTGTTTTAGAAAGTTCAAATTCTTATGGAGGAGATTGTAAAAATCTTAATTTAAAAGAAATTGAAAAATTATCTTCTGATTTAAAAGAAAATTCAAATTCTGATATTTTTTTTAAAAATATGAAATTAATTGAAAGAAAATCAACAGTTGTTGAACCTTTAATTGAAACTGAAAATTATAGACAATATAATTTTGATTTAAATTTAAAATTTATTTATGCAAATTCAAAAAGCGTTGATGAACTTACTAATTCAAATGCTTCAAATTATATTGAATTTTCTTCTATAAAAAATATATTTTTTTTATATAAAAATAAATTTTTAAATGTTCCTTTTAGTAAAAGTGAAATATTTATGTCTAATGATTTAGAACTTTTAGAAAAACAAAAATTACTAAATTTTATTTTTTCTATAATGAAATTAAAAAACAATAAAGTAGATGTTAATAGTACAGTTGATATAAAAAAAGATATTGAACTAGATGATGATAAATTAATAACAGAAATTAAAAATAATTTAAATGAAAATGCAGATGAATTTTTAACAAAATATTATAATGACAATATAAAAATAAAATCAATGATATTATTAATATTAGCAAATCAAAATTTTGATACATTAAAAATGACAGTAAAAGAAATGACAGATAATATTTATAAATTTTTAATGAGTGTTCAAATTTATGGAAACACACCTCTTTTATATCCTATATATGGTTCAAGTGAATTTTCACAGGCTATGAGTAGATTATCTTCTGTTTATGGAGGAATATATGTAGTGAATGAAAAATTAAAATTTAAAATAAATATTAATAAAGAATATTTATTAAATAAAACTAATAATAGTAAATTTTGTATAGAAATTTTTGATGAAGGAAATAATAAAAATAATTTTGTTGTGTTAAGTAATAATATTATTATTAATGAATGTTTTATGAATAATACACTTGAATTTGAAAAAGATATTAATATAAATGGGTTGAATAATAATAATAATTTTGTTTATAAATTTACTTCTTTTTATTGTATAAAATATATTGAAGAGTTATTTAGTAAACAAGATGGACCTTATTTTTATAGAGTTCCAAAAAATGAACCTGAATTAAAAAATAAATATTCTTTTGATGTTTTTCAATTATTTAAAAATAATGCTCATATTCCTAAAAATAGAATGTTATTACAAATTATTATTGTTAGTGATTTAAATGAAAAAAATGAAGAAGAATTTATTAAAAATTCACAAAAATTATCTGAATTATTTATTAATAAAATGTTAGAAAATCTTAAAGAAGATATTAATAAAAATTATAATGATGATGAGTTTAAAAAAAATATTAAATTAAGAGATGTTAAAATTTTAGAAGAAGTTAAAAAAATGGAAGATGAAAATAAAAAATTAGAAGAAAAAAAAGAAGAAAAAAAAGAAGAAGAAAATAAAGAAAAAAATGAAGAAAATAAAGAAAAAGAAAAAAATGAAGAAAATAAAAAAGAAAATAAAAATAATGAAAAAGAAATTAATAATTTTAAAGAAAAAAATAATTCAGAAAAATATGAAATAATTTCTTTAAATCCAGAAATTATTTTAAATTATTCATATTCAAATAAAATTAATTTTAATGAATACAATTATGAAAAGAATTCAAATGATATTAATAATATAATTTTTACTAAAAATAATTATACATCAACTGATTTAGATTTTTATTTTTATGAAAGTGAAAAAATTATAAATAAATATAATTTTCCTAAAATCGAAACAGAAACAGTTCAAAAAAAAAATAATAATGATTTTGATGATGAAGATTTAGAAGAAAATAATCTAATTGATGAATTATTTAATGAAATTAATTTAGATGAAGAAAATAAAAAAGAAAATGAAGAAAAAGAAAATAAAAATGAAAATGAAAATAAAAAAGAAGAAAATGAAAAAAATGAAGAAATAAAATAAAAAAATATAAAATAATAATTATTTAAAAAGAAAAAAATTATTAATTTTACTTATTTATTTAAATTAATAAGATATAAATTAATTAACAAATATTTATTTTTATAATGATATTAAAAATTTTAAAAAAATAAATTTATTTAAACAAAATTTTTTAAATTTATAAAATAAAAATATATTATTAGAAAAAAAATGAATTTTGTTTTTATTTTAGATACATCATTTTCTATGTCTCAAACTTTTGATGGAATATCTTTTTTTGATTCAGCCAAAAGTGTAATAAAAAAATTTATTCAACATAGAGAATGGTCTAACATTAAAAATCAAAAATCTGATAAAATAGATAGATATTTTTTAATGACATTAAATGAAAAATTAGATGAAAGTCTTATAAGTAATTGGGTTTCATGTCCTGAACATTTATTAGCTCAATTAAATGCATTAAAAATAACATATGACTTTACTAATATTGATAATGCTATTAAAAATGCTTTTAATTTAATAAATTGTACAAGAATAATTGGAACAGAAAAACATATTTATGGAAGATTATTTTCAAAAATACAAAATAGTTATATAATTATTCTTACTGATGGAGGACAATTTTCAAATTCAAGTAAATTATTAAATAATGAATATAATTCTATAAATTTAATTAATACTAATGATATAACATTCGAGAATACTAATAATAATAATAATGAAGAATCATTTCCTAAAATTTATAATGAACTTTATCGTTGGGATCAAACAATTTATTCAATAATTCTTACAGATAATGAAAATAAAAATATAAAGTCATATGAAATATTATCTAAATATTCAAAACTTGTTGGTGGAAAAGTTTATACAGTAAAAAATAATGAGGCTCTTAATATGATTATGTCTGAATTAAATGAAAAAATATTAAATACTAATAGAGTAAATATTCAATTTATTATAAATAAATCTAGAAAAAAAAAATTAATAACACAAATTGAAAACATTTATGAAAATAATAATGAAAAATGGCCTTTTCCTGATGAAGTAATTATTAATAAATCAATGAAAAAACTTCCAGCAAAAAAATCCATCCCGGTTTATGAAATTTCTAATTTAATTAAATATAATATATCAATTCCTAAAGACATATATGATATTTATGAAATTACTGATAAAAAATTTATTGTAAATTTATTAGCTTTTAGTAATGCTACTATTGATTTAAAATTAAAAGATTTTCTTTTAAAATTTAATGATACAGTTTTTTTTGAAGTTATAATTGATATTTCAGATAATGATATATATAAAAAACCTTTTGCAATATTAAAATTATTATTTCAAAATAAAATAATTGATGATATTAAAAATTTTAATGATAAAAATATTTCACTTGGAACATATTTTGAAAATTTAGTTAATAATAATAATAATAAGAATAATGAGCTTATTAATGAAATAACTTGCTATTTTTTAAATTTACCATATTATTATGAAGAATTTATTTCAATTATGGAAAGAAATGAAAATAATAAATTAATTAAAACTGAATTACAAATTATATTAGAAAAATATTTTAAAAAAATTCCTTTTTATTATAAAATTTATATTCTTATGTTTTTAAATTCAAAAAATATATTACCTTTCAATAAAAAAAATATTATGAATGAAATAGAAAAAGAATATATTAATGAAAAAGTTTCATATGAAATTAAAATATTAACTATGGAAGAAAATAAAGTTTTTAATAATATTAAAAATGAATATAATAAAAATCTTAGAGTACATAAAACAAATAATTGTTATTTTTGTAAAAGAGAAAATTTATATAATAATAAATATAATAATAATAATATTAATAATAATAATTATAAAAATAATAATATATATTATGATGATAATAATGATACTGAATATAATAATTTTCTTTTAAAATGTTTAAATATTAATAATAATAATTTCATTATTAAAAACAATAATAATAATATATATAATAAACATAATATTGAAATTGATTATATGGGAGATTATAGAGAATGTTTTATTAAAGCAAATCATCCTAAAGAAAAAGCAATTGCTGAAGATGAATTAAAATATTTATTAAATGATCTTTTTGGAAATCAATTACGTCCAAGAAAAGAAGTATATTTTTCATATAAATATATTAGATTAAATGGAATGAATAATATTAATAAAAATAATATAATTTTTGCAGATGAATCTAATATAGAAATGCAAGATGAATTAAGTGTAATTAATAATAGAAGAAATAGAGATAATAATATAAATATAAATAATAATAAAACAATAAATAATAATAAAAAAAATAACATAAATAATGAAACTATATTAAATAATATAGATAATTCTAGTAATATAAGTAATACTTTAGACACTCCAAGCGAAATATATTCATCTTTAAGTGATAATGAACTAATAAATGAAAATTATTCAAATAATTTAATTGAAGAATTCAAAAACACTGAAATAATATATAATGATAATAATAATATTGATAATAATATTGATAATAAAAAAAAAATATCAATTAAATATAATATTGAAATGGAAAATTTATATAAATGGAAATTTAATAAGGAAATTAAAAAATATTCAAAAAAATTTTTAAACAGTTTTAATGATAGAGAAGATATTATTCAATTGGTTAAAGAAATTTTAAATAAAGAAAAATTATTTATAGGATACAATAAAAAAATTGAATTTATTGAAAAAATAATTAAATTAGGGAATAACTATGGTTTAGATAGAAATAAAATGAAACAATTAAATAATATATATAATTCAATAAAATAAAATTATATATAAATTATTATATTAAAAATATAAATGTAAATTATTTATTAATATATTGAAAATTTTATTATAAATAATATTTATATAGAAAATAATAAAATTTTAATAAATAAATAAAAATAAAAAATATAAACACTTAATATATCATAAGATAAATAAAAAATAAGAAAATAATTATAAAAGTAAAATTTATTTAATATAAATATAAATTTAATATTAATAAAAAAATTAAAGGAAAAATTTATTATGTCAAATCAAAGTGTTATGGAAATAGAAAATATGAATAAAAATTATAATAATCATAATAATTCTCAAATAGAAATTAAAACTAATCTAATTAAAATTTATAATCAAAAATATTCAAAAAATATTATTAATAATATAAATTCTAAAACATTATCAAAATCTACTTTAAATATATTTCAAAATTTAAATATAAAAAATAATAATAAATGTTTAATTAATTCTTGTAATAATAACCCTATAAATAAATGTAATTATTGCAATAATCCAATTTGTATAAAACATTCTATAATATGTATAAATTGCAAAGAAAAAATGTGCAATTTTCATTGGTTTATTTGCAATTTATGTCAAAAAAATAAAAATGAAAAATTTTGTTTAAAAAATTGTTTGAAAAAATGTATTAATTGCAATAATGAAATAAGTGTTTTTTGTGATGAAATAAATCATAAGAAAAATTATGTTAAAAAATATAAATGTCAACATTATATATGTAATCAATGTGTACTTAAATGCAAAAAATGTAGTATAATAATTAAAGAATGTCCTTTATGTAATAATAAATATGAAGAAGAATATGAAGAATGTAAAATTTGTAAAAATATTTATTGTAAAAATTGTTGCAATAAATGTTTAGAATGTAATAATATATATTGCCCTGAATTTCATATATGTGAAATATGTAAGGAAAAAAAAAATATTTGTTCAAAATGTGAATTATATAAAAAAATTAAATGTAAAATTTGTAAAGAAAATTTAAAAATATGTGGAAAATGTTTACATAGATTTATATGTTCAGAAAAATGTTATAATAATTTTAAAAATAAAAATTTTTTTAATAATAATCAAATAATAGAAGGGGCATCCAATAATACATATAATGAACATATTTGTGATATGTATTTGTGTAAAGAACATTTTAATATGAATAAAAAAAATAAAAGTAAAAATAAATTAAAAAGATCAAGTACAATGATATTATCTGAAAGAAGTAATAATTCAATTATTAAAAGAAATAGTATATTAAGAAGAAATAATACATTAAAAAAAGCAATACAATGTAAAGCATGTTTAATATTTTAATAAAAAAGTTATTTATTTTAAATATTATATATAGATATAAAATAAAAATAAATATTATAATAATAGGAAAAAAAATGATATAAAAAAGTTAATTTAAATATAATTAAAATATATATAATTATAATATAAAATATACAATAAAATAAAAAAAGAAATTTATTAATTTATATATTATTGATAATTTTATATAATTTAAAATAAATTAACAAAATATCATATATAATATATATATTTTTATCAATATTATTTAAAATATTTGAATATTTAATAAAAATATTATCAATAATAAAAATTTTGTCTTTATTAAGTTTAATTTTATCAATAATTTTAATTAAATATAAAAAAATATTTTTAAAATTAGGTTCGTTATTTTTTAAAAATTTTTTTAGAATTAAATCAAAGAAAGAATATGCAATAAAATTGGAAGGAATATTATAATAATTTTCATTTAAGAATATATAAATAATAATTATTAAATCTATAATAATTTTTGAATTATTCATTAAAAAATAATTTTCAATATTTGAATTAATTAAATTTATTTTTAAGTTTAAAATATTCATAATATTATTTTTTAATTCATTTTTAAGTTCATTTAAATTAAATTCTTTAAACAATAATTTTGAAGAAATAATAATATTAATTTTTTTTTGAAAAGGAAAAAAATTTCTTTTTAATACTAAAATTAAACTTTGTAAATATTTATTATAATTATTATTATTTTTTTCTAAAAAAATTATATCTTTTTTAATGATATTATTTGAAGTATTATTCAAAGTTATTTCATGCGAATATTTTTTATTCTTTTCATCTATTTTATTAATAAAATCAAATTTATTTTTTTTTATATAATTTAAATTAAAATTTTCATGTTTATTATTTTTATAACTTTTTAAATTAATAATAAAATCTTTTTTTATTTTTTCTTTATTTTCAATTTCATTTATAGATTTATTAATATTAATTACAGTTTGTTTTATTTGTTTTAAAGAATTTTCAAAATCATCATTATTACATAATAACATTGATTTAGATAAAACATTTTTATTATTATTAAAAGTAATATTTTTATTATTATGTTTTAAAGATTTAGCTCTTTTATAACTAATATTTTCATTGATTTCAAAAATAATATTATTTTTATTAATATATTTTTCAATTGCATAATTATTAAAAACATTTAATTTTTTTAAAAATTTATTTGTTTCATAATTTAATTTTTTTAGATATTTAATATCATCAATATATTTATTTATTTTTCTTTCTAATTCAAAATCTAAAAAATATTCTTTAATTTTCTTTTTAATTAATTTTTTATCTATATCCTCAGTTTTAATAAATTTTTTATTTTTATTCATTAAATTTTATAAATTAAATAAAATTAAAAAATTTAAAAATATTGTAAAATAAATAATAAAAAATTGTATATAATAAATAAAAAAAATTAAAAAAAAAGATGGGGATTGGGGATTGGGGATTGGGGATTGGGGATTGGG
>JAEEGL014172350.1_pt1 | contig 10692 bp, 10 predicted proteins | sample 9134231 | NCBI WGS metagenome assembly JAEEGL01 (sample SAMN16246548, study PRJNA631951) | gut metagenome | biome: gut microbiome; feature: rumen; material: fiber-attached | host: Bos | place: Iran: Karaj | collected 2018-10 | reverse complement strand
TGGCAACATATTTTTCAATATTGTATCCGATTATAGTGCCTAGAATGCTTGATGTAGCATTTAGAGAAAGCAAGTACATCAAAGAAATAAAGATATTATTCTATGCGTTTTTCTTTATTTATTTTATTCTTGACTTCACAAAACTCGGCTCATACAAAATTTCTTATGATCAATTTAGACACACTTCTTTAAAAAGCTTGTTTTAAATAATGATTCCAAACATAATTCACTACTGTTGGTTCGGGGGAAATTCGCTTCCAGAATCTGCCAAAAAATGCATTGGGTCATGGGTACGCTATTTCCCTAGCTATGAAATCGTCCAATGGAATGAATCCAATTATGACGTCAGTAAGATTCCATATATCCGCGAAGCGTACGACGCTAAAAAATATGCATTTGTGAGCGATTATGCTCGATTCGATATTCTATATCAGGAAGGCGGATTATATTTTGATACAGATGTCGAAGTAATAAAGCCATTTGATGATATCATTCAGAATGGGCCTTTCATGGGATGTGAAATCGATGGAGGAGATGGCATAAAGGTCGCTCCCGGTTTGTGTCTTGGCGCAGATCCCGGGATGAGGATTTATAAAAAAATAATTGATTTTTATAGCACTCAACATTTCCTAAATTCAGATGGTTCAATTAATTCGGAAACGGTAGTTTTAAAAACAACAAAAATTCTGATTGAAAATGGCTTGTTAGACATTCCTGGAGAACAGGATGTCTGCGGAATTAGGATTTATCCCAAAGATTTTTTTAATCCGCTTAACAATAACACTGGCGTGTTGTACACAACCAACAATACTCATTCTATTCATTGGTACTCTATGTCATGGATGAACAAAAGAGAAAAAATTCGAAGAAGCATTACAAGAGTACTCCACAGGTTGTTTGGGGAAGATTTTTTTGAGAAATGAATGTTTTGTTTTTTTCGGTAATTCTCGTTTTATTTTCCTCGAATTACTGTATCCATAGAGATAATGGGTCCTTATCTTTAGATATTACGACGGGTTTAAAAGGGGTTTGTGCAGTACTGATTTTATTATATCATTGCGCGGTTGCTTTAAGAGAAGATATTCGTTTTTCGTTCTTATCTGTTGGGTTTTATGGAGTAGCACTTTTTTTCTTTTTCTCCGGTTATGGATTGAACAAAAAAAAAGACATTTGCGGATGGAAAAAAAGGATTATTAAGCTTTTTGTTCCTGTTATTTCGGCAACGATATTGTATTTTATAATTAAATCACTAATGAAATTCAGGTTCTCAATTTCCGATATATTATTGTCTTTTCTTGGGCAGGGAACAATTGTAAATAATTTATGGTATCCTTATGCTTTGGTATTAATGTATGCAATCTTTTATTTCATAGGAAAATCAAAGCATAGAATAGGTTATATTAGTTTAGCACTCATTTTATTAACAATAGTAGAATCGGTAGCTTTTTCCTCTCAACCTCAATGGTATATCTCAAATCTAGCCTTTTTAGTCGGCATCTTTCTTTCGGAATATGATATTGAACTGAAGAAACGGAATTTCTGGCTTATAGGGAGTTTAATTGCAATACTATTCTCATTTATTATAACTCGATATTTTCCGTCCGCTAATAATTCACCTACTTTTTGGTTGGTAAGTAACATTAAAAGTTCGGGAGTAGTGTTATTCGTTGTTAGTATTTGTTCGTTTTTTTCAAATTCTAATCCGATATCTAGATTTTTAGGCAATAACTCTTTTGAAATCTACCTTTTACATGGATTGGTTATCTTTGTTTACACCGCAATATTTAATAGTATCAATTTAATTACGTTAATTATTTTGACATTATTAACTACTATCGCTATGGCCTTTATATTGCATATTGCAAATCAGATAATTATTAAAAAAACATGTGCTCTATTGAAAATATATTAAAAGTTATCACAACAATTATATTACTGAATGAAAAAAACAACAAAGCAGAATGGTGAAATCAAATGATGCTTATAGAATGGTTTATCGAATATGGCGACTAATTCAAGTGCGACTAATAAAAGAAAGGTTATAGTATATTATTATTCATTCTTGCAGCACAATTGTCTAATATTGTCTGGGTTTAAAGAATTGGAACGCGAACGGAAGATAAATTTGAAGATAATCTGTTCTTATGGAAACGAAAGAATGGATTTGCTCCCTTTTCCGGAAATTATTGAGGCTGAAATTGACGGATTAATTGTTGCTTTTGATATGCTTGACGGATATGGATTTGATTTTGAAAAAGTTAGTTCGTATCTCTTAAATGTTGATTATTATTTCAAGCGAAGTTTTTCAGATAATCAAAACAAGCGGTTTTCTCCATATGTTAGAAATAAAATATACCCGATTTCCTTAAACTGGAATGTTAGTTTTTTTCTCAATCCTCTTGAATGGAAAAATACGAATTATATCAAAACTCTTATGAGAAAAATCGTATTCAGGAACGATATTTCTTATTATGAGAAAAGAAGTAAAATCAAAAAGAACACTATTCTTTTTATGTGTAGACTTTGGGATGAAAAAGGCACAGAAATAAAAAACAGCGAGGATCTTGCTCTTGAACGCAAACAGATTAATGAAACAAGAATTAATATTATAAGAACCCTTAAAAGAAAATATGGGAGTTATTTCACTGGCGGTGTTGAGGATTCAGAGGTATCAAGGGAACTTTGCCCAGATTTAATTCTCTCAAGAAAGATTACAAATCGTAGAAATTACATGAGGATTATGCGGGAATCAGCTATCTGCATTGCAACAACAGGCCTTCACCAAAGCATAGGATGGAAGTTTGCTGAGTATGTTGCTTCTGGGAAAGCAATTGTCTCTGAACCTTTAAAATATGATGTTATTGGAGATTTGAAAAGCGGAGAGAACTATCTCACTTTTTCAACTACAAAAGAATGCATAAACGCGGTAGATAAATTACTTTTAAATGCTGAATTGTATGATTCGATGTGCAAAGCAAATCAAACATATTATTATAATTATCAGCGGCCGGATAAGCAAATGGAATACGTGTTGGATATAGTGAAAAAAAGCTAGTTATGAAGTCGATTTTAATTATTATTTATGCGTTGGGGCTTGGAGGAGTAGAGAGCTCTTTGCTAGGAATGCTTGAAACAATTGATACAACAAGATTCAATGTCGATTTATTTTTGATGCGTCATAGCGGAGAACTAATAAAAAAGATTCCAGATCATATAAACCTTCTTCCTGAAATATCTGAGTATTCTTGTTTGGGAGTGCCAATTAAAGATGTTTTAAAGCGTGGAAAGTTTAAAATTGCATTTGGACGGCTTCGTGGCAAAATTAAAGCTCATCAAAGAGTCAAAGCCCTTAAACTGAGACCGGAAAATTATGTGGCTGTTGAGTATAGCCACAAATACACATTAAAATATATGCCATGTGTTTCAACCAAAGAATACGATTTGGCGATTAGTTTTCTTACGCCTCATTATTTTGTTGCTGAAAAAGTTAAAGCTAAGAAGAAAATTGCTTGGATCCATACCGATTATTCTACAGTTGATATCGACATCGCATCTGAACTCTTAATGTGGGAGAAATATGATAATATCATTTCTATTTCAGAAAATGTGACTGAGAGTTTTTTATCGGTTTTTCCAGAATTGCGAAATAAGATTGTTTTGATTGAGAATATCATGCCGATGAAATTACTTGACGAATTGGTCAACGCTTTTCCTGTTAATGATGAAATGCTCAATGATGGCTCTGTAAAACTCCTTTCGATAGGTCGTTTTTCTATGCAAAAGAATTTTGATAATGTTCCTGATATTTGTAAGCGCATTATGGAACAAGGAATTGATGTCAAATGGTATCTGATTGGGTTCGGCGGGTGTGAAGGTTTGATAAGGAAAAAAATATCAGAATTGGAAATGGAGCAGCATGTCATTGTTCTTGGTAAAAAGGCTAATCCTTATCCATACGTTAATGCGTGTGATATATATATCCAGCCAAGCAGATATGAGGGGAAATCTGTAGCGGTCCGCGAAGCCCAAACGTTACATAAGCCAGTTATAATTACCAACTATGCAACTTCAGCCAGTCAATTGACGGACGGATACGATGGGGTGATTGTTCCAATGGATAATGAAGGTTGTGCTGAAGGAATTGTTGCGGTTATAAAAGATCAGTCGCTTCGCGAAAAGCTTGTTGAGAATACAAAGAAAAACGATTATTCAAATGCCAAGGAAATAAATAAGTTGTACAGAATTCTGGAAGTATAAATTTGATAATTAGTAACGGTGTTGCAAACATCGCTTAATTGGTTTTATTTTTTGCTGGTGACTTTCTCAGAAAGGCATTGCTACAAATGAAAAAAATATTATTGCTTGACACCTCAATCGGGACTTCAAATCTTGGTGATTTTATTATAATGGAAAGTGTTAGAAATGAACTTTCCTATGTATTAAACGGAAACTATGTTTACAATATGCCAACACATCTTCCACCGTTTAATTCGTTTGCCGTTTTCCGTAATTCTCTTGCCGTTCAAAATTACGCAAATTGCGATTTGAAATTTGCCGGCGGGAGCAATCTGTTAGTTAAAAATTTGTTTACTCACTATCCTCAATGGAACATTCATCGCTTCGACAGCAGGCCTTTGAAAGGTGTTATTTGCGTCGGTGTCGGCGCTGGCGCAGGTGATAAAACTAACCGATACACGATGAAGTTGTATCAAAAGGTGCTGAGTCACGATTATTATCACAGCGTCCGCGACGAAAGAAGCAGGGAATATGTTGAAAGTATTGGTTTTAAGGCAATTAATACCGGATGTGTATCAATGTGGATGCTCACTCCAGAGTTCTGTTGTTCTATTCCAACAGTTAAATCGTCGCAAGTTGTATTTACATTGACTGGCGGAAACAGGGCGCCCGATATAGAAGATGTGACACTTGTTGATATCTTAAAAAAGAATTACAACAAGGTGTTTTTCTGGGTTCAAGGGGATAAAGACTTGCTTTATTTTTCAAGATTTAAGAATACAGACGACGTGGAAATTATACCACCATCAGTTGAGGCTTATGATCGACTTCTTACGGAGAATGACATTGATTACGTTGGAACTAGACTTCATGGCGGAATTTACGCGATGCGTCACAAAAAGAGAGCAATTATCATCGCAATTGATGAGCGAGCCCGCGAGATAAACAAAGCGAACAATCTTAACTGTATTGAAAAAAAAGATATCAGTGAAAAACTTGAGGAGAAAATCAACTCATCTTTTGCTACAGAGATAAAAATGCCTTATGACAATATTTGCAGGTGGAAGGAACAGTTTGAATGAAGTTATTGGACACAACGATTCGTGATGGCAGTTATTCGGTCGATTTTAAGTTCACCTGCGGAGATATAAAAAATGCTGTTGTAAAACTAACAAAACTTGGCATTGATTATATTGAGATAGGACACGGCCTCGGTTTGAATGCAAGTTCTCCGCAGCGGGGAATTTCGCTGTGCTCCGATGAATCATATCTTGAAGCGGCAAAAGAAGTATCATCTGATGCAAAAATTGGAATGTTTTGCATTCCGGGTATAGCGAAAAAAGGAGATATTAATAAAGCAAAAACGCATGGATTGTCTTTTGTTCGGATTGGCATTACTGCAGACAATCTCAATCAAGCCATTCCATTTATATGTGAAGCCCGGGAAAATGATGTTATTCCGATGATCAATTTTATGAAAAGTTATGTCTTTGAGCCGGATTATCTTGCATCTCAGGCGAAAGAAGCTTTTAAAAATGGCTCAGAAGTTATATATATCGTTGATTCTGCGGGTTGTATGCTTCCGGAAGAAGTTAAAAACTATGTTAACGCCATTCGGAATACTGTTGATAATGGTAAGATAGGTTTTCATGGCCATAATAATCTTGGTCTTGCTATAGCTAACAGCATGACATGTGTAGAATGCGGGGCCGAATTTATTGATTGCACATTTCAGGGCATCGGAAGGAGCCTCGGTAATACTTCAACAGAGATGTTTGTGATGGCATACAAAAAAAAATATGGAGAGAAATCATGCCCGATAGATGTTCCGAGACTTTTGGAATACGGTTATGTATTGCTTAAAGATATTGCTCAAAATCGCGAGATTTTAAGTCCTCTTGATTATATTTGTGGCTATTGCGGGTTTCATTCGAGTTTCCTAAAAGATATTTTTCACTGTTGCAAAGAGAAAGATGTGGATCCTCTTCGCTTAATCATAGCTTACAGCGCACTCAATCAAAAAAGCATGGATTATGACCAGCTTTGCCATGTGGCGGAAACTCTCCCCAAAGATGATTTCGAAGGACATCCGTACAGCTTTCGACAGTTTTTCAGTAATATTTATAACGATATTTGAGGCATTTTATGGATGGAATAATCTTAAATCAAATAATCGTCAAAAAAGAAACGGTTGAGTATCGTTTTACAGCGCGCGGAATTGTTGCAGATTATCTTACCGTCGATTCGATGTTTATAATATACGATTTTGATGTATCTGACGTCCCGAAATCCATTCTGACAATTCCTTTTGTATCTTCTCTTTTACCGTTAATGTGGTTGACAGATACCGTCATGTGGGTTGAAGAACTGGATCGCACATATTATGATTCGGTTTTTAGAATTCAGGCGGCATATCAGCGCCTTTATGGTTCTTACCCGCTGAAAGGGAATCTTGTTCCCGCGAAGATGCCAGAAAATAGGCTGAAGCAGACTGGAAAAAGTCTCCTTTTGTTCAGCGGAGGAATTGATGCAAATACCACGTATGTCCGTATACATGATCAAAATCCGCTTCTTGTTAACATTCAGGGATGGTACGAAAACCCTGAATCTGAAAACATTCCCGCAGACGCCGATTTTAGGGACATTGCTTTGTTTGCAAAAAAACGCGGAGTAGAGGCTTCATTCGTAAAATCCAATTTTGCGGTTTTGATAAACAACACAAAATTTAATAAAGATATTAAACCTAAACTTGGTGATTCATGGTGGCATGGTTTTCAACATTCAATGTCATTCATTGCGATTGCCGCACCGATTGCATATGTTAAAGAAATTGAGAATATCTACATTGCCAGTTCTGTCCCCATGGGAGAGTATGTAAAATGTGCATCTTATGTTACAACTGATGGTGAATTTCGGTTTGCGTCAACAGGGAAGTGTATCCATGACGGTTCTGAATTGACCAGGCAGGACAAAGTTCATACGCTGGTTGGATTCGCCGATCAAATCGACGGTCCATATCCGGTTCGTGTCTGTTCATTCAATGACAAAAATTGCTGCGCATGCGACAAGTGTTTTCGTTCTATTCTAGGGATCACAGCAGAAGGAAGCGATATCAGAAAATACGGTTTCTATATCGATGGAAGTTTGAAAGACCATTTTGAAAAGTTGATGGAAGAAAGGGCGCAAACTTTTAATATTCGCGGCGAAAGTTCGCTTCATTGGCCGGCGATACGCAGACGAATGAAAGATAATTACGATAAAATCCAGGATAAAGAATTTGTCGACTGGTTTTTGACATATGACTTTCAAACCGCAAGGAAGCGAGCACTCAATAATTATTATCGCAAAAATTTATTTAAAATAATCAAAAGGAAACTTTTTGCTAAATAAAAAGTGAAGGCTAATGAATTTGATAAACTATACAATCGCGGTAATGATATATAATGTGGAGAGATTTCTTCCGGAGTGTCTTGACAGCATTGTCGCTCAGCAAGGAAATGATATTGAGATTATCTTGATAGATGATGGTGCGACAGATTCCTCAGGTGCAATTTGCGATTCTTATGCAGCAAAAGATGGCAGGATTAGGGTTATTCATCAAAAGAATGCCGGCGTGTCTGCCGCCAGAAACACAGCGCTCGATAATGCCAAAGGGAAATGGCTGATTCAGGTTGATGGCGATGATATCCTGACCGAACATGCAATCGATAGTTGCCGACCATATCTTGATGATGATTCAGCATGGCTTCAGTTTGATGCAGTGACTTTTTATGATATTAACAAACTGCCTAATTGGACTCCCAAAGGCGAAAAATTGATTGTTTCTGGAGACCTCCTGAGAATCTTGCATGTACAGTTAATTGATCGCTCGGGAACAGAAGTTGTGTTTCCGACATATAATATGAATCCGGCATGGTCAAAAGCTTGGAATATGGCATTTCTTCGTAAATATAATATGCATTATGACACCGATGTTGTAAAAGGAGAAGGAACGCTTTTTACATTTAATTGTTCTTATTATGCACAAAAAGTAACTTTTGTCCCAAGTCTAATGTATGGATATAGGATTAATCCATCATCAATAATGCACAGATTTTCAGCAAATATTCTTGACGGGCAGAACATTCAGATGGAAACCTATCAGAAGATTATCGCAGAACATAAAGAAAATAACGATGAAGTGGTTCAGTTGGCTCTTCGCAAACGAGGTCTATACTTGATAGAAAATGCTATACGCCTTGGGGTTGCTCATCCCGATTGTACGTTTAACAAAAATGAAAAGCGGTTATTCTTAGGAAGACTTTGTGATTTATTTTGGGCTAGGGATGCTGCAAATTTTAAAGTTGTAGAAAATGGTAAAATTGAACCATATTTCTCGATAATTCATTGGGACATATCGAATCTATTACGTTATTGTGATAGAATCCGAAGAAAGACAAAAATAATTCGAACAATTGAGTGTACCAGAATCGGACAATCTGTTCTAAAAAATTCTTATAAGAAGATGAAGAAATAAAGTAATGGAAATTGACATGCCGATAATTAGCATAATAGTGCCGGTTTATAATGTTGAGCAATACCTTCCGCGTTGTATCGAAAGCATTCTTGCACAGACTTTTACAGACTTTGAATTGCTTTTAATAGATGATGGTTCACTTGATAAATGCGGGAAGATTTGTGATGAATACGCAAAAAAAGACGCGCGAATTCGTGTTTTTCATAAAGAGAACGGTGGAGTTTCTTCTGCGCGCAATATGGGGTTGGACAATGCTCGAGGAGCATATATTGGATTCGTAGATGCGGACGATTTTATTAATTCAGAGATGTATGATATTCTTTATCGAGGTTATCATTCGGGGGAAGAGGTTCAATTATCATCATGTGGAATATTATTTGAAGGGAAAAAATATGTGCCAATGAAAGATGGAAATAATGAGGTTCATTTTGTGTCGAAAGAAAAAATAGTTAGCAGTATTTTTGGAACTGAAAACTGTCTCCGCATCAATATTGTAAACAAACTTTTCAAAAAAGATATTATTGGCAGTTTGCACTTTGATAACTTTTATAAAATTGCAGAGGATGTTCTTTTTCTTGCTAATTATATAACAAAAATCAACAATGTATCATTTCAGTATTATCCTGGTTACGTAAGAACTTATCGTGAAGGAAGTGCAACGCTCGGAGGCACAGAAGATAAATCAATTTCAATTATTCCATTTACGCTTGATACAATAATAAAGACAGTTTGTAAAGAATATGATGAAAGAAAAACTATGTATTATTGGGGAGTCAACGAAACTATTGTATGGATTAATCGCTGTAATAAGAACAAAAAAATGACCACGGCAATGATTAAAAATGCATGGCCAATTAGAATAAAAGCGCTTTTTGTTAATACAATAAATATTAAAGTTAGAATTCTTTTTTTCATCGGGTATTATGGATTGAGATATGGTGCACTTTCGCACAAGTAATAATATCCTAAAATGCTATACGATAATTATTTAATGCTTGGCTCTTAATTTTTTATTGACACAATAGTTGCGGAATGGAGATATAAATATGGCGATATTGAGAGAAATACAATTGGTGGAGCTGGAAATGTTGAGATTGCTTGATAAAGTCTGTCAGGAAAACAATCTCAATTATTCAATGATTGGTGGAACGATGCTTGGAGCAATCCGTCATAATGGGTTTATTCCGTGGGATGATGATATTGATGTGTATATGCCAATTGAAGATTTTAACAAGTTAAAATCAATTTTCAACGAAGAAGGGTTTTTTCTTCAGACTCCAGAGACGGATATCCAATCACCGTATATTATGTATAAAATAAGAAAAAACGGAACGTCAATGCCTGACAAGATATCTACTGGAATAGATATACATAATGGGGTCTGGCTTGATATTTTTACTTATTGCAATGCCGGAAATAGTAAAATGTCAAAATTCTTACAACGAAAATCACGAGCATTGTTGCAGTCATACCGTTGCAGATATATGCACACAGACAATATAATAAAAGCATTAATTAGATGGTTTTTAAAAAAACCAAACAAAAAGATTCAGTTATGGTTCGATCGATTGCTTGTGAAAAACATATGCAATTATGGCAAGAAAAATACGCATGAAATATTTGCTATCGATGTTGTGGATAATACTTTTTTTAAAGCAAGTTTTTTTACCGAACAGGATTTATACCTTTTTGAAGGATATCAGTTTGCTGGTGTGAAAGATTTCGATTCGTATCTAACGCAAATATATGGCAGCGACTATATGACGCCAAAAAAGTGGGATCATAAAATAGATTATAGTAACGTAATATTGTGATATTGTTTTTATTTCAAAATAAAAGATAGTAATATGGATTCTATAAAAGACTATAAAATTATAATATCATCCAAACACAAACTTTTTGACCTGCACTTAAAGGAGACATTTCAGTATCGGGATCTC